>Ga0364909_10167_pt1 | contig 24578 bp, 45 predicted proteins | sample SorcelJu500001C3_3_FD_206966 | JGI IMG/M metagenome (GOLD analysis project Ga0364909, IMG submission 206966) | Enriched cells from Trout Bog Lake Hypolimnion, Wisconsin, USA - BchlTB.June25.5000.01.C3 | ecosystem: Environmental > Aquatic > Freshwater > Lake > Hypolimnion/Profundal zone | place... | reverse complement strand
TTGGGGTACAGGTGCAGGTACAACGTCAGCTAGTGATACAACTTTATTTACCGAAGTAACACCACGTGTTAGTGGTACTACTTCACAAGTAACAACTTCTACAACTAACGACACTTTCCAAGTTGTTGGTACTCAGACCGCAGGTACTTCTGAGACTATCACCAATGCTGGTTTGTTTGATGCTTCTACATCGGGTAACTTGTTTGTTAAAGGCGACTTTACAGGCGTTCCCCTTAATAGTGGCGATTCGATACAGTTTACCTTCAAGGTGCAATTTAGTTAAGGAATAACATGGCTCTCGTAGTTTATGACCGAATACAGCAAACTGGCACTGCTAATACAACTGTTAGCTTTACTCTGTCGGCAACTACAACGGGCTATCAATCGTTTGCGGTAGTAGGTAATGGAAACACTACCTACTACTCAGCAAATGACGGAACAAACTGGGAGGTCGGTATTGGAACTTATTCCACTACTGGCCCAACCCTTACACGAACAACTATACTGTCTTCAAGCAATAGTGGAAGTGCAGTAACATTTACCGGAACAGTAACCGTATTCTGTGATTACCCCGCAGGTAAAGCAGTCATTCAAGATGCTAACGGTAACGTAGCAGTAACCTACAATACAGCAGGGTCAAGTTCTATTGGCTCTTTAAATATTGGTGGTGCGGTTAATGGAGTTACTGACACTGGAATGGCAGCATCAATTGTTGGTACTGCAGACACATATGTGTTTACTGCATTACAAAACAAAAACACTGGAGCAACTGCCAATACTTCTTATTCTTCTTACGCTTTATACAACAACACAGGTTCTGTATATGGCGAAATAGGAATGAATAGTAATAACTATAGTTATTCTGCAGCAGGTTTTCCAAATAACTCATTATCTCTTCCAAATGCAACATTTATGGAATCTGGTAGTGGTTCAGACCTTGTATTGGGTACATATGGCTCAAATGCAATCCATTTTCTTGTAAATGGCACATCCTCAACTGCAGATGCTTTAACTATTTCTAATGCAGGTTTGGCTACATTTAACAATGGTATTCAGGCTTCATCTACAAACCCATTTATTATGAATGCCACAACCGTATCTGCCAACTATACAATTCCAACTGGGTATAACGCCACCACTGCTGGAAAAATCACAATTAATACTGGAGTTACTGTAACAGTGAGTACTGGTAGCCGTTGGGTAGTTGTGTAATGTTTGGTAAACAAGCCTTTTCTTCTGCTTCTTTTGCTGGAAGTTCAGGCGGTACTGTTTACACTAAAGCACTAACTTATTTATCTACAAGTACTAGCTCAATTATTAAGCAGTTACAGAGAGCATTCTCTATAACTAGTACATCCGCAGTAACTATAGTCAAATCCCTCTTAAGGACAATTAGCTATACGTCTACATCTGTCGTAACCATTATCAAGTCTTTATTACGGTCTTTAAGTGTCACGAGCACATCTGCCGTAAGTATCATTAAAACTATAGTCAAAAGCATGGGAACCGTCATTGAGACGGAAACAGTGGTTTTACTTGAAAAGGCATCCCATTTCTTAACATTTGCTATAACCAGTGTTAGCACCACTTCTATTGCTAGGGTAGTCAGCCGATTCTTGACTCTGTCTTATACATCGACCTCTAGCTCATCTATCGTCAAATCTTTATTGCGTACATTAAGCGTTTTAAGCACTTCCACAGCCTCGATTGCACGTTTGGTAGGCAAGACCATATCTTATGCCTCTACAAGCTCTGTAACGCTCGTTAAATCCATTTTAAAGACCCTGAGCTACCTAAGTACTAGCACGGTCATAATCGCCCGTTATACAGCCCGTTACTTGACCCTATCCTATTTGTCTAGTAGCACAAGTACCATACTCAAGAGCATTACCAAGTCCCTATCCTACCTAAGCACTTCTGTTGCAAGTCTTGTTAAATTACCAATCAAACTTATGGCAGTAACAAGCACCAGCGTTGTATCCATACAACGGGCTATAGGGAAAATAATGAGTACGGTAGTGGAGCATACGCTTGTCGTCCTGACTGAGATTGGACTTCATCTAGTCGCCCTTTCATATTCTGTGGTTTCAACGATAAGTATTGGACGGGCAATTACTAAAACCATTAATGTGCTGTCGACATCAGTTGCCACAATTCTAAAGTCCATACCTAAGACTTTATCCTACTTGTCCACTTCTGTGTCATCTATCATACGATATATAGGGAAAACCCTAAGTTATGCAGTCACAGAGTCAGTTAGCCTGGCGTTACACAACACCATTTCAAGAATTTTGTCAGTGGTATCCCCATCTACTGTAATTCTTGCAAAGGCTTACGCCAAACTATTTGTGATTCTATCTAGCTCAGTATTGACATTAAATAAACAAATGTATAAGGTTTTCTCGGTAATTTCGGCTACAATATCTACATTATTGGCTGCTGTATTTCCCGTTTTAGGGGCGGTAGTAAGATATACCTTTAGAGCAGACTTTAGAGACAGATTAATTGGGCTTTATAAAGAACGTTTAGCAGAAGCAAACTTTCGTGACCGACTACAAAAACTTTATAAACTCCGCACAGCTTTGGTAAACAAAATTAACAATAAGGTCTCAAAATGAGCCAATTTTCATACAAACTCACCACAGAATCAGAGTTATTTTCGTTTGACTTTAACCCTGTATTGAGTACTGGTGAGACATTAAGCACGGCAACTTGTACCGCTATTACCTTACAAGGCACCGACCCATCCCCGTCAAGCATCCTTTCAGGAACCCCTGTGATTAGCCTGGGGAAAGCTACCCAACGAGTTACTGGGGGTGTGGCAGACAATACCTACCGCCTAATTATGACGGTTACCACCAGTCTAAGTAATACCTTTACCTGTACTGGTGACATCCCTGTTTATGACCCTTCTGAGATGATTTAATGGGTCACGCAGACTATTACCGTAGTGGTACCTACAACGGCATCTGCGATAGGTGCGGTTCTAAGTTCAAATTCTCGGATTTAAAGCTGGAATGGGACGGTCTATACGTCTGTACGGCTAATGGCTGTTGGGAACCTCGCCAGCCCCAAGATTATGTCAAGGGTGTCCGAGATGATATGGCGGTTCCGGTGTCCCGCCCAGACCAACCTGCGGTTTATGTAGACACAATCATAGCAAACCCTGTAATATCCACTTCCCTATTGAATTTAGCCATAAATAGGTTAAAATCTATAGTAGCAAGTGTATCTTCAAGTATAACTATCATAGCAAATTTGTACCCAAAAAGTACATCTCAAAAGGTAGTCAATACTTTTGCACTTAATACCACAACATTAGGATAACTAATGACCGTACTTTTTACAAACAACGCAGCTAGTAATTTAGCATCAAGCATTACTAACACTGCAACCAGTCTTACTGTAACCACGGGTTCGGGCGGAATATTTCCCAATCCTACCTCACCTGATTACTTCCTTGTAACTCTTCAAGGCATATCAGGAACACCAATTGAGATTGTAAAAGTAACGGCAAGAAGTGGCGATGTATTTACTATTGTTCGTGCTCAAGAAGGTACAACTGCTTCTGCATTTAGTGGTGGTGACAAAGTAGAATTGCGTATTACTGCGGGCGAAATGAACGCTATTGAAACCGCTATTAATGCTATCAATCCCGTAGCATCAGGAGCGATATATGAAAACAGCAATACCATTACATCAAACTATACAATCACTACTGGAAAAAATGCCGTGAGTGCAGGGCCTGTAACAATTTCAACAGGCGTAACAATAACAACCCCAACTGGCTCACGCTGGGTAATCGTTTAAGGATAAATTATGGCTGGCACACTAGTCGCAAACACAATTAACACCGATACAGGTCTATTTAGCACTAATAATGCTTATAGTGGTATTGCTAAAGCATGGGTAGCTTTTACAGTAAGCGGAACCACTCCGACTATTCAAAATCAATTTAATATTTCTAGTGTCACTAGAGTAAGCACAGGTGTATATACCATTACATTTACTACAGCTATGCCAAATGCAAATTATATTGAGGTTATATGTAATGTAATTAACAATATAAATAATTATAATGTAATTGGTCTAGCAAATTATCAAGCATCAAGTCCATATTACACAGCACCAACAACTACTAGTTTTAATGCTGGATGGCAGTATAACGGAACAAGTTATGAACCTCAGTATGGTTATATTGCTGTATTTGGAAATTAAAGGATAAATCATGGCAGGAACAATCTACCTAGTAACCAATAATTTGAACGGCAAGCAATATGTCGGTCAGACTATTGTTGCTGGCAATAAGGTAGGTCATGGAACGCTAATGACAAGGGCATACCGCAAGCATGGTAAGGAAAACTTTACCTATGAAGCTATCTGCTCTGATATTGATAACAAAGCCTTTTTAAACTTTGCAGAACGCTTTTGGATTAAAGTGTTTAGCTCTAGAGTGCCAAATGGTTACAATATAGACCACGGTGGTTCTAGCAAAGATAAGGTTTCAGACGAAACTCGTAAAAAGCTAAGTATTGCAAATACTGGTAAAAAGCATACTGCAGAGTCTAAAGCCAAAATGGCTGAAGCACAGTTAAAACGACCAAAAGAAATATATGTTGTTGTTGCTGAAAAGTTAAAAGGTCGCAAACGTCCTGCACACATTGGTGAAGCTGTAAAACTAGCCCATACTGGCAAAGTAGTATCAGAAGAAACTAAAGCCAAACTATCGGCTTTTAATAAAGGAAAAATCGTGTCCCAACAAACAAGATTAAAACTATCCCTAGCTGCTAAAAAGCAATGGGCAAAGATTAAAGGAGAAGCATAATGGCGGGGATAATCTGCGCTGACACCTTGCAAGATGGTGCTGGTAATAGCACAGCAATGGATAATGCCATTTATGGTAGTGCAAAGGCTTGGGTTAGATGGAATTATCCTAGTGGCGGTCCAGTAACAATTCAAAAACAATATAATGTAAGTTCAGTAACTAGAGCATCACAAGGTAATTATTTGGTTTCTTTTACAAATGCTTTATCAGATGGTAATTATGTTCTTGTTTCATCATATTCTATTTCTGCAACAAGTGGAACAAATACTGGCGCACCACAAATTTTTAATAATGGTTCAAGTTTAACTGCACCAACAGCATCTTCATTTTATGTAAATACCCCTAACTACAATGCAACAGCAAACCTTGACCCAGCTTATGCTTGTTTTGTAGTATTTGACTAATTTAAAGGAAAAAAATAATGTCACAAGTAATCACCTCCGTAGAAAGGCTAAACGAACTGTTTAGTTACAGGGATGGTCATTTGTATTGGAAAAGTTTATCTTCGCCATTATCTAGGGCAAAAATTGGTGCAAAAGCAGGTGCTTTGGCTACTAGAGGTTATTGGAGAGTTAAAGTAGATGGTGTAACACATATGGCGCATAGAGTAATTTATGCAATGCATAACAATGGTTATTGCCCAGAATTTATTGACCATATTGATGGAAATACTGGTAATAATAAAATTGAAAATTTAAGACCAGCTACTATTACAGAAAATGCACAAAATGTTAAATTGCACAAAAATTCAACAACTGGCATTAAAAATGTAAGTTGGATGCCTTCTAAAAATAGATGGCGAGTTATGATTTCTATTAATAAAAAAAGAAAAACTTGGTTAGTAAAAGATTTGGAACTTGCTGAATTAGTTGCTATTGAGGCAAGAGATAAATATCATGGCAAGTTTGCCAATCATGGAATTTAAGGAGAAATAAAATGGCGCAGGTCATAATTTATGCGAATAGTAACAATGGAGTTTCGGTCTGTGTCCCTACAGGCGAATTGCCAATTAACGAAGTCTTAGCAAAGGATGCCCCCGCTGGTGCAATTATTGTGGATGACAGCACACTACCTCAGGGTGCTGATTCCGTTTTTTTTGACGCATGGAAGCTAAACGGCTCTACTGTTACTGTAGATTTCCCAACAGCCCAAGCCCACAAACTGCGTGACTTTAATGCTGCTGCGGTTCAAGTAGCCCAAAAGCGTCAATTAAACACATTAGCTGGTATTGAAAACACCCCAAGCGATGCAGACTTTACTACCGAATTGACTAATGGTCGTGCTGCTATTGCTGCTGCTACAACTACTGCACAACTCGTTGCAATCGCTAATCCTGTTTAAGGAAATATCATGAGTTTAGTTCTCGATGGAACAAATGGAATGACTGCACCTGTAGGTGCGGTCTATAACGGATTGCAAACTGGTACTGTCGTATCTTCTACATCAGGTACAAGCATTACTTTTACTGGTATTCCTAGTTGGGTTAAGCGTATTACTGTAATGTTTAAAGGTGTTAGTTTAAGCGGTAGTGCTAGTCCTTTAATTCAAATTGGTTCAGGAAGCACAACAACTACTGGTTATGCTTCTTTGGCACAATATTTTACAAGTTCAGGTTCAAATAATGGAAATCAAAGTTCTACATCAGGTTTTAATACCAATGTAAGAAATTCAGGTTTTGCAATGTCAGGAATGATGATTCTTACATTAATTAATAATAATACTTGGATTGAAAATCATAATGCTTATTTAAGCACAACACAATGGACAATAGGTAGTGGAAGCTCAGGTTCTTTAGGTGGAGCGTTAGATAGGGTTGTAATAACAACAGATAACGGCACAGACACTTTTACTGCTGGAACAATTAATATTATTTACGAGTAAATTATGGAAAAAATTGAAATTAATGTAGATGTCATTACTGGTAAAGTTAGTCAAACTTCACGCCCATTTACTGCCGAAGAATTAGCAACTGGACAAGCTATTGATGCAGCACAAGCACAAGCAGAACAAGCCGCTAAAGACGCAAAGGCTTCTGCACTAGCTAAACTAACAGCATTAGGACTAACACAAGCTGAAGTAACTGCACTTTTAGGATAACGATGACCGCCTCATACACACAATCTCGTAATGCCGTAATCAATGGTGCCTTGCGTGTATTAGGCGTTATTGGTGCTGGTGATACCCCCACAGACGACGACTACAATAACTGTTCTCAAGCCCTAAATCTGTATATCAAACAGTTACAAACCAAGGGAATGCCATTATGGAAAGTAGAAGACCTACAAGTTCCGATGGTAATTGGACAGAATACTTATACTTTAGGCCCAACAGGAAATGTAGTCACAACTCGTCCTTTGCGTGTGGTTATGGCGTTTATTCGTAACCCACAGAACCAAGATACCACCTTAATGGTTATCTCTCGTCAAGAGTATATGCAACAGGGTTACAAGCCTTCACAAGGCATTCCTAACCAAGTCTACTATGACCCACAGTTAACTAATGGAGTGTTATATGTTTACGACACCCCATCAGCTACGGGTTACACCATTCACCTACAGGTTCAAATGCCTGTAGATGATGTTCTGAATCCTAACGATATTCCTGACTTTCCTTCTGAATGGTTTAACTGCCTTAAGTTTGGATTGGCAGACCAGCTATCCCTTGAGTATGGAGTTCCTGCCCAAGTGCGTGCTGAACTAGCTCAACGTGCCGCTAAATTAGAAGAAGTAATGACTGATTGGAGTCAAGAAGAAGCTAGTACCGCATTCCAACCTTCTAATAGATATTACAGCTAATTATGGCAATCAGCCGTGTCCCAATGGGGCATAACATTGGTACTCGTGACGGCACCTTAAACAAAGATAGTAAGGTTGGAAACGCTATTATTGAGATTGAGAAGAAAGAATCTTCTGCAATCGTCAAGCGCCCAGGTCTACTAACTTATCAGACTCCCCCTACTACAGGTGCTGGTTTAGGTATTTTTGCAGCAGGTTCACATTTACTTAGCATTGTTAACGGAACCTTTTATGACAATAACGTTGCTAAGGGTACGGTAGATGCTACAGATGAATATGATTGGATTTATTCGGTAGATGGCACTCAAGTCTTTTTTAAGAATGAGAAACACGGATATGTTTATTTCTTAGCTTCAGGCACCATTTTAGACCTTCAAGGCACCATTACGACGCAAGGTGGTACGGTTACCAATGGGTCACCTACAGTAACATTATCTGCATCCAATGCTTCTATTCAGATTGGACAGATTGTGACAGGAGTAGGTATTCCTTCTGGCACTTATGTTTTAACTGTATTTGGAACTACATTAACTTTAAGTCAAAATGCTACATATACTGGAAGTACTACTCTTACCTTTACTACCTCTTATCCTGGGACTACTGTTTCAGGTGCTGTATTCGTAGACGGGTACTATGTCGTTGGAACTCCTGCAGGGTTGTTATACAACTCTAACGTAGAAGACCCAACCACATGGCAGGCAATTAACTACATCGGTGTAGTGTCTGATGCTGACCCTTTAATTGCTATTGGTCGGACAATTAACTACATTGTTACCTTTGGCTCACATCATATTGAATTCTTCTATGATGCAGGTACATCACCAGGTAGTCCATTTTTACCTTATCAGAATGCTGTAATTCAATTTGGTGCTGCAGCCGAAGATTCTTTGGTACAAATGGACAATACCTTAATTTGGATGTCTAGTGCCAAACAAAAAGGTTACCAAGTAATGGCTATGGCTGGACAAACTCCACAGGTCATTTCTAACCAATACATTGAGCGTATTCTGAATAACTGTAATCCAGATTATGCTTATGCCTTCAGTATTAAGATTTCAGGACATTCACTATACGTACTAACCCTGAGAGACTTAGGGTATACCCTAGTATATGACTTTGCTCAAAACGGATGGACATATTGGTCTTCTATGGAAAATAACCAAGAGACCTACTTCCTTGGTCAGTTTTATGCCAAATTTGGAACTTTAGACCTTCTACAACACGTCAATTCAGGCGTTATTTATCAGTTTGACCCTAACACGTATCAAGACTATGGAAACCCCATAAACGTGCTTGCAAGGACTCCGTTAGTCGACGGTGGTACCAATCTACGTAAATTCTGGAGAAGCGTCCAAATCGTCGGAGATAAGGTTGATTCCTATGCTCTAGTACGGTATACCTCAGACGACTACCAAACCTTCTCAAACTGGCAAAACGTTAACCTCAATACCTCTAAATCCGAAGTCCACAGACTAGGACAAGGACGTAGACGTTCATTTGACCTTTTACATCAGGACAATTGTCCGTTAAGATTAGAATACTTTGAAGTGGATGTCGAATCGGGGGATACGTGATTACCTATCAAGAAGAACGTTTACATGATTTTTTAGAAGAATTGAAACCAATTCTAAATAATCATTACGACGAATTAAGCGTAACCAAGAGTTTTAACCTAAACCCTGATTATGATAGATACCTAAAACTTGAAGATTTGGGTTCTTTTTTCATTATGACTTGCCGTTTAGATGGTCAATTAATAGGATATATTGCTTATTTTTTATATCCTCATATCCATTACAAAGACTGTATGACGGCTATGGAAGACCTTTATTATGTTGAAAAGGAACATAGACAGGGTCGAGTTGGGTTAAAATTGTTTAGCGAGTCAGAAAAAATACTAAAGGACAAGGGCGTAAATCGCATTATCCTTAGCTGTAAAACACACCAAGACCATACAAGATTGTTTGAACACTTGGGTTATCACTTTTATGAGAAACATTTTACAAAGATGTTAGGATAGATTATGAGCTTTTTAAAGAGCAAACACAGTGGATGGACGCATGAATTAAGACGTACTCCATTTGGTGGCGGAGGCGGTGGTGGATTTATTGGAGACATTGGAAGTGACATTGGTGGTGCCGTATCTGATGTTGGCAGTGCTGTTGGAAATGTTGTAAGTCAAGCTAGCGATTCTGTAAGTAATCTATTCAGCCAAGCTGGTCTTGGTGGAAGTATTGCAACACCACAAAATTTAGCGTCGCTTGCTGCTTTAGTTGGTGCTCCAGAAACTGGTGGTGCTACTTTAGCTTTAGATGCTGAGGCGGTTGCTGCTGCCGATGCTACTGCTGCTGGATTAGGATATTCTTCTGCTGCTGAAGCGATTAGTGCTGGTGCAGCTACGGCTGAAAACTTAGGACTACCTGCAGCCACTAGTATTGCTGACTTAGGTGCTGTTCAAGGTTCCGCATCTGCTGGATATTTAGGTTCTGTTGGTGGTGATATTGCAGGTGCAGGTGCTGGAAGTATTACTCCAGAAATGGTTAAAGCCGCAAACGCAACATCCGACCCAATTGGTGCTTTAGCTTCTATGACAGGTATGTCTCCTCAAGAGATTGCTGCAGCTACTGGGCAAGGTGCTCAAGCTGGAACAAGTTTAGGTGATATTTTAGGATACGCCAAAACTGGTGCTCAAATTATTGGTGGACTTGGAAAGGCTGCGGGTGGTATTGGTGCGTTGCAAGCTGGTAAAAAAGTTGGTCAATTACAAGCAGACCCATTTGCTCAATATAGACCAGGTTTAGCAGCACAACTTAATCAATTGTTGACAAGCCCACAAACCGTTACACAGACCCCAGGCTACCAATTTAATCTATCTCAAGGTTTACAAGGACTACAAGCACAACAAGCTGCACAAGGTCGTTTAGTATCAGGTGGTGCCTTGTTACAAGGCCAACAATATGGACAACAATTAGCATCTCAAACTTACCAACAACAATTGGCAAATTTAGCATCTTTATCAGGTGCTACACAATCTCCAGGAACTGGTGCTACAGCACAAGCTGGTTTATATGGTGGACAATTAGGTGGAATACTTGGTGGTGCTCAAGCAATTGCTCAAGGATTAGGGGTTGCTACAGGACAAAGCCCATTAGATTCTTTGTACGCTAATTACAACAAATCATCGCCAACGCAATAAGGAACCATTATGGCAGCAGGATTAGGCTCTGAATTATACACACTAGCAACTAGTTTTGACCCATACGGTGCTTACCGTGAAGGGCAGATGGAACCCGCTAAAGCTGATATTGAACAACAAAAATTAAGTTTGCAACAACAAGCTATGAAAGAAGCTCAACAAGAGTTGGCTCCTCAAGCTAAGCCTGGTTCTACGCCACCTTTGGCTGGTATGGCTAAAAGTATCTTGCCACCAGGAGTTGAATTGCAAACTTCTGATGGTGTACCAACATCATCTGGCATATATCAACAGCAAATGCTTAATTCTCAGCAAGACATGGCTGAAGCTCAAAAAATGATGAAGCAAGCTACTATTGCTAGAGCTATGCGTGATGATAAAACTTACGGTGATTTAGTTAATAAAGCAAAACTGTTACAAAGAGAATCAACCAACAACATGGCAAATGCCAAAAAAGAATATCAAAAATCAATAGACGATGGATTAGAATCTTTGTATTTTGCAAAACCAAGTCAATATTCTACTAACTTAAAAGATGCTTTAGATAGAACTGGTATACCTCTACCAAAGGGTATTCCGCAGACATGGTCACCTGAAGTCAAAGAAACCCTGCTTTCTAAGATGACTCCCGAAACTCGTGCAAGAGTACAAAAAGAAGAGCGTGCTCGTGAAGACCAAGAATTACAAAGACGTGCTGCTCAACGTGCTGAACAAATGTTAGTAATAGCAGACCGTAGGGAAGCTAGAATTGAAAAAATGGAGCAAAAACAATTTGGTGGTTTGGGTGCAACTTCATTCCTAGAAAAATCAATTGGAACATCTGCAAAAGATGAAAAAGTTAACCAAGGAATTGTTGATAACGCTTTAGGCGTTAACCAAATGGATGAAGTTATTAACAAATTTAAAGACCCCGAAGTTAAAACTGGCGTTATTGGTAAACTTGCAGGTATTAAATCTAAACTTGCTTCTTTGGGTGATGAAAATAAAGAAATTACTCCTGAAGAATTTAAAAGAATTGTTGATGGAGAAATTAGCCCTACAGCTAAAAATGCAGTTGCACAAAAAGAAGCTCTGTTTGCAGCATATACTGCGGAACGTGAAATTGCTGGCGGTAGACTTTTGGTTTCTGTTATTAGACAAGCTGGTGGTGCATTAGACCCAACATCGTATGAAAAACAAGGTTATCTAAATTTATTGTCTGGCAGAAGAAACGAGTTGATGAAGCGTTTACGGGGCAAGGGATTAACCGACAAACAGATTGATACCGTTATTAAAGACATTAATCAACCAGATGCTCCTGTAGAAAAAGCATTTAGCGAACCAACCAAAAAACAAACGGTAAAAGTTGGAGAAAAAGAATACTCTCGGCCACCAAACTTTACTGACAAACAATGGGAAGATTATCAAATAGATGTTGGAGCAACTAAATGAGTCCCGAAGAATGGTTGGCATCACAACCTAAGTCTGAGACTAAATCCCTAAGCCCCGAAGAATGGTTAGCTTCTCAAAAAGAAGAAACTATGCTCCAAAAGGCTGGTACAGTAGTAAAAGAATTTGCTGGTCAAGCCGCAGATAAAGTACTTGAATCTGGCGGAGTGGTTGACTTACGTAAGTTTTTGTCTCCTGAAAAAGCTGCAGAAGCAGTAACTACTGGTGTATCTAAAAAAATTGGTGCTCCTATTGTTAGAGATGCTTCAATAGACCCATCAAAGATTGGTTCTCAGACAGCAGGAAAATATGTTCAAAAAGCAATTGAACGTGGCGGAGAGGGTGCTCTTGCTGGTGCCGCTTTTTCTCCATTTACTGGTGGAGGAAGCATTTTAGCTGGTGCGGGTGGTGGTGCATTACAAGGTCTTGCCGAGGTTGCTGCAGCAGATTTAGGATTAAGTGGTGATTTACAACAGGCTATGGGAATATTGGGGCCTGCTGCTGCTGGATTTGTAATGTCTAAAATTCCACAAACGCCACAACAAATAAATGCAGTTTTAAATAGTGATGCTGCCAATTCTATTAAAAGCAAACTAGCACACAAGGCAATTACTAAAGCACTTGGATTGCCATATTGGACTTCTAGCATATTAGAAAAGGTGCCAAAGGCTTTTGAAGGATTGAAGACACCCGATTACAAAGCGGTTGGTAAAGAGCTTGGTGCTACTGGAGAAACATTGGGAGTTGGTGGTACAAAATTCACTGATGCAGCCAATCAACAATTGTCACAATTACATCCAGACATTACTCCTGCAAAAGGAGAAAAAATATCTAATGTTTTATATGAACGTGCAAAAGGTGCTTATAACGAAGCAAATGCACAAGAATCATTTTTGTCCTCTCCTGAATTTAAAGCTCTCCATGGCGATACTCCTGCAGAAAAAACTAAGTTCAGTGAAATATTTGAAAACAAAAAAGGTGAAGCATATACAGGAGAGGATGTAGTAAATAACCTGCAAACTGGAAAAATGGAAAACATATCTTACAAAGATATGGAAAGAGCACGTACTGCATTCAACGATTATTTAAAACGGACAACTGGTGTTGACCACGAAAAGGTTGCCCGTGAAGCGTTTACCATTGAATCTGCAGCTAAAGCTAAAGATACACTTCCTGCTTTGTTTGCAGATAACGATGCTGCTGGTATTAATAAAGAACTTTGGAATCTAAGTAAGACTCCTGAAGGTATTGCCATTTTTAACAATGAATTAGTTAATGGTTTAAAGAATACCAATGTTAAAGGTGCTAAGATTCTTTGGGGCAAGATTGGCCCAAATGTTAAAGACAGAATGGAAGTAGACCCAAAAACATACAAAAAAGTCACTGACATTATTAACGGTGCTAAAACACCACAAGATATTGATAGAGCAACCCGTATTATTAGAAGATTTGCAGCACCCGCAGTAGCAACAGTAACCGTAGAATCTTACAAGGAGAATCAATAATGCCACTAAAAAAAGGTAGTTCAAAAGAAACCATTTCAAAAAATATTAAGACCGAGATGAAGGCTGGTCGTCCACAAAAACAATCTGTGGCTATTGCTCTTTCTAAGGCTGGTAAATCTAAAAAACAATTGCCTAAAAAGAAGATGAGCTAATGTTTATTCTTTTAATTGACCCTGCAGGTGCTTTAGTTGACTTTGGTGTCCGTTGTATGGCGGAAGGACACACGGTCAAACAATATATTCGCCCACATGGTCAAGAGCGTTCCAAGATTGGTAAAGGCATTATTGACCAAGTCTTAAATTGGGAACTGTACATTAAACAAGCGGACTTAATTGTTTTGTCAGATAACGCATTTGAGATGCGTAAATTGGAGAAATACCACGAAGAGGGTTATCCAATCATTGGGACAAATCAATTGGGTGCCAAGATGGAATTAGACCGTGATTATGGTCAAGAGATTATGCGTAAGGGCGGTTTAGCCGTAGTTCCTTCTTTTGAGTTCCATGATTACAACTCTGCCATAGACTTTGTTAAAGCAAATCCAAAACGGTATGTATCTAAACCTTCGGGAGATGCTGACAAAGCCTTATCCTATGTTTCCAAGTCCCCTGCTGATATGGTATTTATGTTGCAACGTTGGAAGGCAAACGGTAAACAACGGGACTTTATCCTGCAAGAGTTTGTGCCAGGTATTGAGTTTGGTGTAGGTGCTTGGATAGGCCCTCATGGATTTAACAAGAACGTTGCCGAAGGCTTTGAACACAAGAAACTGATGTCCGGTAATTATGGCTGTAATACGGGAGAGCAGGGTACTGTTCTTAAATACTGCACAGAATCTAACCTGTTTAATGACACCCTAAAACGCTTTGAAGACTACCTGTGCTATATCGGTCATACAGGATTTGTAGACTTAGCTTTCATTATTGATGAAAAGGGTGAGCCACGCCCCCTAGAATGGACTATGCGTAAAGGGTGGCCTTTCTTTAACATTCAACAAGCCGTCCATAAAGGCTCTGTTGTCGATTGGATGGTGGACTTAATCAATGGCAAAGATTCTCTCAAAGTTAGCTACGATGTTGCTACTGGTATCGTTATCCCTATTGGGGATTACCCTAGGTCTAAGACTACTGGACGTGACCATACTGGATTTCCTATCTATGGTTTACCCGACAACCTTTCAAAAGATTTTGCCTTATGCGAGGTAATGGTTGGGAATGCCCCTCAAAACGACGAGAACGGCATTGTAGAGCGTCCAAGTCTAGTGACGGCAGGTGACTATGTACTCGTGGCAAACGGCGTAGGAAAGACCGTTAAACAAGCCTGTGAGCGTGCCTACAAAAACGTCAAGAAAATTGAGATTCCTGACTGTATTAACGTACGAGATGACATTGGTCGTGGAATGGAAGAGGCTATTCCCGCTCTACAGAAATATGGATATGCCGAAAACTGGTGTTATGAAGAGTCTGACGACGAATAATGGCAAAGTTAGCACCTCCACCTCCTACTAACCAAGATGTAGCCTCCAGACAATTCCGTGACTGGTTCTATAGCGTTTTCCAATTTATTAACCAACAATCTGGTACTTTGGGAACAATGGCTTATGAGAATGCCAACTCTGTAGCAATTACAGGGGGTTCTATTGGTGGTGTTGGTATATCGGGTAGTACGATTAATAATACGCCAATTGGAGCTACGACACCCTCTACTGGAGCATTTACTAGTTTAACCGCAACATCTCCAATCGCCATAACATCAGGAGGCACAGGAGCCAGCACAGCATCAGGAGCTAGAACCAATCTTGGTTTAGGAAGCGGATTATCTGTCACAATTACTACTGCAAAATTAACCGTTACCGGCACTAATGGAAGCATGACCTTTACCAATGGAATTCTAACTGCACAAACCCAAGCGACCTAATTATGGCTATCAATCTAACTGATGACGAACTCGAAGAACTCGTTGAAAAAGTAACCGAAAAAGTTATTAACAATTTTTACCAAACCGTAGGCGAAGGTGTCGTTACCAAAGCCATTAAAATTATTGGTATGGGTGTAGTTGCCCTATTAATTTATCTAGCAGGTTCTGGACAACTCAATATCAAATGAAAGAAGTGCTTAAACAGCTTCTGACCGGCAAAGATAATGAAACCTACGATTTAGGTAGGGTGTCTTGGCTTATTGGTATGTTGGCTGTGATTGCATTAGCCTTTTATGAAGTGATGAATGCACAGGTTAGTTTAAGAGAACTAGCAGAGTCTTTGGGGATTGTTTCCGCAGCAGGTGGGGCTAGTGTTGCTATGAAGCAGAATGCAGAGCCACAATGAACTTTTTACTTAAATTAATAGGCGGTATTGGTGGACAAACTTACATTTATATTGCTCTTGTACTTGGTGGGTTTAGTGCTGGCTTTTATGTTGAGCATATACGTTTTGTGGAGTTCAGACAAGAAGTCCAAATTGCAGGAGAAAAGCAACAGGCAGAGACCGCAGCCAAAATCAAAGAACAGGAATTAATCAATGAAAACATTAAACAAACTTATGAAGCTCGTCTTACTGGTATCCATACTTTCTATACTGGGATGCTCGACTCCCGTAGCAGTCCAGTGTCCAGCGTTCCCAACGCCACCATCACAGTTAATGGAGAAACCCATAACATACTATCTGTTGCCGAAGAATGCTCCGTCACAACAGCACAACTAATGACACTTCAAGATTGGGTCAATCACCAAATTAGCTTAAACAAATGAATAACGAACAATTAGCATCTTGGGTAACTCTGATTGCCACATTCACTTTATGTATAACTGTATTAGCTATGGTCACCGTATTTATGTTTGGATTCTTTGACCCACAGGTAGATAACAATAAACTATTTGAAATAGTAGGCCCTGCATTCCAAACCATTGTTGGTGGATTTATTGGTTTGATTACAGGGATTAAAATAGGCTCGGATAGTCAAGCCACCTAGAGGGTATCCACAACCTAGATATTTTGTGGCTTTCTATCTAGGGCATCAACGAATTGGCAGGCGAGGTGGTGTCCCCTCACCCTGCAGCCATATCTAAAGCCTTAGTACGGACTTCCTGAACACGTCTAGTCCACCCCTTTCCAAAAACAGGGAATGTTTTGAGTAATTCTAGGAATTGTTGACGTTTATCAGAGAACTCATTAATCATCGTTACTGCGTTCATTTGATTTATAGCAGCAACAGTATTATTGCCGATTGCACCATCAGCAAAAACACCCACAATTTCTTGGATAAATTTGGCTGCACGACCCACACCACTATTGATAGCACAATCAAAAATGCAATAGTCAAGTCCCGAAGGAAGAGCATCTCCGTGTATGGCATCCCAATAATTCCTTTTATAAAGTGGTTTTACATCTTCTTTAGTCAGGGCTTTCATATCATCTACTGTGACAGGATGTCCAACGAAAGATTCCCATACGGCTTGAGTACATCCGTGGTTAGTAGGCCCACCTGGGTCATCCTTTAGGTTAGCATAACCTCCCTCGTTTACGATGACAAGGTCAAATGATTTATCCCAATTTCTGTTCATTGGCTTTCTCCTTGGCTTGATTGATAGCTTGCCATAGTATTGCCATCAACCCTTCTTGGATTAAGAGTTTCATACCATCGGCATCAATATTCAGTTCGCAATCTGCTGACCCATCAGGGTTTTCACAAATCTCTGTCAGTTCTATTTTCATACTTTTAATACCTCTCCACGAAAGAATGCTAACCCCTCGTCTTCATCAATGACTTGTACAAGTTCAGGGGGCATTAGTTGTCCATTACGGAAAGTCAATACTGCAAATCCTGACCGCCAATTGACGGCTGTGTCTTCTAGGTACTCCCACTTATCACCTCCAAGTGCAGCCATTGTTCCGGTGTCAACACCATATTTATCACCTGTATAGTCTGTCCAAGGAGTTACTTTGAGTGAATGCAGGTGACCAGTAACCATTGACACTCCGCCCTTCAGGACGTTGTTATATTGTGCATGGATACCATTGTGCCAACGGTGCTTAATCATTGTGTTGTTATTGACCATAATTGACCAAGAATATTTCCAATTAGGTAGGTGGTCTGCTAGAGCAAAGCCCTTAACACCCTCATACTGAGGGAGTACATTAGACAACTTACCGTCAAAACGCAGGTCGTGATTGCCAATAGTGCGGTGCAAAATAGCGTTACCTGAAACAGATTCAATCTCTGCCAAACGTGCTTGAACTTCATCTAACTCCTCCTTGACTGTGGGGCTATCTGCATATCCAATTCTATGGTGAGCACTAATGGTTGCGTTATCCATAATATCGCCATTCAATACGACAGCTTGTGGTTTAAGGTCTTTTACAATCTTGACAAATGCTCTATGGGCGGTGGATATATAACCAGGCCAATAGTGACAGTCAGAACCAACAACAATTAATCCATCTTCCATAAACAGATTGGTGCGGATTCTATCTTCAGGCAGAATGTAATGATGCTTTTTATGTCCTCGTTGTGTAGATGTGGCTAGTAGGGTAATCCCTCGTTTGCCTTCAATCCTTGCACGTCTTGCTAAAACATTACGAACATTAATACCCAACTCTTCTGCTAATTTTGTTGCTGACTGATGCTTATTCCATAGTTCTATAAACTGCTCTTCACTTACCGTCGCTTGTACCATTTTTCGTCCAAATAATAGGTTTGTCGTTATCTAAGCTATAAACCTTAACAGGTTCTCCAGAATACAAATCACTTTGACAGGCAGCCCATACTGCTTCTTCGGCTTTATGTCCCAATGCCATGACTGCTAATGCTGCAGCAGTGCCACTTCCAATTGCATCTACGTCTTCGTGCTTCCAAAACTCTAAATCTTTACCTGAAATAAATAATCCATCTGAACAAAGTAACATGAAGTCTGCATCATTCTCAATCTTAATAATTGGTGGCTTACCCTTCTTGCCATCTTTAAAGTATTCAACCACCTTCTGAACACTCATTAAGTCTCCAGCACCCGCTAACCATCCCTGAGGTACTTTAAATACCTTGGATAAGTTAAATGCTTTGGTATCGGAGTCGTCGTCTGATGTCTGACTATCAGAGACAAGAATCATTCTTTTTGCGTCGCCAACAATAGTAGTCATAGTATAGGTGAGACCAAAAATAGTCCCACATTGTTAGGTGACACGACAAGCGGACGGAGGGGAGCCGTCAAGGGGAAGTGGGGGATGAGTGCTTGCCGTGTCATTTGTTAGTGTACTGCATTAATTCTGTCGGGCAAAGTCGCCATGTAACTTTTCTCTAAATTTTTGCATATCTTCTTTAGCAGATTCTAAGTCTGTGTAATATCCTAAATGGATGGTTTTGCCGTTTATTTTGCATTTTGCCCTCCACTTATTGTTGTGTTTGCTCCAACTTACCCCTTTTACACCAGATGTATTGGTTGTACCAATTCCTTTATTACTACAATTTTGACTTCTTGTTGCTGGCCTTAAATTCTCAATTCTATTATTTAATTGGTCATTATCCTTGTGGTCTACCTCTTTTGGCAAGTATCCGTGGTGCATAAGGAAAATTAACCTATGATTTCTATAGACTTTACCATTTAAACCAGTAGTCAAATAACCTTTATCCAAACATCCAGCTTCATCCCCAATATTTAATCTTTGGGCTTTTTTAACTTTCCAAAATAATTTGCCATCTTTATAGTCAAATATTGATTGCAAATATTCTTTTGTTAATTCCATTTAAAACTCCGTTTTCCAAGCAGGACAAAATTTAGAAACAGAACAGTACCTTTCACATCTTCTATAGGTTGCTGGTCTATGTTCTATATTATAGCCTTTTGGTACAGACGAGTCATCAGGTTTTTCTTCAAATAATTTAGTTGCTTTTTTGCCACCAAATTTCATTAATGCCCATTTTTCTTTGGTTGCCCAACGCTCTTCATCTGTGCATATATCTGGATTTGATTTTTGATGCAATGCAACACGCTCAAACACATATCTTTCGGCTTCTTCCAAAGTCCACATACGAACTGGCAAAGTCATAATAGCTCTTGCTGGATATTCGTGGTCTCGTTTTGACTCCATCTCACGCCAATCACGGAAGATGGTAATAATCTGTAACTTGTCAACTTCGGTGTCGTTTTTATGCAACAGCCATCTGAGGACATTAAGCTGTCTTTCCCACTCAATTTTACCTGCAGCACCATAGACGGAGGTGACCTTGTAATCAGATAGCGTAGAACCCTCTAAAACGTCGAATGCACCGCCTAATTTCCATCCTAGTACCTCGGCATATACTCGCTCCTCAACTCGTGCTGTGCGCCCTTTATAAGCCATTTCTAGCAGGTGGTGGACAGAGCTTCCAAATAACGCCCAAACACGGTCTGAAGCGTCCTCCTCCATCTCCTCATAATGCTCCCTACCTAGCTTCCTGATTAAAGGTGGCTGGATAAGCTGAGTGACGGTAATGTCGCTACTACCAGGCGTATATCCTGTATTTTGGACTGCATTGACAATTGGGTCTGGTAACCCAAATTTATTGGTAAGACGCATAGTTTTCCTTAGGTGGGCTACTCACAGACCCCGAATGTATGTGAAGCAGACAAATGTCCGTTTTCGCCCGTAGGTGGGGTACTCGTTTCTTTACACTTTCCCCCGTAAATCAAAATGGAACTGATTCGTCTTCAATTTCAGGCTCAGGCTCACGACCTGTTGCCACGATAGGTAGACCAGTTTCCTCTAACTCTTTGCTCATCAGAATCTTCTTTTGAACATAGTTAGACAAGGACTCAAATACCTTTTGGTCAAAGTTTCCAATATCAAACTTGACTGCAGGGTTAACCAACTCAGGACAAGCCATACCTTTAGGTAGAGCCATAATTGAACCTACATTAGCGTAAGTTTTAGAGCCATCTTTAGAAGGCTTGTGTACCACACCCAATAGGCATGGAGCACCTAATACATTCTCAAGACTAAAGTTACGCAATTCTTCCGCAGTAAACGGACGACCACGCCAGGCTTCCAAATCTTTACGAAGATTAGCTTTGTCACCAATTGAAGCTGTGTATTCACGAGATATGGAGAATGGACGGCCATCGCTCATCATCTCGTTTAGTTCCCAAGTAATACGAACTTTAGGGGCTACTTTAGCTTCGCCTTTCCACTCAAAGGTCTGATGACCTAAATCAATAATTTGATAACAACGTGCAGCAAAACTACCTGCTGGACAATTTTCAAATTCTGTACTACCGCCATTACCGGCATTAACTGTTAGAGACATTTTCTAATTCCTTTTCTAATTTAACTATCAAACCTTGAATTTTATCTATATCGGTTGTTACTGCCATCAACTGCCATTCAAGACGTTCCTTTTGAAAACGGTAGTCCTCTAGGCGAGCTTCAAGCTGTTCTTGCTCACGCATTACTGTTTCGTAATATTCCTGTTGTGACATATCATCCTCCCTATACAAATTTTACTTGCTATTTAACCGCCAGTCAATGTAATTCTTTAACATCATTGCTGCCATTTCTAACTTCTCTGCTTTTGCTCTTGCTTCCTCTAAACTTCTTTCGTTTAAATCATCGTGTACATCTCGTGTCAATCCCTTGATAATTAAAATCATCTCTGAATAGTCAATCATTTCTTTCCTTTACAAAATACCTTTTTCAACTTCGACATACCACCCAGTTAGAAAACTAATTAAGTCGTCCTCACCTTCTCCTATAACGGTTAGATTACCCGCAGGAGTTACCTTCTGAATCAGTCCAATGTGTGGTTTGTCGTCTACATACCCCGTAATAATTATAACTGTATGATGCCAGGCAAGAGCAGTCAATAGTATCTTCTGCCCCTGTTTCATCTCCTCGTCTTCTCGTTTCCATTCTCCAAACAAGAATACTCCTCTACGCTCTAGCACCATATCAATGTTAGAAGGCATAAAGTGGGGATTACTAGGTATAAACCCTCGTAAGAAACCAAAGTCAATATGTGGGGCGTTTGCATTACGCATGGCAGGAATCATACTCTTGATAGTTCCAATCTTTCTAACATCACTTCAATTGCAGCCATCCATCCCGCCTCGAAACCTTCCCAACTAGTAGGGTGATTCTGTCCCTTATTTTGTGGCTTCCATTCTTCGGCCCACAACTCATACTCTTCTTGAACTCTATTCTTCATCTGCAATTCCCATTAAAAACTGTTTAAACCTATCTAGTAACCAATTGACCTCTTGAATATCGCCACAACTACTAGCATAGTATTCGTTGCCGTCTTGGTCGTAACCCATAATACAAACCATCTGCAATATCTTGGCACCGTCAAGGACTTCTTGTACCGGAACCTCGCCCTTAGTACCGCTTGGAAAGCCTATGACTTCACCCATGTCAGCCCCTGATATATGTCAGTATGTTGACCACCGTATCAATAACGGATGTAATGCAAAGTATTACAATTAGTAAGGCTTCAGCATTGTTGAACTTCATTTCTTTTGTGCCTTTCTTAGTATTGCACTTTTAATCTCTTGCTCAAACATATAAGCCAGCTTTGCATTTAATAATTCTATTTCAGCTTTTTGCTGACGCACTACGGTATGCAAGTCTTCCATCATCTCTTTGCCAATACGGTTTACATACTCGTCACCTTCACGCACCCAACGCAAGATGTATTGGTCACTAAAATGCACTTCATCGTATGCTTTCCAGTTCATCTGTTTACCCTCGCACTTTTAATTTCCTGCTCAAACATGTAGTTTAACTTCGCTTTCAACGCCTCAATTTCAGCTTGTTGTTGGCGTACAAAGTCTGCATACTGCTGAAATGGTTTGCCTTTTCCATCGCCCTGTATCCAATAAATGTTTTCCAATTCATCAGCCATTTGTTTTGCATTCATTTCTCTTGTGCCTTTCTTAATATTGCTCTAGCAAACTCGTAAACTCCGCTTTCTTTGTAACCATAAATCTGATAACCAAGAATATCGTCAGCCAGCTTTGCTATTTCCTCGTCTGTTAGTGTCTTTGCTGGATGGGTGTAGAGTGGAATATCATCCCAACTTTCTTTTTCGCTAGTGACTGTTGTTTCAGTAAAACCAAACTGCAATTCATTTTTACCAATCCACGCTACTGGTTCATTGTTCATTTCTCTTGTGCCTTTCTTAATATTGCTCTAGCAAAATCAATGTTTTGTTCACCTGTGTCAGTTTCCATGACACACCAAATTTCAATTATTTCGTCATCGGTTAGTGTCTTTGCTTTCAACGCTTCTATTTCAGCTTGTTGCTGTTTATGCTGCATTTCTAGTATTGCAATTCTGTCACGCTGTGCAACATGGCGCAGTTCGTACTTGGTCAGCTTTTCTTGTTGCTGGCGTAGCATGGTGGCTATTTCTTCTGCGTGTTCATAAATCCTGCCACTATCAAACAGAATCATTAAATCAGCCATTTCATTTGCGTTCACTTGTTCTTGCTCCAGCCGTTGCATTTAGCTAGGAAGTCAATAGCACGGTCAAACTGGTCTTGCATATATTCCAGGTCTTCTTGTTGCTTACGAAGCACCTTGATAATGCTATCCATCGTAATGTCACCTGCAATAGCAATAGTAGGGGTTACATGGGACTCTAAGTAGTCCGCTAGGTCTTTAGAGTTCATCATTTCTTTTTCTTCCTTAGGTCTTCAGAGTGTAATTTCTTGACGGTCTTAGGTACTTGTTTAGCTTTTTTAGCTACCTTGGCAGATTCTGTACGATTGGCAAATGTTCCGTCTGACAGAACAAATCCTCGTTGACCTTCTGTTTTCAGGTCATCATGGGACTCTTGCTTAGATTTAGCCTTAACTACTTTGCCAGAGGTTTTCTTGACTGCTGGTACTGATACTTTTTTAGTCGCCATTCTTGGAGCACTCCTTCGTTTTGACAATTCCGTGGGCGAGTTCGATGGCCCTAGCAATGTGGCGAATGCTGTACGGAATGTGTAAGTTAAATGCGATGGTGTCAATTTCTTCATCGGTAAGAGCTTTGCGATTAAAGACTGCAGCCATTTCTTTGTAGTGGTCATTACTAATCCTTTCTAAAATTTGTATCTGAGTGGATACAGCACTCTCAGCTTGTGCCAAGATTCGGTCTTCGGTTGTAAAAGTTGTCATGTTGTTCTCCTTAAAAACAAGTGATTAACTGCCCGTTTTGAATACAAGTAACCATTTTCCCATCCGGTGTAATGATTTGGGTAGTTTGGGCTGGTGCGTAGTGACACATGGTCAAACCTAGTGCAAATACGCAGATATACAATTTCTTCATGCTCCCTCCAATTGTCTAGCATCTCGTTCATTAAAATCTACTTTACTAAAGACCCTATCAAATACCTTGTAGCTAGGTGCTTTAGGCGTGTCAGGGCTGAACTTACCCCGTAATACAAAAGATACGAATGCAGTACAAGCCATATCTTCATAAGCACATTTCTCAACGTGCTCACAACTATCACAAGGGCAGACCTCCCTTGAAATCCGTTGAACCAAGGACTCCCTAATGTTGTTCTTGGTCAGGTCTTCCTTCAATATCTTCTCAAAGTAAGCATCTCGAAGTTCCTGTTTGTTCATAGACCTTGCTCCACTTCATGTTGTGCTCGATGTTCAGCAAACTTTTCCATGTAGTCAAACGACATTACATACAGCTTCTGACCTAGCTTCGCCCATTCCCGTTGCTCAATGTAGTCACGGATTGTTGCCTGGTCTTCTTTACTAGCTTCAGAGATAGCTTCAGCCATGTGGCTTGTATCAGACGGGTCAAACTCTTCCGTCTCTAAAAGCTCAGGCACTCTGTTCTCAATGTATATTTCCTCGCTCTCATTAGCG
>Ga0364909_10166_pt1 | contig 24727 bp, 20 predicted proteins | sample SorcelJu500001C3_3_FD_206966 | JGI IMG/M metagenome (GOLD analysis project Ga0364909, IMG submission 206966) | Enriched cells from Trout Bog Lake Hypolimnion, Wisconsin, USA - BchlTB.June25.5000.01.C3 | ecosystem: Environmental > Aquatic > Freshwater > Lake > Hypolimnion/Profundal zone | place... | reverse complement strand
TTGAGCATGCCGTTGTTTAACAGCATGTATTGATTTTTGTATGGGAAAGCAGGGGATTGCCTTGGTTTAGTGGAGGATAAATAATGACACAGGAACGAGCTGTTCTGGCGGGCGGCTGCTTTTGGGGCATGCAAGACCTGATTCGACAGTTGCCGGGGGTTGAGGCCACCCGAGTGGGATACACCGGCGGAGATGTCCCCAACGCAACCTACCGCAACCACGGTACGCACGCCGAGGGCATAGAAATCCTTTTCGATCCGGACAGGATTTCATATCGCCGCATTCTGGAATTTTTTTTCCAGATACACGACCCCACAACCATCAACCGGCAGGGCAATGATCGGGGTTTGTCCTATCGCTCGGCAATTTACTATGTAGACGAAGCGCAGAAGCGCGTCGCACTTGCTACCATAGCCGATGTTAACGCCTCGGGCTTGTGGCCCGGAAAGGTGGTAACTGAACTTGAACCTGCAGGCGATTTTTGGGAGGCAGAGCCTGAGCATCAGGATTATCTTGAGCGTTTCCCCAATGGCTACACCTGCCATTATCTGCGTCCGGACTGGGCCCTGCCGCAACGCGATTGCGAGTAAGCAGTCTGTTTTGTGACCGAGGCTAGCAATGACTGTTGTATTCTGTTTTTTGCAGTCATTAAGCTAAACAGATCGGAGGGTATTACGTATAACCCTTCATGAAATTTACCGTTAAACTTTTTTCAAAGGAGGATACGCCACATGGCAACTTCACGTGGGAACCAGCTGGCGCAAAACATCAGACAGAAAATGGTAACCCTAAAACAGATATGTCAAGGAGTGGATGAGAACTTGGCCTCGCGCGCTCCGAAGGATAGATGGTCACCCAAGCAGATTCTTTCCCACTTGTGCGGTCCCGAAGGTGTGGGACATCTACCGATCCTCAAGGCTTTTGTAGATAGCGATATCCCAATGCTTGATCTCGACACCGAGAATCCGTTCTTTACCGAAAATCGGGCTCGCATGAGCTTCATCGAACTTGTCGCAGAGTGCGAGAGGAATTACCAAAGTATTGCCAACTTCGCGGAGGAGTTAACCGAGGATCAACTGGGAAGAAAAGCGCATATCCCGAAGCTGAAAGATTCTCCGCTGGGCGAATACCCAACTCTTGAGGGGATGATCAATGGGCTGGGCGAGTACCATGTCCAGTTTCACATCGACCACTTGGTCGAGATCCTTGCTTCTCTTTCAAACAAATGATGTTGGAATTTTCGAACATTTTTTAATTTTGAACGAGCTCCCAGCCCTGCCACTGAAAAGGCCGGGCTACATCGGTATTAGGCCGCAACAGCTATCAATGGAATAGCGGCATCATTTCAGGCCAAAAATTTTGGACAAGGAGGAATCCCATGCCAAAGATCGTTCGTTTTTATGAAACAGGAGGAGCAGAGGTCCTTAAGATCGAGGAACTGCCCCTTGTGGAGCCGGGAGAGGGTGAAGTTCGACTGAAGGTCGAGGCCATTGGCATAAACCGTGCCGAAGTAATGTTCCGACAGGGACAGTACTTGGAAACCCCACAGCTACCATCCCGACTAGGCTACGAAGCAGCAGGGATCATAGACGCAGTAGGGCCAGGCTCCAGCGGTATCAAAATTGGCGACAGAGTGAGCACCATCCCCTCCTTTTCAATTGGTACCTATGGGGTCTACGGTGAAAGCGCTGTCGTTCCAGCCTACTCCGTAGCACAGTATCCGAGGAGTCTATCATCAATCAAAGGCGCCGCTATCTGGATGCAGTTTTTAACGGCTTTCGGTGCGCTGATTGAATTCGGCCGATTACAAAAAGATGCCTTCGTACTGATCACTGCGGGTAGTAGCAGCGTGGGACTGGCAGCAACTCAGATCGCAAAGTCTGTCGGCGCACATGTTATTACCACCACACGCGGTACCAAAAAGAAATCGTTTCTCATGGAAGCAGGAGCAGATCACGTCATAGTGACTGATGAAGAAGACCTGGCTGAAAGCGTGAAGACTATTACATCAGGGAAAGGGGTTAGCTTGGTCTTTGATCCAGTCGCTGGGCCTTTACTGACAAAACTTGCCGATGCTGCAGCGCCGGGGGCGACTATTTTCGAATACGGTGCATTGTCGCCGGAACCTGCTATCTATCCTTTGTTCTCAGCGCTAGCGAAGGGCTTAACCGTGCGAGGATACACCTTGTTTGAAATTGTAAAGAACCCCGAGCGACTGGCCCGTGGTAAGCAATTCATTTACAACGGCCTCGAATCCGGTGTCCTGGAACCCATCATCGACCGCACTTTTCCACTGGAACAGATTGTTGAAGCCCACCGGTACATGGAATCCAATCAACAAAAAGGTAAGATCGTCGTTACGGTTTGAACAACTTGTGATTGACCAAGCTCGATCAGTTGGCGTTGGCACTCTTTTATTGATTATTCTGAAAAGGATCAAAAATCAGGAGAATAATCCATGCTTACCCTTAATGATGTGGGCAATATCGCGGTTCAGATTGAGCAGAATGGGGAAGAAACCTATCGTCGGGCCGCTGACGGGACTGAAAAGGATTTGTGACCTAAAAATCAAAGGATGCCAGTCATGAGCAAAACGTCAATCGTGGAAGTATTTTTCGACTATATTTGACCTTGGTGTTATCTCGGTACCGTGCGTACTGATCGCTTGCAGCAGGAGTATGGAATCGAACTGCGCTGGACCGTATTTCCGCTTCACCCAGAGACACCAGAGCAAGGAATCGAACTGACTGAGCTATTCGCCGGAAAGGAAAAACAGATCAGGAACATGCAAATCCAACTGGTCCAACAAGCAGCTTTTGAAGGGTTACCGCTTACAGAACGAAATCGCACGTACAACAGCCTGCGTGCTCAAGAACTGGGCAAGTGGGCGGAGCAACAAGGCCAGGGAGACAATTTCAGGCGCGCTGTCTATCATGCGTATTTTGTTGAAGGCGTAAATATCTCACTGGTTGATGAGTTGGTTCAGATTGCTGAATCTGTTTGCCTGTCGGGAGATGATGCGCGCAAAGTGCTAAAGGAAAAGAGCTATATCGAGGCTGTCAACGCCGACTGGCAACGGGCCAGGGCGCTGGGGGTCACAGCTGTTCCTACTCATATCTTTGAAGGGAAAAGGTTGGTAGGGTTCAACTCTTACGATCAATTCATCCGTCTCATCGGGAAGGACTGAGATATCTACGGCTAGACAGGGGCCTCTGACCTTATATTTCAGGCAGGATTCTTGATCAGTTCACATCTTTGCATGTCCTCCCCACCCCTACACTCGCCACTTCCTGCTCCCTTGAACAGATTTCCCCCTCGGTTGTCAGGCTGTTTCTCAATTCTTATATTTAAATTGTGAGGTTTAGAGCAATATTGCAATGCGAGGAGGTGATAAGCATGCCTGAACTAAGATGCCCCGAGTGTGGAAATGAGTTATTACCGTCAAAACTTCAAGACGTGGCAGATGCATGTGTTTGCCAAAAATGTGGCAGAAATGTCTATTCGTGGTCAAAAACAGAGATTAGCATTAAATGCTCCAAATGCGGCAAGGACAACAAAACAACCGTAACAAGATGAAGTTCTAACGATTCGTGTGGCCTGTGAGTATAAAACAGACAAGCTGTCTTCAATGAGAAAGCAGGCCACTTTTATTAACAGAGTAAAATGATCATGAAAACGATGACTGTTAGAGAAGTCAGCCGCGGCAGGAAAACAAAGGTGAACGCCAAAGCAACGTATCAAATAACTTCCGGTGAATGGGTGGCAGAAATGGACGAAACAGAATTTCGCCAGGCCTGTTCTTATGTGTGCCAAGGCATTAGAGATTGTGCCTGCGAAAGTTTGCAAGTACAAGCGGACCTGGATGATGACGGAAAAGAATACAGGGTGTTGAGCAAGTAACCGCTTTGATGCGAGTTGAGATGTAGCCCCAAAAAATCAGTAATGGGGAATGGGGCGACTTCCACGACATTTACGACTACACGGGCCACCGTGTAAGTATCAGGACGTTCAAAATTCCGTGTTAGTTCTCCCTTTTGCGCTGAAAATTTCATGGGCGAGTTGCTGAAACTATTCCATCCGCTTGTTGCCCGCTGGTTCACCGAACGCGTGGGGAGGCCGACCCGCATCCAGCAGCAGGCTTGGCTGGAAATCGCATCCGGCCATCATCTGCTCGCGACCGCACCGACCGGGAGCGGCAAAACTCTTGCCGCGTTTCTCTGGGCAATAAATCAATTGATAACCGGCACATGGCAAAGAGGAACAATGCATGTGCTCTACATCTCTCCGCTCAAGGCGCTCAATAACGATATAAGGCGGAATCTGCTAACTCCTCTTCAAGAGCTTGAAGGTTATTTCGAAAGAGCGGGACAATCCTTCCCCCGCATACGCGTCATGACCAGAAGCGGCGATACTCCCGCAGATGAGCGGAGACTTCTCAACAGGCATCCTCCGGAAATCCTCATAACCACGCCCGAAAGCCTGAACATCATGCTTACCGCTAAAAGCGGCAATGCTCTTTTCCACGGAGTCAAATCTGTAATTCTCGACGAAATACATGCCGTTGCCGGCACCAAACGCGGTACCCACCTCATTACTGCCGTGGAGCGGCTCACCCTCGCCTGCGGGGAATTTCAACGCATTGCCCTTTCCGCGACGGTACGGCCGCTGGAGATCGTCGCGAATTTTATCGGCGGATTCGAACGGCTGAACAGCATGGGTGAGGCTGCTTATCAAAATCGGCCGGTCAAAATTCTTCGCTCGGATGATGTCAAACGCTATTTCTTCACCATTGAATGCCCGAAAAAGGCCAGAGAGGATGAGGACGAGGAAACGCTCTGGCGAAACCTCTCAGCAGAACTAAAAGAAATAATCCGAAACAACCGCTCCACGCTTATCTTCACGAAAAGCCGGAGGGTTGCGGAGAAGATCACCCGTTATATCAACGAGGGCGAGGATGAAATCATCGCCTACTCCCATCACGGCTCCATCGCCCGCGAAATACGGCTCGAGGTGGAAGAACGGATGAAAAAGGGCGAGCTCGGGGCCATCGTAGCTACCAGTTCTCTAGAGCTGGGTATCGATATCGGTGAGCTCGACGAGGTTATCCTTGTCCAGACCCCTTTCAGCATCTCTTCGTCGCTTCAGCGTCTTGGCCGCGCCGGCCACGGCATTGGCGAAACGAGCAAGGGAAGGCTCTATCCTACACACGGAATGGATTTTCTTGCCGCCGCTGTCCTGGCACAATGCATGAAAGAGACCCTTATCGAGCCGATTCGACCGGTGGAATCTCCGCTCGATGTTCTTGCCCAGATAATCGTGTCGATGACCGTATCCGACACCTGGGACATCGATGAGCTCTATGCCTTTATCAAGAGCTGTTACCCTTATCGCCATCTCTCCATCAGGCAATATGAACTGGTCCTGGAAATGCTGGCGGGCCGTTACGCGGAGGCTCGCATGAAAGAGCTCGCGCCGCGCATCTCGATCGACAGGATCGACAAGACAATCCAGGCTAAATCCGGCGCAGCCTATCATCTTTACACCTCGGGCGGGATGATCCCGAACCGTGGTTATTACGATCTGCGGATCAAGGATTCGTGCGCTAAAATCGGCGAACTGGACGAGGAATTTGTCTGGGAGAGAAGGATCGGCGACACCTTCACCCTTGGCACGCAGGTCTGGCGGATTGAGAACATCACCCATAATGCGGTCGAGGTGGCTCCCCTCAAAACGAAAACGGGGATGGTCCCCTTCTGGAGGGCGGAAGAGCAGGACCGCGACTTTTGTTACGCCGAAAGGATCATGCTCTTTCTGCAAGCGGCGGATTATGGCCTCTCCGACCCTGATACATTCCAGCACAAACTCGAAACCGACCATGCCATGACTCCGGAATCAGCTGGTGCGCTCCTGGAATTCCTCCAGCAACAGAAAGAGGCCTGTGCCAACAAACTCCCTCACCGTCAACGAATCGTCATCGAGCATTCCCACGGCCAAACCAATCAAACAATCGGACGCCAGGCGATCGTGCACACCTTCTGGGGCGGACGCGTCAACCGCCCTTTTTCCATGGCCCTGTCGGCCGCCTGGGAGAAAAAACACGGCGTGCCGCTCGAAGTCTATACCGGAGATGCGAATATTCTCCTGGTGCTTCCCCATGGCGTAAAGGTGACCGAGGTAATTCGCATGGTTACCCCGGAAAATATTGAAGAGCTTTTGCGGATGCGGCTCGAATCTTCCGGGTTCTTCGGCGCGAAGTTCCGGGAAAATGCGGCGCGGGCGCTGCTGCTTCCCCGCGCCAGCTTTCACCGCCGATACCCGCTCTGGCTCAACAGGCTGCGCGCTAAGAGACTTCACGAAACCGTGATGCGCTTCCCCGATTTTCCGATAGTTCTGGAAACATGGCGAGAATGCCTCCAAGATGCCTTCGATCTGCCAAACCTGAAGAAGATGCTGGACGAGATCCAGGCCGGGCTGATCGAATTCGCTGAGGTAGAAAACGAGATTCCCTCCCCGTTCTGTGGAGGACTGATCTGGCAACAGACCAACAAATACATGTATGAGGACGACACGCCCGAGGGTCACGCCCCCTCTGGTTTGAGTCGAAAGCTCCTCGACGAGGTTCTTTACTCCTCACAACTAAGGCCACGGATTGCGCAACATCTTGCCCGGGAGCTGGAGGAACGGCTGCAACGCCTCAAGGCCGGCTATGCACCGACCACGCCGGTTGAGCTTCTGGACTGGCTCAAAGAACGGCTCCTCATTCCCACGGCCGAGTGGGAAACGCTCCTTGCCGCGTGCAGAAGGGACTCGCAAGACTTCCCAGCGGATATTCCCGATGCTGTCGCCAAAAAGATTGTCTTCGTCACCCTGCGGGGGAGCGCCGTCACCCATCTCTGCGCTCTGGAAAACCTATCGCTGCTGAAAAGGCTTTTCCCTGTCGCCGGAGCCAGCATCACTCCGGTCAATCCGCCGCGCAAGACAGGCGCAGCCGATGGCGAAATTGACAGGGCCGACTTTGTGGCCCAGTGGCTTTCCTACTACGGGCCGCTGGACAGGTCCGGTGTGGAAGAAGCGCTCGGAATTTCCAAGGAGGACATGGACTCGCTGCTTGAGGGGCTTGTCGAAGAGGGTCGCGTCATTGTTGACACGATTCTGGAAGACAGCGAAACCATGGAGGTCTGTTTCGCCGACAATCTGGGCCGTCTCCTCAGGATGGCCCGCCAAGCAAGACAGCCCTCCTTTCAGGCCCTGGCTATCGATTATCTCCCCCTTTTCATCGCCTCATACCAAGGGCTCGCCAGTCCCGGTGAATCGATCGAGGATCTTCAATCGAGGCTGGAAAAGCTTTTTGGTTACCCTGCGCCCGCACATCTGTGGGAGGAAGAGATACTGCCTGCCCGCATGGAGAATTACCAGCCGGCCTGGCTGGATGCCCTCCTGAATTCCAGTCCGCTGTTATGGTACGGCTCCGGCAAGGAGACCGCGGCCTTTGCCCTGGAAACGGAAATGGAAATTTTCATATCACCGCACGACAAGGACAGGGCAAGGGCCGGAACCCTCTTTCCCGACACCAGAGGGAAATACGATCTTTTCGATATCGCCTCCCACACCTCCCTGACTACCGAAGAAATTACTGGACGCCTGTGGGAACTGACCTGGAAATCGACAGTTACCAACGACTCCATGGAAACTTTACGCAAGGGAATTTTGAACGGCTTCCAGGCAGCAGGGCTTGACAATTCGGGACCAGGCGGCCGTAAACATGCAGCGCGATCGGCAATACACCGCTGGGCCGCGAGCCGTCCAATTCAGGGGAACTGGCGGATACTAAACGTCCGCACAGTTGAACCGGATGGCATAAGCAGGCAGGAGCTGGCCAGGGAACGCGCCCGTATGCTTTTTGACCGCTACGGCATAGTGTTTCGCGAACTTCTGGAAAACGAAACGGAATTGCTGCGCTGGAGGAGGCTATTTCCCGTACTCCGGCTCATGGAACTGTCGGGAGAAATCATGAGCGGCTATTTCTTCGAGGGAATCCCCGGCGTGCAGTTCATCTCGCCTGAGGCATTCCGTTTTCTGCGCGACGGTCTGGATTTGGAGAGAATCTACTGGATGAACGCGAAAGATCCGGCTTCCCTGTGCGGGATCGGACTTGAAGCCCTCAAGGGAAAGCTGCCGCGCCGCGTTCCGTCCAATCATCTTATATTCCTGGGAATACGGGTCGTGATCGAGTCAATGAAGAACGGCAGGGAGTTGCGCATCCATATTCCAGCGGACCATCCCCGGTTCAACGAGAGCCTGGAAATATTCAAAATCTTACTGTCGAGGGGGTTTAACCCGAAGAAGGTAATCGTGGTTGAAAAAATCAACGGGGTGACAGCAGTGCATAGTGAATACCGCGATGTGCTTAGAGAGTACGGTTTCATCTCCGGGTACAGCGGACTTGAGCTACGCAGAAGATTTTAACGCACGCTGGACCAAATTCCATGCTATCTTCTCACCGTGGCCCTCAGCGACAGGAATGGCGGAAGGACACACTATTGAAAGGTTGGATTTAACGTGCATTATGGCAGGGGTTTTATTCCAGAAAGAATGGGATATTAGAAGTGTATCACTGAAGAGTTACAGCTGATTTTTTCGAGAAATACCTTTCTGCCTCCGAGGAAAACAAGTATTTTTCGTCAATTTGCATGGACAAGAGGTAGAAATGGAAAAATTATTCTGTATATTTATAGTATGTTTGTCATTATTTTATTCACATCATGCTATAGCTAGAAATGCACAAGCAGCATTCTATCTAGGCCTAGAGCCTCAAATTTCAACACTAGATGATACCTTTAGAATCCTTGGAACCCCAATTTCTAAAAGAGATAATAAAATATTCATAATTTGCAAATACAGGGTTGCAGAAATAGCTATAGATAAAAAAACCAAAAAAATTGGCATTATTATTATTTACGACCCATCATTTAAAGATGTCAACGGATTAATGATTGGAGATTCTTATGATAAGGTAAGCACCTTATTAAATGATACCGGGAAAGGTGATGCAATTTATGATATTAAAAAAAAAGTAACTTACATATTTAATCAAGAAAATGTAGTTGAAGAGATAGTTTATGGATCATTATCAAAATAGATGATCATCTTCCTATGAACGCTACCCTTTGCAAACGATAATTACGTACAACACATGAAATACTTGCACCTTACCTGCTTTATTGCTGCAGTGACCGTGACAATCATAGCTTGGCACTTATCACCTCTCACTACTGACAGTCTGAATCAGATAAAAAATAAGATTTCACCCAATGAAGCGACTTGTTCACAACCCCTTGAATCGACTGACAGCATAGAAGATTTCAGCAAGATTACCCAAGACATTCGTCCATTTGCTGCCGTATTAAAAGATTCAATGAGTACCGATGCGCAACTCCAGGTTATGCGGCAGTTTCGCGAACGATATTTTGCTCCGTGGAAAGCGACTGAGCCACTCTTCAATGTCAAGATGGTAACCAAGGGGATAACAGAGCTAGCTGGAAAGACTTGGTATGGAGAAAACCGGCATAATGTAGAGCCGGAGCGCATCCAGAGACTCTTGTCACTTGCTGATTTGGATCGACTTCCTTCAATGGATCAATTTGGGGTCGTCATAAAACCCACTTTTATCCGGGTGCTTCCTACCTTCAGGCCGTTCTATGAGACTCCTGAAGATTTCCCCTTCGACCAACTCCAGTTTTCAGAAATAAAGCCAAACGAACCTGTTCGCATTCTCCATGTAACAAAGGATGGGGCATGGCTGTACATCGAAACATCCTATGCAAATGGTTGGGTGGAACCTGATACCGTGAGGCTTGTTGATGAATCATTTCAGAAACGAATGATCGATGCAGCGCAGGTAGTTATCGTAAAGGATTTTACGGTGATACAGACGGAACAGGGAAACGTGTTGCCGCAACCTAAAATCGGCACGATCTATCCGCTGGTGAAAGAAGAGCCGGATTATTGGCTGGTCGAGGTGGCGGTAGCTGGAGACAGTCAACATGCTGTTCTTAAAACGGCACGCATTGCCAAGAGTGACGCAAGCCGTCACCCATTGACATTTACCCCTGAGAATCTGGCTCTAATCGGTAACGAATTACTCAAAACTCCCTACGGTTGGGGGGAACTCTATCGAAATCGCGACTGTTCGGCTACCACAAGGGACTTCTTTCTTTCGTTTGGCATCTGGCTGCCACGCAATTCAATGAAACAGATAACTTCCGGTCCTTTTGTATCGTTGGCAAACCTGTCCAGCGCCAACAAAGAAAAACTTATCCGCGAGCAAGGGATACCGTTTCGGACACTTTTGCATCTCAACGGCCACATTATGCTGTACATAGGTCTTTATGATGGGAAACCGGTCATATTGCATACAGCCTGGGCACTCCGCTACAAGCCTAAGGATTGTCCTGAAAAGAAATTCTACATAGGAGGCACGGTCCTGAATACATTGGAGGCAGGAATAGAGATGTCCCTAACAAAGGGGACCATACTAGATCGTCTGGATAGTATGTTGCTGCTGCCAGTGAACACTGGAGACCTGGGTGGGTCTGAGTAATGGTTTTGTTCCCAAACAAAGTGTGCCGTTAACCCTCCTGATAAAGGCTCGCCCGAAGAAACTCAAGAAGCGAAGCAGAGAAAGGTCCCGACTGATGAAAAAGATGATTCTTCCAAACCCGCTTCAGCAAAAGCCCCGGATGAGCATGCTTGCAGGCCCATTCTCGGAACTGGCTTCCGCTTCCGCTCTCTTGGACGGCAGGTCGAGAATCTAAACTCCTGACACAGAACCCTGAACACTCCCAAAAATGGAGCCGCCAATAACGAGCACCATGAACGCACACAAATCGGATACCAAACTCCTCTTTGCCGCCAGGATCACGAGGCTGTTCGCTTACGGATTTGTCTCCATCGTTTTGGTCCTCTTTCTCGCAGAAACGGGCTTGAGCGGTTCCGGCATAGGGGCGATACTGACTTCAACGCTTGCCGGAGATATCCTGGTTTCACTCTGGATCACCATGATCGCTGACCGTTTGGGCCGGAAGAACATGCTGCTTCTCGGTTCATTGCTTATGGTTATGGCGGGACTGGTTTTTCTCGTCACCAGCAACCCAGTTTGGTTAACTTTCGCCGCCATCATCGGCATCATCAGCCCCAGCGGCAACGAAATCGGTCCCTTTTTATCGATTGAGCAGGCCGCTCTTTCCCAACTGGTCCCCGACAAGCGGCGCACAACCGTGTTTGGCTGGTACAACCTTGTTGGTTCGTTTGCGACTGCCGCAGGAGCTCTTGCCGGAGGATGGTTGGCACAATTGCTTCAAGAATCAGGCTTGAGTGCCTTGGAATCGTATCGATATATCATGGCCGGATATGCAGGCTGTGGTGTTGTCCTTTTGCTTCTGTTTTCCATGCTGTCGAAAGATTCGGAAGTCCATCCCGTTGCAGAGATGCAAAAGAATGGAGCAACAGGCCGCTATCTCGGATTGCATCAATCCAGGAAAGTTGTGTTCAAGCTGAGTTCCCTGTTCGCGCTGGATGCCTTTGCAGGAGGATTCGTTGTTCAGAGCATGATTGCCTGGTGGTTTCATGCACGATACGGCCTTGACGAGGGAATCCTGGGCTCCATCTTCTTTGGAGCAAATCTGCTGGCGGGTGTTTCCGCGCTTCTGGCCACGAGTATTGCTGGTCGCATCGGGCTGGTGAACACTATGGTCTTCACCCACATCCCATCCAATATTTTGCTCTGCCTCGTGCCATTGATGCCTAATCTATGGTCGGCGATAACGGTGCTTCTGCTCCGATTCAGCATTTCCCAGATGGATGTACCGACAAGGCAATCCTATACCATGGCGGTGGTTAATCCAGACGAAAGGACGGTAGCATCGGGTGTGACCAATGTCGCCAGATCGGTGGGAGCTGCTATCTCTCCAACTCTAGGTGGCCTCCTCATGGCTGATCCAGTGCTCTTCAGCGCTTCGTTCATAATCGCTGGCGGGCTAAAGATAATCTATGACTTGTGTCTGTATAGAATGTTTCAAAAAATACGACCACCTGAGGAACTCAACTAATTCCGTCACGAATCTTAAAGGCTAACAGCGGACAGGCTCGTCCTATACAATAAAAAAGGAACGTAAATGTCATATGCAGAAGATAATAACCCACCGGAAACGGTTACATTCAGGGAAGCTTTTACTGTTTGGATGAAGATCGGTTTTTTGAGTTTCGGTGGTCCAGCCGGTCAAATTGGCCTGATGCACAAGATGTTGGTTGATGACCGAAAATGGATCAGCAACGATCGATTCCTCCACGCCCTGAATTATTGCAACCTCCTCCCCGGACCCGAAGCCCAACAATTGGCCATTTATATCGGCTGGCTGCTTCACGGCACCAGAGGAGGTTTGGCCGCCGGGCTACTGTTTGTCATTCCCGGCATGTTCACCATCCTTGCGCTAACCATTCTCTACGCAGGGTTCCATCAGGTTGCCGCGGTTCAGGCCTTCTTTTATGGGTTGAAACCGGCTGTGCTGGCTATTGTGGTTATGGCGGTTTTTCGCATTGCAAGCAAGTCCTTGAAAACACCGTATCTTGTTGCTGTTGCAGGAGCGTCTTTTATCGCCATTTTTTTCTATCATATCCCCTTCCCATTGGTGGTCTTCAGTTCCGGTACCCTAGGCTATCTTGGCTTGAGTGCCTGCCCCCATTATTTCGGTGAGGCCTGCCCCAAATGGATTTGTGGCGGGAAAAAAGTTGCGAGTCCTGCCAGTAATGAGGATGGCCTTGCTGACAACCTCTTGAATGCAGATACGGAAGGAAAATTTGCGCCGACTTTTATGCGGAGCCTGAAGACACTGATGGTCTGGGGTGGGGTGTGGTTGAGCCCGGTAGCCGTGGTGTTACTTACACTTGGGCCAGAGCATGTCTTTGCGAAGATCGCACTTTTTTTCACCAAAATGGCGGTCGTGACCTTTGGTGGAGCTTATGCGGTCCTGGCTTATATGGCTCAGGAAGCTGTTGCCAACTATGGATGGTTGCAACCAGGGGAAATGCTTGACGGTCTGGGGCTTGCTGAAACAACCCCTGGTCCGCTGATTCAGGTGGTCCAGTTCGTCGGCTTTCTCGGAGCCTATCGATCCCCTGGCATGCTCAATCCCTATGTTGCGGGCATCTTTGGAGCGGCACTGACCGTATGGGTAACATTTGCCCCCTGTTTTCTTTGGATCTTTCTTGGTGCTCCTTATATTGAGAAACTCCGCCATAATAAATTCATGAATGGGGCGCTCTCAGGAATAACCGCTGCGGTGGTCGGAGTTGTACTTAATCTTTCTATCTGGTTTGGCATTAATGCCATGTTTGGACACACTGGTGAGGTTCATCTGTACGGCGCAACCATTCCAGCTCCCGATTTAGCAACTGCCGACTGGTTTGCCTTAGCGTTGGCGGCACTCTCGTTTCTCGCTATGAAATATCTAAAATTGGAGATGATTCCCGTACTAATTGGAGGTGCGGGGATAGAATTTTTTTGGAAAACATTCATGTAGGAGAACAACATGGAAAAGGCCATTACTCCAACTGCACTCGCTTGCTTGCTGGATACCGGAAAAAAGGTGACTTTGCTCGATGTAAGAAGAAAGGAGGATTATGAAAAATCACCCACCGGAATTGCCGGCGCTCCTTGGCATGATCCATCTGCGGTAGCGGAATGGATGCAGACCCTGCCAAAACAAGAGGAGGTTGTACTTTACTGCGTCCGCGGCGGTTCGGTCAGTCAATCGGTGCAAAAACAATTAACGGAGGCGGGTATCAAGGCAAAATATGTAGAAGGCGGGCTTGAAGCGTATCAGAAGGCATCGCTGAACAGCTGAACCATCGTGCTCTCACATCTGGCCTCTTTTTTTGCTTTCTGTCTATGGCCTGAACAAGCGGCAAGACCTCATTACAGCCATTTCTTCTTTCTGAACCAGACCAGGAGCACCGCCGGAATCAAAAAGAAAAATCCCCAGAGGATCGGATACGACCATTTCCAGTGCAACTCCGGCATGAACTCGAAATTCATCCCATAAATCCCCACGATAAAGGTCAAGGGGATGAAGATGGTGGCAAACACGGTCAGCACCTTCATGATCTCATTCATCCGATTGCTGACCGTGGAAAGATAGATTTCCAGCATGCCGTTGATCAGGTCACGGTAGGAATCCATGGTATCGATCACCCGGATGGTGTGATCAAAGACGTCACGGAAATAGGGCAGGGTCTTCTCCTGAATCAACCCGGCTTCACGGCGCTGCATGGCGGCCAGCACCTCGCGCAACGGGGTTATTGCCTTGCGGATGAATACCAGTTCCCGCTTGAGCAGCTGAATGGTGGTAAAGGTTTGTGGCCGGGGCCGGTCCAGCAGTTTGAGCTCCACAGCCTCGATAGCCTCCTCCAGTGTGTCCGAGAGGATAAAATACTGATCCACCACGGTATCCATGATGGCGTAGGTGAGATAGTCCGTGCCCAGGGAGCGGAGGCGGCCTTTGGCGTTGGTCAGCCGCAGCTTAAGCGCATTGAAAAGTGGGTCTTGCTTCTCCCGGAAGGTGAAAAGAATATCGGCAAACATGAGGATGCTGATCTGTTCGTGATAGACCGTCAAGGCCTGGTCGCTGGTTAGAGTTTTGAGCACGATAAAGAGATAGTCTTGGTATTCCTCAAACTTCGGACGCTGGTGGGTGTTGAGGATATCTTCGAGCACCAGTGGATGAATCCCGAAGTGGTGCCCGATGGCCTCGATCATTGCAACAATATCAAGCCCTTCACAGTGCACCCAGGTGATGGCGCTGGAATCCCGGGAGCGCAGAATGTCGTCAACGGTTTGCACGGGACGCTCTTCCACCCGATCAGCATTGTAGCTGATCAAGGTGATGCGCCCAGGCACCATGGGCTCTTTGCCGACATGGATCAGGGTGCCCGGCGGCAGCCCTGCCTTTTCAGAAGGATTATTCAATGATTCAGACAATATAAATTCCTCTGGCCGCTTTTTTGGGGCCGATTGTCTTTCATGTGATTCTTAGAAAGATTGTGCAAGATGGAGCCAAGACCAACAGAGAATTAACTTAAAATACAAGCAACCTTCTTCAGGCGAACGGCGCCACCTCTATTTGTCTTCAAGACAATAATTATTTGGCAAAGTTTTATAAAATATAGTACCCCCAAATGTTCCTATGAGCAGCACCCTTTTGTTGAACAGGTTTCAGTTCGTATAACAAAGGTTTTTTTATTAAAGATGCAGAAAGGAGAGCAAACTTGGACGTTGAACAACAGTATCGTATACACACGAATACAACTCAGTATCGGATAGTTTTTTGATAAAACAAGATGGCAAATAAAAAAGCTTTTTTTGCTTCGCTGAAGAAATATATCGATTCAGAGAAATTTTCCCTGCCGATATTTGATGGTGTTTCTGTCAGGATACTCATCGAACTTCTTAAGAAGGAGCCCAATTTACATACAGTAGAAAAGCTTATCCTCGCGGATCAATCGCTTTCTGGAAATCTTTTAAAGATAGCCAATTCTCCTCAGTACGGCGGCATAGTTGAGACCACCTCTGTTAAAACTGCTATCGTTAAACTTGGCACCTTAGAGGTATTAAAAATAACTTCTTGGGATATCAACAAAAAAGTTTTCAAATCGCCCGACCTCCAAGCCAATGCCATCATGAAGAAGTTGTGGCAACATTCTTTGGGGTGTGCGTTTGCAGCAGGCTTACTTTCCAAACTCCTCGATTTCGGCGTAATGCAGAACGAAGCATTTTTTGCCGGACTTTTTCATGATATTGGCAAATTACTAATCCTGAAAGTCTTTGTCGAAAAGAAACAAAAGGAAAAATCCACCTCTCTTCAGGAGCAGTTACTTCTGGAGGCGATGGACGTTTTACATCCAGAATATGGATTTTTTCTCATGCAGCAACTCAAAATACCACAGATATTTGCTATTGTTGCTCGCGATCATCATTTACATGAATTTAACCAAGATAATTATCTGCTTGTATTGACAAGAATGGCCAACCATATCTGTCATCACATGGGAATTGGGTTGGTAATACAAGACCCATCCTTTGAGCTTCTGGAAACAGAGGAAGCCATTTTACTGAAGCTTTCAGAGTCAGACCTGGAAACATTGAAGGATTTCCTAAGAAGTACATCCAGCCTTACCGAGTGATCCGCTCCCACTTATTCATTTCCCCCCTGAAAGCCAGACAGTTAGCAGTGTAAATATCGCGGGTTCTTTGCCGACATGGATCATAGAGCCCGGCGGCAGCCCGCCTTTTCGGAAGGATTATTCAGCGAAGCTGCCATAGTGCCCTCCGCTGGTGGTTGATGAGGGCAGGCATGCGCCTCAGCGGGTCTCCTGCCGTGGTTGCGGGCAACAGATGTTGAGTTCCAGGGTTCCGGCGAGGACCGACGGTAGGGTGGTGGCAAGCAGGGCCTGCAGGGTTGCGGCCAGTTGGGAGCCAAGGGGCTCGGGGAGCGGGAGGGTCTCTCCATTGAGGCGCAGGGAGATCCGCGCTGGTGAAGATTTCCTGCCTGTCAGCAAACGAGTTTCGATAAAATCGGCAATCTCTCGGCTCTGATCAAGATGAAAAACCAGACCCTCCGCCAGTGGAAGATCAGTGGCCACGGCAACCACCCCCTCCACCTGATCGCGGAGCAGGGGGGCGTCCTCGCCACGCCGGACCTCGATCTTCGGCACCAGGGCGGCATGCTTGAATCCCTCGGCGACCACGATGTCCATATCAAAAAAATAACGATGAGCGAGATCAAACAGGCCAAGCTCCGGCGGCCTGCCACGGATGATCAACTGATCCGGGGCCAGCAGGGCCACACTGTCGGCACCGACTCCGCGATAGATGGCGGTGTCGGTGTTCGGTTGATCGGTCTCGATCCCCACCTCCTTGGTCGATTTGATCACCGCCACCGTATAGCCCTTGTCCTTGAGCCGGGCGACCACCTGGCTGGTCAAGGTGGTTTTGCCGGAATTGTGCCAGCCTATGAAACTGATAACCGGGGGCATGGAATTTCTCCTGGATCGATGGGTTGGGTTGATATTGCTCGGCCTGATCCCGTTGGCTGGCAATGGGGCGATTGGTATTAGAGCGCGCTTCGCATACCGTTTTTCCCTCGGATTTCGTCAAACAAAATGGCAACGCCGCAAAATCTGAGGGACCTGATGGCCAGTGAACTCCGCATTAAGCCGTTTCGCCCTCAACCATCGCCCCGGTGAGGACGATCAGGTGCATCTCCCGTGGGCCATGGGCTCCATGCACCATGGTGTGCTCGATATCAGCGGTTTTCGAGGGGCCGGAAATGAGGACCAGGGAGTCGGGATGTTGTTCCCGGCGGAGCAGGGCATAGGCCTCGGCAAGGGTGGCCACTAGATTGGAGAGCAGCATGACGGCAATATGGATGGAGGGGACTAGCGAGGTGGAACGCGGCTGACCCGGCCGGGTCAACTGGACGATGGTGGCCGATTCGGCGATCGCCCAGGCCGCCACGGTGATGCCGATAGAGGCGTTCACCGTGTGTTGCCGGACGTCCGGATCCCCGCTCCGGGTCAGGTGGTTGGCTATGCCTTGCACACTCAGCAGTGGCGCGAGTTGGAGGCCATGCACCAGGGGGTGGTCGTGGAGGACGATCTCCCTGCAGGTACCGAACTCAGGCTTACACTCCCTGGCAATGGCGGCGACGCATTCGCCTGCCGCAGTCAGGGAGGCGCAACCATGGACCTGAAGATGCAGCGGCTCGGCGTTGTCCATCAATTGCCGCAATAACAGCAGCTGTTCCTCCCGGCCACGGCTAGCAATGCTCTGAAGAAAAGCCTTATCATCGGTGGCGACTGACATGGACGGCCTGCTGCCCTGCTTGAGGGCGATACGGATGCGGTCGAGAAAGAGAGCTTGGTTATTGGCCATGGTGTCGTTCCTCTGCCCCCTGCTGTCCACGTTCCGTCTGATTTTCGCGGTACATCTGCCGCCACCGCTCCCGGAAGAACATCGGGGCCAGAGGCGGCAGGTCGCGGCCCTCGGTCCAGCCGCCACCCCAGCCGGGGAGGCGACCGACCCTGCCCTCCGGCCCAGTGAAGGGGCGCTGCAGCGTGCGGCAGATTTTGAGAAAAGTTTCATAGAACCGGCGACTCCCGACAATCCGCCACCAGATTGCATACCCCAAGGCCTCGATTCGGTTGTACGGCCGCACCTGCCATCCAGGATCGCCGTAGGCTAATTTATGGCGCAGGGCAACGAGCATCCGCGGCAGATCGATCTGCACCGGGCAAACCTCCCGGCAGTCCCCGCAGAGGGTCTCGCCCCGGCAGAGATCGGCATGGCGGTTGATCCCCTGCAGCAGCGGCGTCACCACCGCGCCGATGGGGCCGCTGTAGGGTGAGTGGTAGGCATGGCCGCCGATGCGACCGTAGACCGGGCAGATGTTCAGACAGGCACCGCAGCGGATGCAGGCCAACACCTCGCGGAATTCCGGGTCCGCCAGGATGCGGGAGCGACCGTTGTCGACGATTACCAGATGGAATTCCTCAGGCCCGTCAGGGTCGCCCTCCTTGCTCGGCCCGCCGACAAAACTAACGTAGGTGGAAAGTTTCTGCAGGGCGGCCCCCTGGGTGAGCAACTGGAGCAGGTCGCGCTGGTCCTCCAGGGTGGCGGCGATCCGCTCCATGCCCATAAGGGCGACATGCAGCCTGGGCATGGTGGTGGCCATGCGAATGTTACCCTCGTTGGAGACCAGGGTGATCTGGCCGGTCTCGGCGCAGGCAAGATTGCAGCCGGTCAGTCCCATGTCGGCGGTGAGCAGTTTGTGTCGTAGAACCTTGCGGGCCGCCCGGGTCAGGGTCGGTGGATCGTCGGTGTAGGGGATATGCAGCTGGTCGGCGAAGAGACGGCCGATCTGTTGCCGGTCCATATGGATGCAGGGAGCAATAATGTGCGAGGGCGTGCTGCCGGCGAGCTGGACGATGAATTCCCCGAGATCGCTTTCCAGCACCTCGATCCCCGCGGCCCCAAAGGCGGCATCGATGCCGATCTCGGCAGAGAGCATGGATTTCCCCTTGACCACCCGCTGCACTCCGCGCCGCCTCGCCAGATCAAGGACGTAGCTATTGGCCTCGGCCGCGGTGGCGGCGAAAAAGACCTGGCCGCCGCGGGCTCGGATACCATCGGCCAGTTGTTCGAGAACCCGATCAAGATGAGCCAGGGTCTCCACCCGCCGGGCCTTAACCCGGCTCCGCAGGGTCGGGTCAGGCAGAGCCCTCCAGGCCGCGAGCGCTCCCTTGCCGCATTGGTCCTGGAGTCCGCGCAGACTGCGCTGCAGACAGGCATTGGCCAGGCCGTCGCGGGCGGTTTCGCTGTAAGAAGGTTCCTCGGCGCTCATCGGTTCTCTCCTGCAGCCAGGATCTGGGCGATATGCAGCACCCGGATGTTTTCCTTTCTCCGGGTCAAGCGACCGCGAATCTGCATCAGGCAGCCGATATCGCAGCCGACCACAGTGCCAGCCCCGCTCTTGAGAATATTGTTGATCTTCTCGTCCACCATGGCCAGGGAAATATCAGGGTAGTTGACGCTGAAGGCGCCGCCGAAACCGCAGCAGCTGTCACTGTTGTCCATCTCTACCAGGTGCAGCTCCTGAACCCGGCGGAGCAGGTGCCGGGGCGGCTCGCGGATGCCCAGAGTGCGCGAGAGGTGGCAGGATTCGTGGTAGGTGACGATCCCCGGAAAAACCGCGCCCAGATCGGTGACGCCCAGAACATCAACCAGGTATTCGGTCAATTCAAAGGTCTTGGCGCCCACGGCCTCGGCGCGTGCCCGCAGCTCCGGGTCATCCCGAAAGAGTTCGGGATAATGATGCCGGACCATGGCAACGCAGGATCCCGACGGACAGACAATGGTTTCGGCGCTCTCAAACAGCTCGATGAATCGCCGTGCCGCTGCCGCCGCCTCGCGCTGGTAGCCACTGTTAAAGGCCGGCTGGCCGCAGCAGGTCTGGCCCTCGGGATAGGCAAGAGGCACTCCCAGCCGGTCGAAGATCCGGACCATGGCCTCGCCCACTTCGGGATACATGGTGTCGACCAGGCACTGGATGAACAGGGAGACGGGTGTATGGAGGTTCATGGACACATCCTTGCAAGCGGTACGCCGAGGAACGGGGAAGGACTTTGCCGTCTATTTCTGACCACGGCGTCTTGTATACCACTCCTGTGCACCTGCAAAAAGAAAAAACCATGAAATCCCTGACGGGTATCAAATCCTCTTTTTTGCCCTTGCACAACATCGCCAAATCATGCAATAGTGGTCACACTATGCACATCTCGCACAACTCGGACAAAGAGGACACCCCTCCCGCCGTGGTTATTTTCGGCTGCGGCAACGTGCTGCTCGGCGACGACGGCTTCGGGCCTGCGGTGATCGCGGCCCTGCAGCCCTGCCAACTCCCGGAAAGGGTCAGCGCCATTGACGTTGGCACCGGTATCCGTGAGTATCTGCTCGACTACCTGATGCTGCCGACCCTGCGGCCGGAGCTGCTCATCGTGGTCGATGCCGGATACGAGCTGGGCGGAAAACCAGGCCAGGTGCGGAGGTGCGACCCGGCCGCCATCCCGGCACAGAAAATCCACGATTTCTCCCTGCACCAGTTCCCCACGGTCAACCTGCTCAGAGAACTGCAGGAGGAAACCGGCATAACTGTGGTGCTGTTCATCGCCCAGACTTCCGCCGTCCCGGACCACATTGCCCCGGGACTCTCGCCGCCCATGCTGGCTGCGGTGGAAGAGGCCGGTCAGCAGATTCTCCGCATGATCGCCCCTTATAACCTGGAGGCAACAGTCCCATGATCTACGAAGTGAAGGTCAATGATCTGGCCGATGAGTTCGGGGTGCATCGCAACACCATCCGCAACTGGATAAACTCCGGAGCCCTGCCAGCCCAGGAGGGCCCGGGACGACGCTACCAGATCCAGTGGGATGATTACAAACGCCTTTGCGATAAATTCGGCCGGGAACCCCGCATTGCCCCGGATCCAATCGGCAAGCCCGACTCAGCCCCGTTGCTGAATGCCGCGAGCGCCTTTGTGCCGGCGGTCCGCCTGGGCCCCAAGACCAATCCCCTCTACGCCCGGCCTGCCCTTGCCGATGTCTGCCTGACTTGCGGCTCCTGTGCCGGAGCCTGCCCGATCTCGGGGGTTGACGATCTCGATCCGCGCAAGATCATCCGCATGGCCTTTCTCGGCATGGACGAGGAACTGCTGGCCAGCGACTGGCCATGGAAATGCACGATGTGCGGCAAGTGCGAAGTTGTCTGCCCGATGAATGTCGAGATTCTGCAGCTGCTGCGCCGCATCCGTTCCCGCCGGGACCGCGAAAAGGTTCCCGTCGCCATTCAGAAAGGCGTGGTCACCTGTCTTGAGAAAGGCAACAACCTCGGCATCCCCAAGGACGATTTCATTCTTCTGCTGAAAGAACTGGGCGAAGAACTCGCCGAGACCTCCTGCCCCGGCTTCGTCACCCCCATTGATATCCGGGGTGCACGCATGCTGGTGACCGTCAACTCCAAGCTCCCCTTTGCCGAGCCTGAAAGCCTGACCTGGTGGTGGAAGATCTTCCATGCCGCCGGGGAGTCATGGACCGTCTCTTCGGAAAACTGGGAAGGAGTTAACTGGGGACTCTATTCCGGCGACTACAGCGCCATGCGCACCGTAGTGGAACGGATCATCGAAAACATCGAGCGGCTTAACTGCAAGGCCCTGCTGCTGCCCGAATGCGGCCACGCCTACTATGCCACCCGCTACGCCCTGGAACGCTGGTTCCCCGAAGCGCTGCAGCAAATCAAAATCTACACGGTCTTTGACCTGCTGCTCGAATATCTCCACGAAAAAAGAATTACGGTTGATCCGATCTTTCTCAACCAACTGGCCACCTTTCATGACTCCTGCAACTATGGCCGCAAATCGTTCAAGACCTTTGGCCATGGCTATTTCGAGGAAGGCCGGGAACTTACTCGCACCTGCTGCCCCACTTACATCGATCTGATTCCCAATCGGGAAGAAGACTACTGCTGTGGGGCCGGCGGTGGTGCCTGGGCCAGTCCGTACGGGGCCGAGCGGGTCTATCATGGTCGGATCAAAGCTCGCCAAATCAGCGAATCAGGCGCGAAACTGGTCATCACCGCCTGTCAGAACTGCAAGGATCAACTGAAATTCTCGCTGAACCGGGAATTCGACCTCAATATCGAGGTCCAGTTGCTGTGGGAGATGGTGGCAAACGCCCTGGTCAATTCCGGGGAACCGCAGCGACCATGAGGACGGAAGCTGCCCTCGACCAGGGACGATGCCCGACAAATGCCCGCGAAACAAGGCGGAAGCGGTCGATGATGGTGGAATTCCACCAGGGGATGATGACACATGCCTGAAAAAACGATGATCGGGGCAGTCATGGTGGTTGGCGGCGGTATTTCCGGGATGCAGGCAGCCCTGGATCTTGCCGATTCGGGGTTCCTGGTCTATCTGGTGGAAAAATCCGGGGCCATTGGCGGCGCCATGCCGCAATACAACAAGGTGTTCCCCACCAACGACTGCTCGATGTGCATTATCGCCCCGAAGCTGGTCGAATGCGGCCGCCATCCCAACATCAACATCATGACTCTGTGCCAGATGGAGGACATCAGTGGTGATGCCGGGGACTTCACCATCCGGGTGCGGGAATACCCCCGCTATGTCGATACCCGCAAATGCATCGCCTGCGGCCAGTGCAGCGGCCAATGCCCCAAGAGCGTGGACGATTCCTTTAACAGCAACATTGCCAAACGCAAGGCCATCTACATCAAATACCCCCAGGCCGTGCCGCTCAAATATCAAATCGATCCCGCTGCCTGCCTCCAAATCAATCAACCGGGAAGCTGCGGCATCTGCGCGGAGATCTGTCCGCCCGGCGCCATCAATTTTGATGCCAGGGAGCAGGAACACGAAATCCGGGTCGGCGCCGTGATCATGGCGCTGGGATTCCAAACCTTTGACCCGTCCAAGGTCAAGGTCTGGGGACACGGCGTCTACCCCAATGTCATCACCTCGCTGCAGTTCGAACGGTATCTCGCCCCGAACGGCCCCACCGATGGCATCCTCGCCCGGCCCTCCGACGGCGAGCCGGTACAGAAAATCGCCTTTCTCCAGTGCATCGGCAGCCGGGATAAAAACCACTGCAATAACGAATACTGCTCTTCGGTTTGCTGCATGTATGCGATCAAGGAAGCGGTCATGGCCAAAGAGGTCAACCCGGAACTGGAAATTTCTATTTTTTTTACGGATATGCGGACCTCGGGCAAGGAGTTCGACCGCTATTTCGAACGGGCCCGCTCCGAATGCGGGATCAAATTTATCCGTTCCCGCATTCATGGAGTGGAACCGAAAGGCCGCAGCGGCGACTTGCGACTCCACTATATCAGCACCCAGGGGAAACAGATCGAGGAAACCTTTGATCTGGTCGTCCTGTCGGTGGGACTGGAGACGCCGGATGCCATGATCAGTCTGGCGGAGACTATCGGCATCCAAATGACACCCGACCGTTTTGCCGCCATTTCGGCCTTCATGCCGGTCCACACCTCCAAAAAAGGCGTCTTCACCTGCGGTGCCTTTAACGGGCCGCGGGATATTCCCCAATCCGTTATCGGCGGTTCTGCGGCGGCGGCCAGCGCCTCTTCCCTGCTGACCTCCGTCCGCAACACCAAAACCAGAACCATCCCCCCCTCTGTGGAACAGGATGTGCACCTTCAGGAACCGCGGATTGGTGTTTTCGTCTGTCATTGCGGCACCAATATCGCAGGCGTGGTCGATGTCGAGGAGCTTACCGCGTTTGCCGCCACCCTGCCCCAAGTCGTGCATGTGGCGCGCAACCTGTTCACCTGTGCCCAGGACACCCAGGATCTCATCGTCCAGCAGATCCGGGAGCAAGGCCTGAACCGGATTGTGGTGGCTGCCTGCACCCCGAGAACCCATGAGCCGCTGTTCCGCAAGACCCTGAAATCCGCCGGTATCAACGAATACCTGTTCGAGATGGCCAATATCCGCAATCAGAATGCCTGGGTACACAACCAGGAACCGGAAACAGCAACTCGCAAAGCCAAAGATCTGATCAGGATGGCGGTGGTCAAGGTCGCCACCCAGACGGCCCTCAAACCCCTGCGCATCCCGATCACCCCTGCAACCCTGATCATCGGCGGCGGGGTGGCCGGCATGACCGCCGCGCTGAACTTGGCCAGACAAGGGTTTCGTGTCCATCTGATCGAGAAGACCTCGCAGCTGGGCGGCAATGCCCTCCATCTTTTCCAGACCTGGAACGGCGAAAACGTACCTCGGTTTTTAAAGGGACTCAAAGAAGAGGTACAGGACGCCCCGAACATCGAGGTCTCGTACAACAGCACCGTCGTTGCGGTGGCCGGCCATGTCGGCAACTTCACTACCACCATCAAAACCGGGCCGAACCGGATAACAACCATTGAACACGGCGCCACCATCATCACCACCGGCGCCAAACGCTATATCCCGGAGGAATTCGAATACGGCAAGATCCCCAAGGTGGTGGCCTCGATTGAGTTCGACAAGCTGCACATGCACAATGAGACCCGGGTGGCGAACGGCAAATCCTTTGTCTTTATCCAGTG
>Ga0364909_10165_pt1 | contig 24730 bp, 22 predicted proteins | sample SorcelJu500001C3_3_FD_206966 | JGI IMG/M metagenome (GOLD analysis project Ga0364909, IMG submission 206966) | Enriched cells from Trout Bog Lake Hypolimnion, Wisconsin, USA - BchlTB.June25.5000.01.C3 | ecosystem: Environmental > Aquatic > Freshwater > Lake > Hypolimnion/Profundal zone | place... | reverse complement strand
TGAACATAACGACTTTACCGGCAGCGAGTGGCAGCCCAGCGCCCGTCTGCTCTGGAAACCAGCGGTTGACCATTCGTTGTGGACCTCCGTTGCCCGCGCTGTCCGCACCCCGTCGATGATCGAAAACAACGGCTCTCTCACGGTTGCCTCCTTTCCTACACCTGTGGGCACGCAAACCATAAAATTACTCGGTGATTCTGCGTTCGGTTCCGAGTCACTGATTGCTTATGAAGCGGGATACCGCTGGCAAGCCAGAAAAAATCTCTCGCTGGATGTGGCCGTCTATCACAATGATTACAATGATATCTACGCTATAAATACAAACTCGACCAGTCTTGACCAATCCTTTGTCAATGCAAGAGAGGGTCAAGGGGATGGAGTAGAAACCGCAGTCAACTGGAAAACCAACTCCTGGCTCTCGTTGATTTTCACGTATACCTGGCAAGAACTCGAACTGCGTACGAAAGACCCCTCTCTGTTAGCTTCTTGGGGAAGGAACGATGATTTCACCTCAACGAGCAGCCCCCAACATCAGGCATCGGTCCGGTCAGCCATCGATTTCACGGAACACTGGCATTTTAACTGGTGGCTCCGTTATGTGGATGCCATTAAATGCCGAAACACTATCGACCCGAACACACTGATTCCGGTGGACGCCCATTTCCTTCTCGATGCCAATCTGATCTGGAAACCCCAGAAAGGGCTGGAGATTATGCTGGCCGGGCAAAATTTATTGAACAGCAACCAGCTGGAGTATGTCTCCGAGATTATCACGCCACCCACCAAGATTGAGCGGGGCGTCTACGGAAAAGTCACTTGGACATTCTAAGTAGCCAGGGACATGTTGCGACGTAAACGCCACCATAGGTTTCTCTGGTTCCTTCTGCTCTGTCCTTGCTTTCTTCTCCTGGGCAGTATCAGCCCCCTGCAGGCGGAAGAAATCTCGCAGGAATATCAGCTCAAAGCCGCTTTCCTGGTGAATTTTGCCCGGTTCATCTCCTGGCCGGAGCCTTCCTCTCTACCAAGACGTGAAGAATTCACGCTTTGCATAGTCGGCAGCAATCCCTTTGGGACCACCTTGCATGCTCTTGAATCCAAAAAGATTAATGGTCGCAACCTGAAAGTCATCGACGCCGAAACTTTCCAGCAACTGCCTTCGTGTCACCTGCTCTATGTCAGCAAATCTGAAAAAAACGAATTGGAATCGATATTTTCCCGGATCAGACAGAAACCTGTAGTCACGGTCAGTGACATTCCCGGCTTTGCGGAAGCAGGTGGATCAATCGAATTTGTGACCAGGGAGGATCGGTTGTCCTTTATCATCAACAACTCCGACTTGAAACAACGCGGAATACAGGCCGGGGCCTCCATGCTTGATCTGGCGGCCTCGGTAAGATAGCAGGAGCAACCATGAAACACTGGTTCAGGAAACTCCCCATCCGCCTCAAACTCTACAGCATTGTCCTTCTGGCCAGCACGGTGGCCTTGCTGCTCGCGACCGTCTTCTCCTTTCTGATCCAACACCATCTTATCCGCAAACAACTGGGCGATGAAATCCAGACGCTTGCCGATGTAATCACCGAAAACAGCCGGGCCGGGCTGATCTTCCAGGACAAGAAGGCGTTGCAAACAATCCTGCATTCGTTGTCCGCCAAAAAAAGCATCACCTCTGGACGCATCTTCGGGGAAGATGGTGAACTGTATGCTGAGTATCAGCGTGAAGACGGACAAAAAGAGGATCTTGAGGAGCAGCCTGCTGAGGACCTGACCTTCCGGGGACTGCGTTTTCAAAGCAAACGCGCAGAACTCAACCAGCAGATTGTCATCGACAACGAAAAACTAGGTCAATTGTTCATTGAGGTCGACCTGGAGGAAATACGCGACAACCTTGCTCTTATTGCGCTGCTCATGAGCGGCGTGCTGCTGTTCGGTCTGTCCCTGGCGTTGTTGTTGTCTTCGCGATTGCTGAAAATCATTATTGACCCAATCCGCTCTCTTTCCGAGGTGACCAAAGAAATATCCGAGGAGAAGAAATACCATGTTCGGGTCGAAGTGAAAGGGGAAGACGAATTGGGTCTGCTGGCGACGAGCTTTAACGACATGATCGAACAAATCGAAAAACGCGACACATACCTCGAAGAGCAGGTTGCCAAACGCACCCGGGATCTGGAGGAACGCACCCTTGATCTGCAGCAGGCCAAGGAGAAGGCAGAGGCAGCCAATCTGGCGAAGAGCTTGTTTCTCGCCAACATGAGCCATGAGATCCGCACACCGATGAATGCGATTATCGGGATGACCCATCTGACGATGCAAACCCAGGAAGAGACCAAACAGGGACGTTTTCTGCAAACGGTGAAGCATTCCGCCGAGAGCCTGCTCGGCCTGTTGAACGATATTCTCGATTTTTCCAAAATGGAGGCAGGGCAACTCCAGTTGAACACCACGGCCTTCAATCTGCATGCCTTACTGGAAGGCATTGTTTCCACCATGAATGTGCCGGCCGTCGAGAAAGGGCTGCGCCTTCAAGCCGTGCGACCCAACGACTTTCCTGCAACCTTTCTGGGAGACGAGCTCCGTCTTCGCCAGATTCTCCTCAATCTGGTCGGCAATGCCATCAAGTTCACCCCTTCCGGCTCCATCACCCTTGAAGTCCGCCGGGAAGACGAAATTACCGGGGGAAAGACGACCCTGCATTTCGTGGTCGCGGACACCGGCATCGGCATTCCGCCGGAAAAGCTGGCGATAATTTTCAACAATTTCGAGCAGGCCGATAATTCCTATGCCCGGCAATACGGTGGCACCGGCCTGGGACTGTCGATCTGCAAGCAGCTGATTGGCCTGATGCAGGGCAGCATCTCGGTCGAGAGCCAGGTGAACCTGGGCAGTTCGTTCCATTGCCGGATTCCGCTGCAACCCTGCGGGGAAGAACGGCTGGCGAACGCATCACCCCGGCGCATGCCTCCGCAACCGGCCATCACCGGTCTCCGTCTCCTCATTGTCGATGACAACGAGGTCAACCGAGATGTTGCGAGTATGATGCTGGAACAGGACCACGCGGTCGCGACCGCGGCAAATGGCCTGGAAGCCCTTACTGTCCTGGCTTCCGAGAATTTCGACGTCATCTTGATGGACGTCCAGATGCCGGTGATGGATGGCCTGACGGCAACCGCTCTCATCCGCGCCCTGGAGCAAGGGGGCCCTGTTCCCAACGGATTGCCGGAACCTCTCAGGAAACCGCTTACCGACAAGCTCACCGGTCAACATACCCCGATAATAGCGATGACCGCCCATGCCATGAGCGAGGACCAGGAGATGTGCCTCGCGGCCGGCATGGACAGGTATGTCACCAAACCCTTTCAATTCGATACTCTCACCGCGATTCTCCAGGAATTGATGTCCATAAGCCCATCACGAGGCGACAACACTAATCCCAGCTTGTCACCCGAACCTCCCCGATCCCCGGTTGAGGCATCTGTACCGTCGGCACGGGTTGAGGATATTCTCAATCATTTGAAAATGGCAACCAACCTCACCCGTGAACAGATTGCCCGGTTGGTCCTGCTGACGCGCACGAGTATCACCGAAAACTTAGCAAAAGCCGCAGCAGCACTCCAGGACGAAGACTATCCGGCCCTGGGCGAAGCGGTGCATACCCTCAAAGGGACCTTGCTGCAGTGTGGGTTGCATGCCCTTGCCGGAATGGCTGAAGAGATTCACTTTGGTATTCGCAAAAATCGCAACCTGCCCTATGCCAAACTTTTCTCAGCTTTAGAAAAAAGCCTTATCGGATTGCTTGACAGCATGAAATAACCGCTTTCCTGCTCACCGAAAATTATACTCAAGGAACATACTCATGCCTGCAACTTTTGCCGCCGACACTCCCCACCTTCATCCAAAACCATTAATCATGGTTATTGATGACGATGCGCCGATCCGCTTACAGTTGCGATTCACTCTCGAAAACGCGGGAAACGAGGTTATTGAGGCTGCAAGTGGCCAAGAGGCCCTGGACCTTTTCAAGAAAAATCCTCCAGACCTTATCCTGCTTGATGTCGTCATGCCTGAAATGGATGGCATTGGCACCTGCCGGGCGCTTCGACGTCTCGCCGGCGGCGCCCATACACCGCTTGTCATGATCACAAGCATGGAGGATACCGAGACCATTACTCAGGCTTTCAAGGCCGGAGCCACAGATTTTATCAACAAGCCAATCAATATGCTGATTCTCGGCTATCGGGTCGACTATTGGCTTCGTTCCGGAGGCATTGTCCGTGAATTGAAAATCAACCAGCAACGACTGTATAATGCCCAGGAGCTCGCCCGACTCGCCCATTGGGAACGAAACCTCGAAACCGGGGAGTTCCGGCTTACCTGCCACCAACCCGAAATGTTCGGCCTCAGTCTTCCCTGCGACTACCAGACTTTTTTCACCCCGATCGTTACGGCGGACCGGGAACTGGCAAGGACGCAAATTGAGGCAGCCTGTGCAGAGAATCGCCCTTTCAGTCTCCACTACCGGATAGTTCTGCCGGACGGCAGTGAACGCATCATCCTCAATCAGGGAAAAGTTGTCTGCGAAGACACCGCCCCATTCCGGCTCGCTGTCGGAATCCTGCAAGACGTCACTGAGCGTAAACTGATTGAAGAGACGATCCGCCAGTCCCAAGAGCAGCTGCAGACTGCACACGATGGGCTGGAACAGCAGGTTGAACAACGGACCCGGGAATTGCAGGAAACGCAGAAACAGGTGCTGCATACAGAAAAGCTCGCCGCAATCGGCAAGTTGTCGGCATCCATTGCCCATGAATTCAACAACCCGCTGCAGGGAATCATGACCATTTTGAAGGGGGTGGAAAAACGGGCGACAATGGAAGTTGAGGACAGGGCTTTGCTCCATGCGGCCCTTGACGAAGGAAACCGCATCAAAGACTTGATCCGCTGTCTCCAGGACTTTAACCGCCCATCCTCGGGCAGGAAATCGATAATGGATGTTCACCACGCCCTCGAATCCATCCTGCTTTTGCAAACATCTGATTTCGATGGTAAAGGGATTGTGGTGCAGCGCGACTACCGGGAAGGGTTGCCAAAGATCCTGGCAGTCCTTGATCAAATCAAACAGGTTTTCCTTAATCTGCTGACAAATGCGGCGGACGCCTGCCCTTGCGGCGGGGTGATTACAGTCAGCACCTGGCAGGAAGAGCAGAGGGTGGCGGTGGCCATCAAGGATACCGGGAAGGGCATCAAACCTGAAGACATGGACCATATCTTTCGACCCTTCTTCACCACTAAGTCCGAAGTCAAAGGAACCGGCCTGGGCTTGTCGGTCAGTTATGGCATCATCAATGGGCATCAAGGCGAAATCCGGGTGGCGAGCACGCCGGGGGCAGGCGCAATCTTCACTGTTATACTGCCCATCCAGGAGCCTGAAAAGATCTGAGGTGCACTTTTCCCCCTGCCGCATTCGCGGAGACCGCGACGTCCCCTCTTCCGCCTTTCTCCCTGCCTTTGGCAGAGGGCCCTCCTGAGAACCTCAATTCACTTAAATAATCAGCGAATTGAGTTCATATCCCCGTAGCGTAAAAAAACCCGGTCTATGACCGGGCTCGAAGGGCTGAAAGATTTTTCCTATTTGCGTACCGTTACCCTTTGCTTTTCGTTGTTCACATACTTGAAAAAAACGGGAAAGGCGACGAAGAACGCAAGACAGATCAGATACTCTATTCCTTTGATATGCGTATAAAAATCAACCAGAGTGTGCAGGGATGTAATCATGCCGGTGGCCAGCATGTATTGCCGTGCCAATTCGCCGAACTGCCAGTTCGCCTGATGCAAAGCCCCGACAAAAGCGGCGGACACCCAGAGAAGGATCATCGCCGCCAGACCGAGCATGACCCCTGAGATACGTTTACTGTTTTTGCTGACTGACATTGCAATACTCCTTTAATATGATCTTGTGTTGAGTCAGGGACCGACAATCGTACTGATATATCCCTTGATCATGTTGCCGATACCTCCGCTTGCCAGCCCGCCAATCAGACAGGCCAGTCCCCAGATGCCAATCACTCCAGCCATGGTCATGACTACTCTGATGGTGAATTTTGAAGTTTCCTGTACGACATCTGTCTTGGTCTCGTTCTTATTAATGATTTGCGTGGTCATGGTGTCCTCCTTGTAAGGAATGATCTGCGAAGTTGCTTCTCTTTACCCAAAGAATTGCAGCCATGATGCCAGAATGAACAGGACACTGGATAGAAATTCATTTAACGTCTAACATGTTGTTTACAGGTATTTTTATTTTCAATTTCAGAATCATCCCCGCTTTCAGCAAGACCACAACTCTGTGGCGTCCGAAGAGGAAAACCACAGGAGCGAGGTATGGCGCCACCCCGAGTGTTGCAGGAGCCGAGACGATAGTGTTGCGAATTATTATAGATACGTCCGGATCGCTTCAATACATAGTGCAGGCACAGCACTATGCCCCGCACAGATGTGAGGCGCTGCCGGAGAAGGACCGGGATTCAGACGACAGAATTGCGGCAGGGCAGATCGAGGAGGAGCGGCTGCCCCTGGTCTGGTGTCATGATCAGCCCCGATTGATGCACAGCCAACAGATGAGTGCAGAAGGAGAGAGAAGGCCAGGGTGCGCTGGCGACAGCCTCTTCTTCCCAAGAATTGGCGCTGTTGGTGCATCTGAGGGTGAGGCGATGAATGTTTTGCGGGTTCGGGACACATGCTATGGAGAGGGATTTCTCCCTTTGTTTGCCCGGAAAGGATAGGTTTAGAGCGCGGCGGCCGACCTGCACCAGGGTGAGTAGTACCAGCCACAGCACCTCGGCGGGGACCGGCACCTCATACCGGCATTCACTGGGAACCGTGAACACAATGGCTTCGGCCCGCAGCGGTTTGTCAAGGACCAGAGCCAGCATCTTGAAAAGCGAAGGCAGGGATGACGACGCTGCCCGTGCCCCATGGCCCGGACTGACGAGCTGCATGCCTGCCACCAGCCCGGCTATTTTCTTTTCTTCTTTGAGCAGCGACTGGTGCAGGGCCGCACATTGGTGCCGATGGTCTCCCTGCGCATCAATATCGATCAGGGTCTGCGTATAGTTGATGACCCCGTTAATATTATTGGTGAGTTCGCTGGCCAGCTCCGAGCTGATACAGCCCGTGGCGGCGTAGCAGTACCGGAGGGTCTCCCGGTGGAGTTGATCCGGCGACGGGTGGCCTGGCCACTCCGGAGCCGGTGCCTTTCCCTGTTCGCCGGCCGCCGTTGTCAGCTCATGGATTCGTGCTGTCAGCGCTTCCAGGGACCGGACCCGGACAACGCCTTCTTCACCCTGCCCGGGGGTTCCGGTCATCCTGCACAGGTCGAGGACCGGTCCCGCCAGGTGACGGTTCAACAGAAAGAGCAGCGTGCAGGTCATGGCCACAATCAATCCCAGGGCGCCGGCAATAATTTTATGCAGCCCCAGGAGAACCATCTGCGTAAAATCGCCCAGCGAAAATCGGAACTGCTGCAGGTTGAGATTGAGGGTGTTGAGAGATCGGACCAACTCAACGGTCTCCTTGGTCTTTTCCGGCCGCTGCTCCTGGACGGCGCGCAGCCGCACCTCCAGACCGACGAGATCGGCCCGGGAAAGCAGCGAGGATTTCAACCCCTCCGGCACCAGGATATTGCGGCTCAGTCCCTCCGCCTCTTTTTCGAGATGCTGCAGATCGCTGTTAAGGGTCCGCAGGTTGACATCCGTCCACAGGATCAAAGCTTCATTGAGATGATCCTTGATGACGGTGAATTGGAACAGCAGCCGGTCGCTGGACGCGACCGCCTGCCGGCACTGGTCATAGAGCAGGTATTGGCGAATACCGAGGGCAAGGACGATGGAAAGGAACACCAGCACCGTGGCGGTGATCCCGAAAAACAATCGATCGAGGGGCCATGTCACCCCCCACTGCTTTGCCGTACCCTTTTGTTTGCGAGGAAACACTGCACACCTCCGGAAGGACGCGGATTCCGGCGGGGAGAATCAGGGGAAGCGCCGGAATCCGCGAACAGGACCTATTTTTTGTCCTGCCATTGATAGAGAATGGGCAGGCGATAGAGGAGAAAGCGGTAGACGATGAAATAGAGGGCAAAGATGGTGACCGTTACCCACACCTCTTTCCAGTGGGGGATTTCCTTATACAACCGCCAGTTGAAGCAGATCATGGAAGTATTGAGCCGGTTCCAGACAATCCCGAGCACGCTGATCAGCGCCGCCCACCGCACCAGATCGACCTTCTGATTTTTGACGCCATAGGCGAACATGCCCATGGGCAAGACCACCGCCAGCCCCATCTCGAGCAGGAAATATTGGCCCCAGCCGGTAAGGAGATAGGCCCAGTCATTATCATGGGCAATTCCGATCACCTTGATCACCAGATAGGTAATAAGGGCATAGGCGCAGCCCTTGCCCAGGCCCAGGGTCAAGGCATCGACGCTGTCGAGGAACCGGCGGTCGCAGCGCCAGGTGAGGAATTTTTTACACAGGGTGCTGGCCACAATCACCATGGAAAGTCCGGCAAAGATGGCGGAACAGAAAAAATGCACCCATTGGAAGTTGGTGGAAATCCAGAGCGGATGGATCTTGGTCGGGGCATAGGTGAAAAGCGCGCCCAGGGCGCCCTGGTGCAGGGTGGAAAGGATGATGCCCGATATGGTCAGGCCGACGGCGATTGACTTGATGAACTGTTTGCCTTTGAGCCAGCCGGTCCATTCAAAATAGGCTGAAGAGACCTCCGCGACCTGCACCGAGAGATAGGTGGCCACATGCCAGGCCACAAGGAAAAGAACGGCTGCCGGCCCCAGGGAGACGAACATGGGATAGTACAGCCGCCAGGGCATGCCCAGGTCGACCTCCAGGTAGACCACCGCAAAGAAGTAGCCGAGCAGGCCGTTGAGCAGGGCCAGCCGCTCAATCGGCACAAAATCCTTACGGCCGAAGATCTCAACCGTTGTTCCCAGGAGGAAACCGGAGGCCGACAGCGGCACCATGCCAAAGAGGCCGAAACCGAGGAACAGCCCCCAGGGGTAGTCGTTGGAGGCATGGGTTATCGAGCCGAGTCCGGCGAAATAGCGTTGGAGGATAAGAGGCACACCCACCGCGAAGATGGCAATCAGCACCCAATTGACCGGATTACGCAGGAACTGCTCCTGATATTGGTCGCGGCTCAAGCCCAGCCACAATTTCTCTTTGAAGCTCCATGCGGCCCCATCGGGTTTGCACAGGGAAGCTATGGGGATTTCCTGTTTATTCTTGATCAAAGCGTTCATGGGTCAAACCTCCCCCTCGTTGGTTTTCTGTTGTTCCTTCTTTTCCTTTCGTTTGGCCAGCAGGTGGAAGCCGGCGAACAGCGCCGGCCATATCGCCAGAACCATGGGAACGATGGAAAGAAAATCTTTGACGAAATTGAGAATCGGTTCCTTGGGCACGGAGGTGTCAAAACCCACCTGTTCAAAGGGTGCGGGCGAGAGATACATCCAGGCCGTGCCGCCCGCCTCGTGCTCGCCGTAGATATGGTCGACATAGGCACCGGCATTCTCGCGGATGCGCTGCCGTCCGACCTCCAAAAGGTCGGTGCGCCGCCCGAAGGTCAGGGCTTCCTGAGGGCAGGCCTCGACACAGGCCGGCGGCAGCCCCTTGGCCAGACGGGTGTCGTAACAGAAAACGCATTTCATGATGCGGGGATGGAAGGCGCTGGTATAGCGGAATGTCGGGATATAGAAAGGGCAGGCAATCATGCAGGTCCGGCAGCCGACACAGACATCAGGATTGTAGATAACCGCGCCTTCCGGAGTCTTGGTGTAGGCATTGACGAAACAGGAGGTCAGGCAGGCTGGTTCCTGACAGTGATTGCACTGGATCTTGCGAAACAGGGGATGCTCCCGGCCGGGAATCTCGTAGCGGTTGACCACCGTGTACCGGGTTTCATCAGTCCGGCGTTTCTGGCCGTGTTCGAGTTCGTCAAAAACGGAGAAATCGTTGAAGGGCTTTTCCGGCGCCGGCAGGTGCTGTTCCTGGTTGCAGGCTGCCTCGCAGCTCCGGCAGCCGACACAGCGGGAAAGGTCCACCAGAACGCCGAGGGATTCGGGGTACCCTTCAAAGGTGGCACCCTGCGATGGCCGCGCCAGGGAGACCGTTGCCGCGGCGGCCCCGGCGAGACCGCCTTGCAGAAATCCTCTACGGTTGATTAAATTTTTCATTATCGTTCACTCTTCTCGTCGAAATGGTTTTGTGGTGATCAGATCAGTTTGCATGGCTGGACTTGGTCATGGCGGGCGCAGCTTTCTCGTTGACGCGGAAGAATTGCTTGCCCTTCACGGTCAGCGCATGACAGCCTTCACAGCCCGTGGGTCCATTCATTTGCTCATGACAGAGGACGCAGTTGAGATGATACGCCCCCTTGAGGCCAGGCTTGTCGATATGATACAGCCTGGGGCTGCGAGCATCGCTTAACTGCTCGGGATAAAATTGTTTCTTCGAGTGACACTCTTTGCAGCCGACCTTGCTGGCCTCGGTGGACTGGGCATGGCAGCGCATGCAGTTGGGGTCACGATCCTGCTGGCCGGTGGTATGGTGATGGCAATCCTTGCAACCGGTCAGTTGCGTGTGTCTTTTATGACTGAATTGAACCGGCTGGTACAGGTGCGCCAGGGTATCGATGGTCACCGTCTCCGGTGCTTCCAGTCGGTCCATGGCAAAGCTGGGGGTGCCGGGGCACAACACTCCGGCCAGCAACAAAACCGCAGCTGCGATCACAGCTTTGGGGTTACTCTTCATGGGACAACCTCCGTCTGTTTTTGCGTTCCATTCTTGCTGATTTATGTCCTGATTTCATCATTGCCTCTGTTTTCCGTTAATGTGCGTTCAAACTCCCGTTCTTTCAGGTATCTGCGGTACACGATGTCGACTTCCTCGGCGTCCATGGTTTCGTTGATAAGCAGCGCTTCAGCGAATTTATGGAGAAATTTGTTATGTTTTTTGAGGATGGCGTGCGCCTCGTCGGAACAGGTCAAGATCACCTGTTTAATTTCTGTATCGATCTTGCGGGCGATCATTTCGCTGTGGGGCGTCACCTGATAACTGTCTCCCAGAAAGGAATCAACGCCCTGCCGGTAGGCAATCGGCCCCAGGGCCGCGCTCATTCCCCATTCGCAGACGATGCGCGTGGCGATTTCCGTGGCCACGATGATGTCATTGCTCGCCCCGGTGGTCAGACGGTTGAAGACCAGGGCTTCCGCCGTCCGTCCGCCCATCAGGGTGGTGATCCGGTTCTGCAGATATTCCCGGGAATAGGTATAGCGATCGTCCAGAGGCAGTTGCTGGGTCAGCCCCATGGCCCTGCCCCGGGGAATGATGGTGATCTTGTGGAGGGGATCGGTTTCCTCAAGCAGCAGGCCGACAATCGCATGCCCGGCCTCGTGGTAGGCGGTGACGCGACGGTCTTTTTCGTTGACCACGAAGTTCTTCCGCGCCAGTCCCATGACGATTTTATCCTTGGCCTCCTCGAAATCCTCCATTTCCACTGACTCTTTGTTCTTACGGGCCGCCATCAGCGCCGCCTCGTTGACCAGGTTGGCGATCTCGGCACCGCTGAATCCGGGGATGGAGCGGGCGATCTTTTCGAGATCGATCTCCGCGCTGGCCACAATTTTCCGGGCGTGCACCTCCAGGATCTTGATCCGGCCCTTGACGTCAGGCAGGGAGATGGTGATCTGGCGGTCGAAACGCCCCGGACGCAACAGCGCGGGATCAAGGATATCCGGTCGATTGGTGGCCGCGATCATGATCACCGTTTCCCCTGAACTGAAGCCGTCCATTTCCACCAGCAGGGCATTGAGGGTCTGCTCGCGTTCATCGCTTGACCCGCTGGTGTTGCCGCCGCTGCGCTTGCCGCCGATGGCGTCGATCTCGTCGATAAAGATGAGGCAGGGCGCGCTTTTCTTGGCCTCCATGAACAGATCCCGGACGCGGGAGGCCCCGACACCGGCGAATATTTCGACAAAATCGGAACCGCCCATGGAGAAAAAGGCTACCGACGCCTCACCGGCAATGGCCTTGGCCAGCAGGGTCTTGCCGGTGCCGGGAGCCCCCTGGAGCAGCACGCCCTTGGGGATGCGCCCCCCCAACCGGCTGTACTTGGCGGGGGTTTTGAGAAATTCGACCACTTCCTGGAGTTCCTCGGTCACCTCGGCGATGCCGGCCACATCCTTGAAGGTGACGCGTTCGTTCTCAACCGGGGTGAAACGGGAACTCCGGCTGGTGCTGCGGCCCGAGGCGCCGCCCCACTGCTTTTTCCCGAAGATAAGCCATCCCCCGAAAAACAGGATCAGCGGCAAGGACTCCTTGAAAAAATCGACCGGCCCGGTGGCGGCGACGGCCTCGCCGGTGATCTGCACCTTTTTTTCCACAAGAAGGGGGAGCAACCCGGCAACATCAGGGGCAAAGGTGCCAAACAATCGGCCGGCATGGTCCTCACCCGTGAGGGTTCCTCCCTGCAGATGCACCTTGGCGATTTCGCCTTCGCGCAAGTCGGCGAGGAAATCCGTGTAGGATCGGGATGGCGGCGTCGTTTCCCGCAGATAGACGTTGTAGCCGAAAACGGCGAGGGCCGTGATCATCAGGAGGACTAAACCCAGCTGCACGGAGTTTTTCATGCGCGCCTCCTTTCCGCCCCGCTCAAGGGGAAAGAGCACGCGGCATCTCGATACGGCTCGACGTTTTCGTTGAAAACGCCGGTGAGCAGGGAGCGGAACACGGCCTGATGATCAGGGAGCAGCGCGGCGTTATTCCGAAAACAAAATTCATCCAGATAGAGCTGGAAATGTTTCACCGTGACCCCACCCCGATGAACGGTGTGCAGACAGGTCTCAAAACTCTGCTGCAACTCCTCGGTAAGCGATGGCTGGTCCGACTGCATGGGAACCACATAGTAAGAAGGGCAATCGACCAGCATCTCAGAAACGGCAGCATTGGCCACCAGCAGCGAGCTGTTGCGGTCCACGGATTCATGGAGAAAGACCATCAAGGTTGCTGCATCGAGATTGCCGATATGCTGCACATGGATACGCCCGGTGATCCTCAGGGAAAGCAGAATTTCGACCGCAGTCAGCACCAGGGCGCACTCCTTTCTTTCCCGCGCCGGCGCAACAGTGCTGCAGCCGATCTCAACCACCCCCTGGCAGCGTTTTTTATCCGCCTCTCCCATGGCCGAGCGCAACTTCTGCAGCCAGGTCCATGCGGTCTGGTAGCAGGAAAGCGCCAGCAGCCGCTGGAGTTCCTTGGCACTGGGGCTGAATCCGGAACCGCTGAACCACCAGATTGCCTGGAGCCAGTCCCGGATCGGCTTTTTGGCGCCATGCATGATGGTGCCGGTGGTCAGGGAACTGCGGTTGCCGCAATGCGAACAGGTGATGTAGCGCTGCGGAGCAAGGTGCGGGTGCCGGGTATGGCAATAAGGACAGACGAACCCTTTGGGCCAGCGCAGAGGAAACAGAAAACCGATGCAGTCCTCTTCCGAGGGGAACATCCGGCCAAAGGTCTGCAGCGGGGTTTCTTTCTTTTTTGTTTGTGGAGTGGCCATGGTGATGTCGTCCGGAAGAGAGGTGAACCTATCTACTTCGCTACGAACAATTGCACAGGAAGTGCCAGCCTGGGCCGTAATGTCCAATTAGTTTGCAACTAACTGACAAACCGTACTTTTTCCTTTAAAAAAATCCAAAGCGGGGAAGGGCTGCTCGGAGCGCTGAAAAAGGAGCCCCCCCGGACAGCACAAACTTTACTCTATAACAACAGCAGGTTATGCGGAGATATCCCGCATGACACGCCTGCAAGGGGGCAAAGGAAAGGAGAGGGACGGACAAGAGAAGAAACCACAACAGTGTGGGAATGCCACAGTGTTGTGGAGGCAGAAGTGTGGCGTTGCGTCGAGGAGACTTTTTCTTACAGGTCTGAATCGGCGAGATCCAGGTGCAGTTCCCTGATCTTACGATAGAGCGTGGTTCGGTCTATGCCGAGGAGACGGGCGGCCTTGGCCTTGTTGCCGCCGGTTTTTCTGAGGGCCTGAAGAACCCGTTCCACCGGAGAATGGTCGCCCAGGATGTCCGGCGCTATCGGCGCGGAGACGCTGCCTGATCGCTCCGCACCAATTGCGGCCGGGGACGGCAGCGGGCACTGGAGGTGGTCGGTTATTTCCGTTGGCAACTGGTCGGTGGAGATGGTGGTTCCCTGGCAGAGGACGCAGGCCCGTTCCATGACATGTTCAAGTTCGCGGACATTGCCCGGCCACGAATAGCCCAGCAGGAGTTGCTGAGCCTGATCCGAGATACCGTTAATCGCCTTGCCGACTTTGGGGGCGATCTTCTCGATAAAGTGGTTGGCGAGGAGAAGAATATCGTCACCCCGTTCCCGCAGCGGCGGCAGGATGACATCAATGACCCGCAAGCGGAAATAGAGGTCTTCGCGGAAGGTCCCGGCGCGGACCTTTTCCTTGAGATTCACATTGGTGGCCGTGATCACCCGGACATCCACCCGGAGCGGAGTGTCCTGCCCCACGGGATAGAAGGTGCTTTCCTGGAGGAACCGCAGCAGACGAAGCTGCATCATCGTCGAGATATCGCCGATCTCATCGAGAAACAGGGTGCCGCCATCCGCCTGGAGAATACGCCCCATGCGGTCGCGGTCGGCGCCGGTAAAGGAGCCCTTGCGGTGGCCGAAGAGTTCGCTTTCCAGCAGGGTTTCCGGGATGGCGGTACAATCAACCTTAACCAACGCCCGGTTTTTACGATGACTTTCCTGGTGCAGGGCTTCGGCAGCGAGTTCCTTGCCAGTGCCCGATTCACCGGTGATCAACACCGCCAGATCGACCCGCCCGACATTTTCAATCATGGTGTAGGTCGCCTGCATGGCATCGCTACCGCCAAGAAAATGGTGGAATCGCTGCCGCTTTCCGGGGGAGGGCTGCTCGGGGAGGGACATGTCGCGCAGCACCATCACCGCGCCGTCCGTGCCTCCGGCCCCGTCCTTAAGCGGAGCGGTCGAAACGCTCAGCACCTTTTTCAGCCGACCAGCCCCTCGGCATTCAAAGAGGTGCTGGCTGATTTCATTGCCGTTTTTAAGGACCGAAAGCAGATCTTTTTTGAGTGGCAGGAAGTCCTCCTGCCCGCACAGGGAAACGATGGTTTTGTGGTCAGCCATGCCGGGCTGCAATTCATTGAACAGCAGGCGGGCGGCCGGGTTCATGTTCATGATGTTGAGCTGCATGTCCACGGTGACGATGCCGTCGGTCACGCTTTTAAACACGGTATCAAGAAAGGTCCGGTACCGCTCCCGCTCCCGTTCCGCCTGTTGTTTTCCCTGTTCCAGCTGATGCTGACGCAGGGCCAGTCGCGCGGTTTTCAGCAGCGCCTCCTTTTCCACTGGCTTGGGGATATAGTCGAAGGCCCCCAGACGCACCGCCTCGGCCGCAGTCTCCACCGTCGGATAACCGGTGATCATCACCACCGGACACGACAGGCCGATTTCCCGGACCCGTTTGAGGAAATCAATGCCGGTATTGCCGCCGAGGACAATATCGCTGATGATCAGATCAAAATGACGTCCGGCCACTTCGTTGAGGGCCTCCTCGTAGGAGGCGGCGGTCACCACCGGCGAGTAGCCCTGGTTCTGCAGAAAAAACTGGAAGGTGTTGCGCAGGCTCTCTTCATCGTCAATCACCAAAATGGCGGTTCCCTGTTCAAAGCTGCTCATGGGGGGGCACTCCTGCTCCATTGGTTAGCGAATGACGGTCAGATCCCTGAAGACGACAACCGCACCGGTCAGCTGTCTGTTTTCCAGGATCGGCGTGCTGATATATTCCACCGGAAAGCTGGCGCCGTCGTGGTTCCAGAAGACCTCATCAGAGCCAAAATGGACCTTGCCGTCCCGATAGGCCTGATGGATCGGACATTCCCCTACCGGATAAGGCGCGCCATCAGCGCGGGTATGGTGCATCAGGGCATGGTGCGAATGGCCGATCAGGTCCTCCGGCTCCCAGCCCAGCACCAGGGCGGCCGCCTTGTTGACAAAGGTGACCCTGCCGCTGGTATCAAGACCGAAGATCCCTTCACCGGCGGATTCAAGGATCAGCTCCATCTGCCGTTGGACTCGCTTGGTTTCCGTCTCGGCCTGGATGCGTTCGGCAATTTCCCGGTTGAGCGAGGCGTTGGCCACGGAGATCTCAAAGGTGCGGCGTTCCACCCGCTGTTCAAAATCATTCCGGGTGGTTTCCAGTTCGCGGTTTGCGGCCGCCAGTTGCTGCAGAGACTCGGTAACCTTGCGGGACAGGGCCGCCATTCTGGCATTCACCAGCAAGGCGACCGCCGCGAAAAGCCCGATGACGACCAGCAGGGAAAGCAGGGCAAAAGGCGTCTGATCGAGTTCCGCAGGCCCGATGAGCATCTGCCGGTCCATCAGCAGCAGCAACATCGCGGCGACAAGAAAGAGGACGCTCAGCTGACCGAGGAGTTTCGTTTTCTCTGGCATGATTATCCGTTCTCCCTTTCCACTACCGGCAGATCGATGATGATGGTGGTAAATTCGCCCCACTCGCTCTGTATCCGCAGATGCCCCTTGTTTTCCTTGATCAGGCTGTGGCTGATGCTCAGCCCCAGACCCGTGCCCTCGCCCTTGGATTTGGTGGAAAAAAACGGGTCCATGAGCCGGTCCATGATGTCATGCTCAATTCCGGTGCCGAAGTCGGTGACGGTAATGCGGACATATTCCCGACTGTCGCGATTTTTGAGAAGAGCTTTGATGGCAATGCGTTTATCAGCATGGGCGGCTACATACCGCTCGTTCAGGGCGTAGCGGGCATTGCTGAAAACATTGAGAAAAACCTGTTGGATCTGCTGCGGATTGCAGAACACAAACGGTAGGGCCTCGGCGTATTCCTCTGAAAGGGTGATGCCTTCGATCATGTACTGGTGCTGGATCAGTTCAATGCAGTGCTGCACCAGAGTGAGAACGCTGACCGGCTCCGGTGACTGCTCCCGTTTCCGGGAAAAGTCGAGCAGATTTTTGGTGATCCCGGCAATTCGCTGCCCTTCTTTGATGATGCAGCGCAAATAGTTGGCGCTGGTTTCGATCTGGGCCGAATCGATCAGGATCTGGGCGTAATTGATGATGCCGTTGATCGGGTTGTTGATTTCATGGGCGACGCCGGCGGCCAGTTCCCCAACGGAAGCCAACTGGGCGGCCCGGGAGGCCTCGGCCTTCATCAGCTGCTCTTCGGTCAGGTCCCGGGCAAGGAGCAGAGCGGCTCCCGATTTACCGTCATACTGGCGCAACGGACTGACGGTTAAAAGAAAATTGCCCCGCAGTCCGCGAAGTTCGGTTTCATAGACCCTGCTTTTCTTTTCGCTCAGGAGCATCTCCAGCGGGCAGAGGGCGCCAGGCGAACGGCCGCCATGGAGAATCTCACAGATCCCCTTACCGATGATTTCCTCCTGGGATTTGCGGGCCGCGATTACTGTGGCGGGGTTGACGTCGAGAATAATCCCCTTTTCGGAAACGATCAGCGCCGGGTCTTGCATCGAAGAAAAAATGTTTTCCCATTTGTCGAGGGCATGATTAAGGGCCCGGTCAGCCGCCATTTTCCCTGTAATATCGATGCCGAACAACACCAGCCCCACCTGCCCCTTTTCGGCATCCGGGCGGATGGAGGCATGCCATTCGATCATCCGCTTTTCATCGCTGCGGGTTTGCAGCTCGGCTTGAAAATTCATCTCCGAACGGCCCCCTTTCAAATGGAAAGCAAGCCGGTTCTGGCTGATGGCCCGGTTGTCCGGGCTGACCAGCACATCGACCCAGTATTTTCCTTTGACATCCTCCTCGCGAAAACCCGTGACCTCCTGGGCGGTGGGATTAAAGGAGAGAATCTCGCCGCTGTGAGACAGCGACACCAGCAGCGCCTGCACGGTTTGGACAATTTCGCGGTTGAATTCATGTTCAATACGCAGATGTTGCGAGGTGTAGCAGAGATAGAGGGCCCGGGATATGGTGGCGATGACATTGGCGATAAAATCGAGTTCAATACCGGTGAAACCGTCCACGCAGATCGAATGGATGGTCAGGACACCGTATTTCTGCCGGTCATGGACCAGCGGCCAGGAACCACAGGACCGGCTGCCGGTGGCGGCTGCGAGCCGGGTCAAGGGCATTTGCCTGTTGCCGGCACCGGCATCGTCGAGATCGCCAGCGACAATCGGCTCACCGCCCGCAAGTGCACGGGCCGCGCTGTTATTCTTCCCTGTTTCAGTCACCAGTCGGTCAATCAGCTGATGACATTCCTGCACAGGGAGGCCCTCTTGCACCACGGTGGCAACCGGGATGACAGTGCCCCCTTTCCCCTGTCGTCCCGCCCAGATCAGACAATATTCCGGATCCTGCAACAGCACGCTGCAGCACCGGGCGAGAAAGGCGACTTCATCGGCAACCGGTTCGATCTGCAGTTCGCCGATCTCCCGGAGGAGTTTGTATCGCTGCACAAAGAGCGCTATTCTGTTGCCTTCCTGATCCATGATGAGCTCTTTCCCCCTTGCTGGCTGAGGCGAAAAACCTCATAATTGTTGTTTATGTGTGGCATTCCGCCACGCAAACACCACACTTGTGCAGTGCAAACGCGGCAAAAATGTTGTTTTCTCCTGAGGTGTTGCATCAGACATGCCCATGTGGGAGCGTGCGGGGAACTTTATCGAGGGAAAAAGATGCGGGTTGGTTCAGTTGCGGCACGGCAAGGGCAGGATACCCCAACCTGTGGCACCACGGTCGGCCCGTCTCTCCACGGTCCGCAGTCCGATCCGGCACTGGAGGCACCAGTACTCCCCACAAAAACAGCCGAGCAGAGCCAGGAGTGTCTCCTGAGCCTGCCCGGTTGTTGATTCTGGGCGGTGTCACTCCCGAGGTATCGAGAGCAAGATGCAATTTTCTCGGCAAGACATCCATAGAACCTCGGGAAGTATGCCAACGACCTTACTTGATGCTGAATTTCCAGGCGCAGAACCAGGTATCGGGATGTTCATCCGGCGGACAACCGATACATTCAGTGGTAATCCGGGGATCTATGGTCTGCGCAAAAGTGGGATATTCGACCATCCCCGCTGATTTGCAGGGATAATCCGGCAACCCCTTGCGCATTCTGGCCGCCTGGACCCGGCAGTTGTTCATATAAAAGATGATGCAGTTTTCATCGACCACTTCAATCGACTGTTCATTGATAAAGGCATACATGCGCAGGGAAAGCGCTTTTTTTAAAGCAGGAATACCGCCGTTATCGGGCAGATCCAGCAGTTTTTTAATGCGCTCCGCTTCAAAGGGAGAATACCGGGTCCAGCAGGTATCATTGCAGCGTTTGGCATCGCCCATACCGAATTTTTTTTTCCACCGCTTGAAACCAGATACCGTCATTGGCCAGCCAGTTAATGCTCAACTTCTCGATCAGATCAATCAAGGTCTCGCGGGGCAATGCTTTCAGCGCACTGGGAACGCCTTGTTCCGTGGGAAAATCGAGCGTTTTCCCAAGGCGATCCATCTGATTGGCCATACTCGCCGTCCACACTTCGTCTTCAACGGCCATGGCCTTGTCCATCCCCACCTGATGCGCCACCTCGGCAAACCAAGCGCCGTAATGGACAATGGTTCGGCGAAAGGCGTCCATCACTATCGCAACCAGCATTGCCTTGTCCGCCTGATCAACTCCCTCTTGGATAGTACTCATTTTCCCTCCATGCTGTGGTGTTATGCTGCAAATTGCGGTTGTAAGACTCCCTGCTTCTGAAACTGCTCCAAACAGAAAAACCATCCGCGTTGCGAAGGGTCAGCACCTCGTTTCCTTTCCTCACTTCGGCCACGATCAGTGCTGTTTGCCCCTCGAAGGTGGTGCGTGAATCTCGCACCGGGCAGACGCTGCGTTCTCACCCCCCTGATACTCCCGGCGGCCGAGGCGCTGGGCCGTTGCCTCCTCGACCTCGTCCTGCCAGCCGTTGCGGGAGGTTGCCACCCGGTCAAATTTAGCGGTGTAGGGCTTGATATCGAGCAGTGGCGTGCCGTCCAAAATGTCGACCCCGTCCAGGAGGAGCAGGTTGCCTTGGCGACCGAGGAGTTCAACGATACTCAGGCCGATGCCATTGGGACGGCACGGTGCCCGGGTCGAAAACACGCCTCTGTCGACATCCTGAAAAAACGGCTTGACGACCAACTGCACCGGTCCGGCCTGATTAAAGTGAAAGATCAGGTAGATATGGGAAAACCCCTCGAGGTCGCGCAGACCTTCCGCGAACTCCGGATAAATCTCCACCTGGCCTTTGCATCCTTTGGCGTAGGTCGGCTGGATGGGGGTTTGCCTCGCCTCCACATGTTCACTGCGGATCACCCCGATGGGATGGAAGGTAATCCCAGTCCTGGCGTTTCCTTCCCTTGCCACGGGAATTGATTGTTTCAAGTCCGTCGGCATTATTTTTCCCGCCAGACGGGTTCACGCTTTTCAAAAAACGCCTGCACCCCTTCTTTGGCATCATCGCAGGTACACAAACGGGCAAAGATCTCATTCATGTAGGTGAACTGCTGTTCATAAACCATATCTTCCGATGCATAAAAACCGCTTTTGGCAATCTGGACGGCGATCGGGCTCTTTTTGGCCAGCATTTCCGCCCAGTTCAAGGCCTCCTCGTCAAGGCTGTCCGCCGATACGATCCTGTTGATCAAACCAAGGCGTTCCGCCTCCGATGCCGGGATAAGTTCCCCGTAGAGCAGGAGTTCCAGCGCTTTTTTTCGACCAACACAGCGGGCAACAGGCACAATCGGCCCCACGCAATTGAGTCCCACCTTGATGGCGGTGAGTCCCATGCGGGCAGTCTCCGCCGCAATCACTAAATCCGCCGCGGCCACCAGCCCCATCCCATTGGCCGCCGCCACGCCGTGGAGCTGGACGATTACCGGCTTTTTCATTTTTGCTATGGCCAGCAGCGGCCGTTCCATCCGTTCGATCCATTGCTGGTATTCCAGGGCGGTTTTGCCGGCGAGCTCATTGACATCAATCCCGGCACAGAACGATTTACCAGCCCCTTTGATGAGGATGACACGCACCCTGCGGTCCGATTCTGCTTCCATCAGCGCCTCATAGAGCTCTCTGGCCATCCGGGTATTGAAGGTATTGAGACTTTCCGGCCGGTTCAGAATAATTTGGGCAACATAGGTTTCGCTGACAGCATAGACGACCTGTTCATATTCCATACTTCCTCCTCAATGCTTGGTTGTCGGTTTGCTCCGGTTTCCGTTAAAACCATGGCGGTTCCTAACGATTATATCGGGGAACCCTTTTGCCGTCCTTACTTTTTACGCGGATACGGCCAGGCCATGATGCCGCCCTCCATGACCTTGACATTGGTATAGCCATGGGCCCGGAGGATGGTTTCCGCCTCATAACCGCGCAGCGAGATTTTGCAGAAACAAATAATTTCGGCGTTCTTATCGTCCGGCAGTTCGCCCAGCCGGGAACGCAGGGCACCCAGAGGGATGAGATGCTCGCCGATGCCAAGATGCATCTCCTCGAATTCGGCGGGACTCCGGCCATCGAGGAAAAAGGGCTGTTCGCCGCGCTGCATCTTCTCCCACACCGCAGTGGTCGAGATTCCGGTCATCCGACCCTTGAGCTTGTTTTGGATGATATGGGCTGACGTGATGAAATGATCGATCGCCAGGGAGAAGGGCGGGGCGTAGGGAAGATCGGCATTGACCAAATCTTCCACGGTCAGCTTGCCGAGGATGGCCATGGCGGCGGTGGCAATCTGCTTGCTGACATCACCCGGGCCGACGCACTGGTAGCCGAGCAGGCGCTGGTCTTTGGTGCTGACCAGCATCTTCGACACAAGAAGATTGGCGCCCATGAAGCCCGGCTTGTCGGGGCTGGCGTTGACCGCTGTCTCAAACTCGGTCAGGCCCATTCGCTTGGCGGCCTTTTCAGAGATTCCGGTGGAGCCGGCGGCAAAATTAAAGATTTTGCAGATGCCGGTATGATAGGTGCCGGGAAAGGAGACGCTGTTGCCGAGAATCGCATTTTCGCCGGCAACCCGCCCTTCGAGGTTGGCCAGATCCCCCATGGGGGCAAAGGTCGGCTCACCGCTGATTCGGCTGGATATTTCAACACAGTCACCGGCCGCATAGATGTCCGGATCGGAAGTCTGCATATATTGATCAACCGCAATGCCGCCGAATTTACCGATTTCCAGCCCCGCGGCTATCGCCAGCCCGCTGTTGGGGCGGACGCCGATCGCCATGACCGCCAGTTCGCAGTCGATCACCGTGTCATCGGCAAGTCGGACACCGGCAAGCTTGCCGTCGCGGCCCAGGAATTCCTTGACGCCGTTGCTGGTAAAAACCTGCGCCCCTTTGGCTTGCATGTGGTTTTCAACCAGATGAGCCAGCTCCCCATCAAGAAAGGTCAGCACCTGGTCAAGCGCCTCGACCACTGTCACCTTGATGCCGGAGAGTTGGAGGGCTTCGCAGGTTTCGACCCCAATGAGGCCGCCGCCGATCACTACCGCCTGGTGGATCTTTTTTTGATCGCAAATCCGGCGCAGGTAATCGGTATCCGCCATGGTGAGGAGATTGGTAATGCCGTCAAGATCAATGCCCGGAATAGGCGGTCTGTTGGCCTTTGCCCCGGTGCTGATGATCAGCTTGTCGTAGCTGAGGATCAATTCGTTGCCGGTCTTGAGCTCGCGGCAGACCACCTGCTTTTCTTGGCGATCGATCGCCACCACCTCTGTTTCCACCAAGGCCTTGATTGCCTTGGCCTTGTCGAAGAAGGCCGGGTCGCGGACAATCCCCGCCGGCGTGCAGAGCAGCTGGTTACGGTCGTTGAACACCCCGCCGACATAGTAGGGGTAGCCGCACGAGGCCATGGAGAGATCAGGTGCTTTCTGGATAAGGGTGATCTCGGCGAATTCGTCCAGTCGTCTGGCCTTGGCGGCGGCCTTGGCTCCGGCGGCCGAACCCCCGATGACAACAATCTTTTTGCTTCCCACTATCTACCTCCTTACGATTATTATTGCGCGAAACCCTTCCAAGGCTCCATCGGAACCACCTGTACCGAGGCATCCAAAAGCAAAGGCAGACCCACGTCGATGGTCTGCCTTCCCCGCTTTTCTTGCCGTTGCCTGCCGCATGATGCGATTACCAGTGCGCCTCTTTATTGGCAGCGGCGGCATAGGCCACCTTGCCTTCCTTGAAGGCCTTTACCGCATCCCGGACCTGGCCGCTGATATCGCTGACCACCTTGACGCCAGCGGCCTCGAGAGTGGCAAAGGCCTTGGGGCCGCAATAGCCGGTCATCAGCACACTCGCGCCCTTGTCGCTGACCATGGTGGCCGCCTGGATGCCGGCACCCTTGAAGGCGTTGACGTTGGCGCTGTTATCGACCGCTTCAAAGGCCCAGGTGTCGGTATCGACAATGAGAATGTACGGTGCCCGACCAAAGCGGGGGTCGACTTCACTGTCGAGCAGAACGCCTTTGGATGTAACTGCTACTTTCATAGTGCTCCTTTGTTCTCCGAATCAGTGGCCGCCGCCACCGCCGCAGACCTGATCGTCGCTTATTTTTTGGAGATTGCCGGCTACGAAATCCTCGACCACCGGCCGGATATCCGCCCGCTCGCCGTCATGATAGACCTCAATGCCGACCTGCTTGAATCCCATCAAGGGCCGCATGCCGATGCCGCCGACCACCAGGGCGTTGACCCCGGCCTCGGCCAGCAGGTTAACCGGCACCATGCAGCCGCCCTGGACATGCTCTTTGTTGGCCACGATTGAAACCTGCTTGATCTGCCCGTCCTCGACGTCAAAGCAGGTGAACACATCGCAGTGGCCGAAATGTCCTGCCCGTTTGCCGTCTATGCCGCCGTTCCCCTCGGAAGGGATTGCTACTCGTACCATGGTCATGATTTTCTCCAATATTATTGAATAGTTGCTTTAAAATCCACGATCCCCAGCGGGTTCATGGAAGGTGAGTTGATGATTTGCGCCCAGATGTCGCGGACCTGCTGCCAGGTTGCGGTCTCCTCTCCGTGCTCAAACAGAGTTTTGCCGGCCACCATCGATCGGGTAAAGGCCGGATCAAATGAAATTCGGCCGAGCACGGCGACATTATGTTGGCGTGCCAGTTGCTCGATGGCCTCGGTCATCTCGAGGTTGAGATCGAACTTGTTGACGCAGACCATGCCCGGCACCTTGAAATGGGCGGCGAGCTGCACAACCCGCTCCATGTCGTGGATGCCGGAAACCGTGGGTTCGACCACAATCACCAGGGCCGTCGCCCCGCCGATGGAAGCGATCACCGGACAGCCGATACCCGGAGGACCGTCGGTGATGATCAGATCAGCATTGCAAAGTTCTGCCAATTGCCGGGCTTCCTTGCGCACCAGGCTGACCAGCTTGCCGGAGTTTTCCTCGGCAATGCCGAGCCGAGCGTGGATCATGGGACCAAACCGGGTGTCCGAGCAATACCATTCGCCGCAGCGCTGCACCGGAAAATCGATGGCTGCAACCGGGCAGAAATCGACACAGACCCCGCAGCCTTCGCAACGGAGGCCATCAACCTGGAACAGCTCGGTAATGGCGCCAAACCGGCAGAGATTCCTGCAGGTGCCGCATTCGGTGCA
>Ga0364909_10164_pt1 | contig 24788 bp, 25 predicted proteins | sample SorcelJu500001C3_3_FD_206966 | JGI IMG/M metagenome (GOLD analysis project Ga0364909, IMG submission 206966) | Enriched cells from Trout Bog Lake Hypolimnion, Wisconsin, USA - BchlTB.June25.5000.01.C3 | ecosystem: Environmental > Aquatic > Freshwater > Lake > Hypolimnion/Profundal zone | place... | reverse complement strand
TATAAACCAGGGACATCTTGAAGAACATCATCGTGACGCTACCGCCGCCAGTCTGTGGCTCCGCACCAATCTGTTCGACCGGGATCTTTCCATTGGCGTTGGCGGAGGCGGCTTGTTCTATTATGACACGATCCATCCTGCTGACGCATCCCGCGCCCAGGACTTTCACGGTTGGGGGACCATCGCCAGCGTGGCGGCCACCTGGTATACCAAAAGCCGCTGGTTTGGCCAGCTGCAATGCAACTGGGTGCGAGGGGGGCAGAGTTTCGACACCCTGTCGGCGCTTGTGGGTATTGGCTATCAGCTCGATGCTCCGCCCTCACAGGGACCTGATGTGAAAGGAACCCATCAGGGCTACAGAACAACCAATAACGAAGTAACCTTGCTTGGTGGCGAGACGGTCGTGAACATTCCCGGTTCCGGACGTTCAACTGCCGTAGCTCTCGAGTATCGGCGTGGTCTCTGGCGCTACCTGGAGTGGACTGTACGGGCCCTTGATGAGGGAAGCAGTGGTCTGATCGACCGCTATGGCCTAACCTCTCAGTTATGGTTGGCAAAGGCGTTTCTGGATGACAGCATTGCCCTGGGTTTTGGCTTTGGCGGGTATTGCGCCATTGATCAACGTAGCAACAGCGATTTCTTCGCATCCGAGGTCGCCTCAGTGACGGCCCGAATTCGACTCAGCGAGGACTGGTTTCTGCGAGCCACATGGGACCGGATTATCACCAGCTACAATCGGGACTCTGACATATTTTTAGGCGGGATTGGATACCGATTTTAAGAGGTGACAGAAACAGCCTCCAGAAAAAATCGAATGATTTCTGCTTACTATATCTCTCATCGCTTCCGTCCGGTCAGGAGAAACACGGAAAATCGTTTCATGGCACCGGTGCTAGCCGGTTTTTCAATTTCCGCGGCCGTCACCTCTTCAATCTCGACAAATCCCGCTGCAATCAACAGATGGCGAAGCGCTGCCCGGTCAAAACCGAAGTGAAAGACACCAGTATTGTCTTGGTGAAACTGCCCCCCCTCGAGGTCCAGATCAGCGAGGCAAAGAAGACCACCAGGTGCCATGACCTTATGGAACTGGGCAAGAAGCGGGGCTGTCTCCTTGACATGATGCAGGGTCATGGAACTGACAACGAGATCGTACCTACCTGATAAAGTATCGCCTTTTTCCAGATCGCAGAGCAGTGAACTGGTATGGGCAAGTTCCAGCGCGGCGATCTTGGCATTGAAGATATCGAGCATTCCCTGAGAACTGTCCACACCGGTAATGGTGTGCACAAGCGGCTGCAACTCAAGGGTCAGCAGCCCGGTCCCACAGCCGAAGTCCAATGCCTCCATGTCCGCTGTTATGGTGACCTGCTTGACCATGGCCCCGGCAATATCTTTGGCCAGTTTGACCCTGGTCGGATTTTCATCCCACGAGGCTGCCTCTTTATCAAAATCGCGATTCTCAGTCTTCATGGCCTCTGTCTCTCCATCCGGACGACACCGGGTATGTGGTTGTTTCATCCTTTGTATCACATTCTTCAAGTATCAGACGCGATATTTCATCGTTTGCAGGGATATCTGCTATTGAATCACCATAATGCACGTAACGAAGCATTCCGGAGGGATCGATAGGCACCTGCGCGGGCGGCCCAACTTGAACAGCCTGACCTCTTGTCCATGCAAGTCAGTATTGTATGCTTGGGATCGGGCAGTCAATAAAGGGCAAATCCTTCTTCAGCCAGTAGTGCCGGAACGATTCGGCCTCCTCCGGCCCGACGACGAGGATTTCTATCTGCGCCTCCACTGTTGATACTTCTGACACAACTGCGCCAAATGCCTGCAGAAAGGTCAGGAAAAACCACGATTGACCACCAGCCCAGATTCATGGTTGACTCTGCGTGACATATATTTTGATGCAGGGATAAAGATGCGGGATAAAGACCAGGAACCCGACCAACACCGCAGCCAGGGCGGCCGCGAAGACCGCAAACGCCGCCACATCCTTAGCTTTGCCGATCCGTGGTCGTTGCTCCGTCGATATCTCATCAGCGAGCAACTCGATGGCGGTATTCAGCGCCTCCATGGCCCAGACCAAGCCAATGGCAAGAATGAGCAGCGCCCATTCCACCCGGGAGACACGCAGAATTATGGCGCCGCTTACCACTGCTACCGTGGCCAGGGCATGAATCCAGGCGTTGTGCTGTGTGGTTAGCAACACCCGGCCGCCGGCCAGGGCAAATTTGAAACTCCTTGCCCGCGCCCTGAGAGAGAAAAGGGTCATGTATGCGGCCTTTTCAGGATCACGAGTCGTCCCATAGTCTTGCCCCGCGTTCAAGTATTTTTCAGGAAAAGGTAGTCGGTATAACCCACCGGACCCGGCGTGTAAAATGTGGCCGGATCAGGTGGGTTGAGCGGCGCATTTGCCTTAATCCTCGCCGGCAGATCGGGGTTGGCGAGGAAGGCGGTCCCAAAGACCACGCCATCGATTGTCCCCGCGGCAATGGCTGCTTCCCCCTCTTGGGCGGTGTAGCCCATATTGGCGAGGAGTACGCCCTGGTAGCGTTCACGCACCGGAGTCAGGATGTCGCCCTGCTGCTGCCCGAAGAAATCGGACCGCATCAGGTGAAGATAGGCCAGCCGGTAATCGTTGAGTCGGTGCGCCAGCCAGGAGGCAAGGCCGACAGGATCGCTGTCTCGCATACTGTTAAAACTGTTGAGCGGCGAGAGCCGCAGGCCGACTCGGTCGCTTCCCCAGACATCGCAAACGGCTGTCAGTACCTCCAGGAGCAGGCGAGCCCGATTCTCGACCACGCCCCCATAGGGGCCGGTGCGTCGGTTGGAACCATCGCGGAGGAACTGGTCGAGCAGGTAGCCGTTGGCCCCATGGATTTCAATGCCGTCAAAACCCGCGACCTTGGCATTCTCAGCTGCCTTCTTGAATCCGGCGACAAGAGCGGGCAGTTCCTCATCGCGCAGTTCGCGAGGCACCATATAGGGCTTCTTGCCTTCCGGAGTATTAACCTCATCGTCAATGATGGCGAAAGGACTCGGGGCCACAGGTTGAATGCCGTTATTGAAGAACGGATGACAGGCCCGGCCGCCATGCCAGATCTGCAGGAAGATGCGACCGCCGGCCTGGTGTACCGCTCCAGTAGTCAAACGCCAGCCTGCAATTTGGGCCTGTGAATAGATGCCCGGTTCTTTCCAGAAAGCGCAGTGCCCTGCTATAGCCATGGTGGCTTCGGCGATAATCAGCCCGGCATTGGCCCGCTGCTCGTAATATTGGGCCATCAATGGAGTGGGAATGTGCTCTCGCTCCGTGCGGCATCGGGTGAGCGGCGCCATGAGGATGCGATGTGGCAGGATGAGCGCTCCGATTTGCAGCGGTTTGAAAAGATTGTGCATTATGGGCATGGTTCTTCTCCTTGCTCAAATAATCACCGTGAACATGAGGCCAATGCAGTTATTTCGGGCGAGTTGATTAGACAATTCCTTGAAACAGTATGTAGTCGACCTCCTTGGCTTCTTCCAGGGTAAAATTGTCGTGTATTTATTGATAATTTTTCACTGAACCAGGTTGATAGCTATTATTTCCAAATTCATGCAACCACTTATACGAGTCAATAGCAATAGTATGTATTTTCTATTCCCATTATATATCTGACTAACTTCTATTTTCAAACTGATAACGGTAACGTATTTTAAAACTTCTAGGCAAAGATAGCAAAGATGATGTTTACCTATTGAATAAGGAGACGTGGATATGAAAGGAAACGAGAAAGTTATTGAACATCTCAACATGCGGTTGTCCGAGGAGTTGACTGCTATTAACCAATACATGGTCCACTCGGAAATGTGTGCTAACTGGGGCTATGAACGCTTACACAAGATGATCGAAAAACGGGCCATGACAGAAATGAAGCATGCCGAGAAACTGATTGCCCGAATCCTTTTTTTGGATGGCCGGCCAATCGTCAGCGCCCTTAATAAGGTCCACATCGGTGTCGAAGTGCCGAAGATGCACTCTAACGATTTCGTTGCCGAAGAGGTCGCCATTAAAGGATATAACGAAAGCATTCGACTGACAGTAGAATTGGGTGATAATGGCACCTGCGAATTGCTGAAGGACATCCTCAAAGATGAGGAAAATCATATCGATGAAATTGAGGCACAACTCGAACAAATCAAGCAGGCAGGACCACAAAATTATCTCGTGGAGCAGATTCGCTGATCTGCTGTTTCTTCAATGATCAAAATGGCCTATTCGCTTTGATATCACGACCAGGAAAGATGTACTCGGGAGGGTGCTTTTTTGAAGGGAAGAATGCGAGGGAAAAAGAGGCAAATAAGAAACAAAAGCGTCCCGATAGATGACCCCGGCAGAGGTCAATATATTGTGGAATCGATGATGGTCGGCCTTTGCCCCGATTGTCAGACAAAATTGATAGAATCAGACGACCCTGACTTGGAAGAATTAGTGGAAGAAGGGGCAAGGGCTTTGGAATGTCCGAAATGTCATTGGCAAGGTGTTCTCGGTGGATCCGGCAGCGTGTCTCATCTTGAGGAATGAGAAAAGAAGGTGAGCCGCCGCTGTGCAGCAAGGAATTTTTTTGCCTGAAACGCTTCTTGCAACCGTCAACAGTTGCAAGAAGTATTTATTTTCCCCGTGGGCGCAGAGATTCCTTAGGGGAAGCGATGTTTTGCTCGCTCCACATGCCTTTTTTCTCTTGCCTGGCGGCATCTTCCATCTTGATCCAATCGTTGCAGAATTTTTCTGTACAATGTTGCCGGTTCACCCAAGCATACCCGTTAATAATCATCAGTTGATTGATGTTCTCGCCATTTACAGAAACCAAGGCCTCAATTCGACCGTACCTGCCTGTACCTTTTCGTTCTACTTCTACATTTTCCCCGATCACAAAAGAGCTGGCGAACTCACCTGCTTTTTTCCCGAAGTTTTGTTTTTTTTGGGGTGCATCAATCCCATACAATCGGATTTTTTCCAATTTGCCTTTGTGTAATACCTTAAGGGTGTCGCCATCTGAAACAGAGAGAACCTTCCCGGACCAGGCAAAGCATGAGGCTGGGATAAGAGTTGCGAAAACAAAAAATGCGACTATATGTTTTTTCTTGTTAAAAAAATTCATTTAAAATGACTGGTATTTGTGGTGAAGGAAGTATGATTCAAAACCGCAATTGCTTGCGCAATACATTGCTATTAAAAAGAAAAAATTAAGAGGTGATACTGTTGTGGCACGATTGTCACCTGGACGTGTGAGAAAAGCCCCCTTGTAACCACCGAATCTTACGATGCAGCCCCACTCCTCTATCATATAATTATTGATTTGTGTAGCCATTTTAACTTGCTGCATTACGAATGCTGCTGCCTCGGTTGTGCCAGTCCAAGTATCATAGTTGAATCCAGGTGTTGGCTCACTTCGTCTAATGAAGGACCTCTCCAACCCGATCATGTTGACATGCTGGTGTCGATACCGTCGAAATATTCAGTTGCTCAAGTGGTGGGCTATATAAATGGGAAAAGTGCGATTCACGCAGCGTGGACTTACCTCGGCCAGCGGAAGAACTACAGTGTTATGAATTTTTGGGCACCAGGCTGGTTCGAATACTAAAGAGGCACGCACAACCGACTCAACGCCGCTGGCGGGGAATGTGCTTCAGGCAAGTGACAGTGGTCTGTCGGCAGGAGAAGAGAAGAGGTTCAGGCTGTTTCATTATGACAGGGATGGCGCGTAAAATGCCATCCCTGTATCGTGTTGAGTTAATGAATTAATATCCGATGGTCGGTGGTCGGTTTGGAACAGTTAATAGTTATACCTTCTGTCTCCACGATCATGATCGTATCTATTTTCATGACGATACTCATGATCATGACGATATTCACGGTTATGATGATATTCCCGATAACGAGGTATGTACACCTCGTTATACCAGCTATCCTCAATGAAATAGACCGGCCGGCCACAAGCGCCATATTCATAACAGTATCTGTTCCAGTGTCTGATCTGACCGGGAGGAACGCGGAGATAGATCGGTGGTCCTACTACTCGCCCCACAATTACCGGTTCTGGGTAGATTAATCGCGGCGGCGGATAATTACCTATATCGACTTGGCCAAAAAATCCCGGTTCTCCTATGCTTATCGACACCCCGGCAGTTGCTGGCCCCGGTACAGCGGTGGCAAGCAAGGTTGCTAGAATTATAGTACTATTTAAAAAGAACTTCATTTTTTCTCCTTGATGAAAATACAAACAATGGTGGCTGCAAACGGTGCAGGCACCGGGTGGTCGCTATTACACTCTCATTTTAAATCGGTGGATCGCCGCACGGTAGAGGGCAAGAAGCACTATCAGCGAGAAGGGAAATGGCTTCACTGCGCAGATTACAGATGATCAGAGGCGTCAAGTGAGCAGGGCACTATGGGTATGTTTAGCGGCTTTAATATCCTCAGACTCTGACATGGAAATCCATATACGTGTTGTTTGGTTGCCTACGATTCATCAATAGTAATAATATAGAATATCTCAAGCCTTCCGTATAGAAGAAAAGTTGAGGGATAATGCTCCCCCTGTATCAGCACCAGGGTCGATACCGTCACGTTGCAATTATATCGAAGGTTACCGGACTTGATCTGGTCAGGAGTTCGCAAAATTAGCAGGTACGATGCCTGCGATTTTCTGTACCGAATACCACGAAGATGTGTTTGCCGAGCAAGCAAGGACGAAAGGATGAGCGATTTCATCCTCAAGCCTGTTGAATTGAACAATCTGGCCAATACAGCCCGCTCAGTCTTGGGCAAGGCTCCAGGCGACCGACAAGCGTCTAGCCGGTTGCCAACCCTTCCCAGGCTTGGAAAAGGGCAGTAATCATCATGGGTAATATTTTGCGGTAAAGCACTGCTGAAAAAAGTACCGCTTCCTTCCAGGTAATCAGCCCCCCCTTCATACTTGGCCGTGCGCTTTTGCTGTGGTATAAACAACCGTTTAATTCATAGGAATCACGATGTGCTAATGAGGAGCGAGGGAATGACTATTACCAAGATTGAAGTTTCGGATATGATAATGATCGGTAATCTGTTCAGTGAATGCGGGTATGATGAAGGGAAAAGTGCTGATAATCTTGCTGAATTAAAGGGGAAAATTATCACGGAGTATCTTGCTGATGCATATCCCGATGTGGAAATTTACGCGGATATTGCTATCCAGCAAGGAGCAGGGAGGCCTCGCCCCTTGGAAGTAATGGTCTACAATGACAAGAACGAAAACAATCCAGCTGAATCCGCTGAAATTCAAAAATATTTGTCCCAAAAGATTGTTGAAGGCACTACCGATTATTCCTGGGCTGTAAAAAAGGAATAATGCGCAGTGTCCGTATCTGCGCAGTAATCTGCTGATATAAAGCCTGACAAGATTCTTCTTTATAGTGTTTTCAGGCGAGATTTATTTTGAGGAGCAAGCCAGAGAATTCTGGTGCATACGCGTCCTGTTCGACATGTTTTTTATCTACTTGAATTCAAAACCAATCCTGGTAGTGACGCCGTAACCATCCCCACTGGTGACTCTATTTTCCGCGGAATAATCTTTGTCATAGTAGTATTCAAGGCTCAAGGTCGTGCCGTCAAAGATAGCCATGGAAGCCTTGGTTATATATCGCTGTTCGGGTAAATATAATTTCAACGGTTCTGTTGTTTTCTGGTACACTACCGTCAAAATTGTTTCTTTGCGCAGCAATTCCGTGGTGTAGGCAAGTTCACTGTTCCAGGCGCCGGGTTCGGTTTCTTTACCACTGAAGGAAGATTGGGAGGGAGCGTTTCTGTCGAGAGCACGGATATATCCGCCTGTTAGCGAGAGCGCTTGGTAACTTGCCCCAAGATTGAGGTTGACCCCAGGTACCTTGTCGTAGGTGCTATCAAATCCGGCCTTTCGGTAATTTTGGGACAGGCCATTGGAGTCGGTAATGTCGTTAATCCATGAAATACCGGTATTTAGTGACACTTTGTCTTTTTTATAGCTATAGTTAAAGGGGGAAGTAGAACCTTTGGCGGTATTTTTGGAGTTGTAGCTTGTTGTAAATGCGTTGCCGCGTTCGAATCCGGGAACCTCGTCAATGGCATAAATATTGTCAATCAGAACAACTGTTGATTGAGGGGGGATGGGCGAGACGAAATTCTCAAAGGCAGGGGGCATCTTCCTTGCAACCGCGGGCTGTTTCTCGAGTTTGAAAGGGATGCTGCTGATATGGCCATTGAAATAATGATCGTCGCTGCCAGGTCCTGAGGGGCAGACCGCTGTACTGGAGTCGAAAATACGGTTAACGATAACTGGATCAAAAGCGCTGGTGCCAATCTGCGTATCATTGCTGACGACAAGCATATCACCCAGAATTAAACAACTAGTTGTTACGAACTCGCTTGTTTTATGTACTTTTTGCTTCTGCTTTTCAGCTCGTTTAGTGAAGGATGACTTTTTTTTAGCTGGTACTTGTTTGACATCTGCTGAGGATGGGATGCTCTGTTCTCTCTCGATTATTGCCATCCCGGATTCGGCCGGTAGCGCGTTGAACAGGCATAGAATTTCTGCTACGGCGAAAGCGATGGTTCGATAAAGTTTTTTGGTCATCTTTTTGTCGGACCTCAAAACATCGTTAAAGATTTAATTGAATCTTTAACTAACATATTAGAAATTTTATGTAAATATTGCAAGGTATCCTGTCGCAAAATGTATTCGGCAGTTGAAAGCAAGCAGTCGTCGATATTTTGAACAAAGATACAATATGTTCATTTTTTCGAGTAGACTCAGCGGATCTGTGCAGCACACGTTATCGATAATTCACCCCGCAGGTCAACAGGAGTTTACAGTAACCTGAAGGTGCCTCAGGGCACTTTATGGGCAGAACTCTGACGAATAACCAGCAACTCTCCTGTTAGGATATTGCACCTCGTGTAGTACTTTTAACATGTAATAACAGTATATTGATATGCAGTAAGGGCGGGTGATTCTTTTTCGTTAGAAGAATATACCTGTATTACATTGAGGAGAGTCGATAACGAAAACGTGTGAGAAATCCAGGAAGAGTACACCATAGAAGGTGTAACAAATGGTAATCTGCAGGCTGGTGTATCGTATAGCACTTTTTCTTTGCCTTTGCTGGGGTTCTCTTTCCCTTGCCTCAACCTGCGGTTACGGTTGCAGTAAAAAGTATAAAACCATGGAGACTCAGCAGAATAGTATGGATCGGCCTGAAATCATTCAACACATTTTCCATCCCGTCAAAGTTGCAAAAAATGTAACCCCTCCCGGTGCCATCGATATAGAACCGCAGCTCGAAGGCGGCGTTGCCATCGGTTGTCGGCTCTTCAGTCACTCCTTAGCTGCCCCTACGTTGATTTTTTTTCATGGTAACGGTGAAATTATCCCCGATTACGATGAAATTGGCCCCTATTATCTGCAGCAGGGCATCAACTTCCTGGTTACCGAGTATCGCGGCTACGGATGGAGCGGTGGTACTCCGCTGACCAGCACCTTGCTGCCGGACAGCAATTCCCTCTTTGTTCTGTTGCGGCGATGGCTTAGCGATCACGGCTATACCGGCGCCCTGTTTGTCATGGGGCGATCATTGGGCAGCGCCAGTGCCATTGATGTTGCCGTTAACCACAGCAGTGAGATCAGCGGCCTGATCATCGAATCGGGGTTTGCCAAAACCCTGCCGCTGGCCAAGGTGCTCGGTCTGGACCTCGAAGAGATGGGTATCGCCGAGGAACAGACCTTTAACAACAGCAGCAAAATAGAACAATTTACCAAACCCACTTTTATACTGCACGGCCAGCATGACCAGTTGATCCCTCTCTGGCAGGCAGAAACACTCCAGGCGGCAAGCGGAGCCAAGAGTAAGGAACTGCAGATCGTGCCCGGCGCCGATCATAACTCGCTCATTGCCGTTGCCGGTCAGCTCTATTTTCAAGCTATTAAAAAATTTATAGACAAAGCTGCAGGCACTGCCCCTGACTGGCGAGAACGAAGGCGGCAGTTCAAAGCGCAACAGGTGACTAATGAGCCCTGTAAATAACCCCGTCACCAAAAGAACGGGATATCTCTCTTGGGATGAATACTTCATTGCAGTGGCGATTCTTTCCGGGCATCGCTCCAAGGATCCGAATACCCAGGTGGGGGCCTGCGTGGCTAACAGTCAAAACAAGATAGTTGGGGTCGGGTATAACGGCTTTCCGTGGCGGTGCTCGGATGACGAATTGCCCTGGGCCAGGGAAGGTGAATATCTTGACACCAAGTATCCCTATGTTTGCCATGCCGAACTTAATGCCGTGCTCAACTCCATTACCTATGATCTGCGGGATTGTCGACTTTATGTGGCTCTTTTTCCGTGTAACGAATGTACCAAGGTTATAATTCAGGCAGGTATTCGTGAGATTATTTATCTTTCGGATAAATACAAGCATACCGACTCAGTTAAAGCCTCGAAAATCATGCTCGAGAAATCGAAAACTTCCTTTCGGCAATTTTATCCTGCACGGGATTCCGTGGTGCTTAATTTCAAAATTGACTGATCAGGATCGCCTCTGTACCTTCTCGGGAAGGTTCATGTTGCCAGATATGGTTGCGGTGCATATAATTATGACAGAAATACAATTAAATATTAAAATTTTCAGAAGGGAAATGGATGCAATTTGAAGAACTGGCTCTGCCCGAATCTCTCAGCAAAGGTATTGCTGAAGCAGGATTCACAACATGTACACCTATCCAGGAACGAACACTGCCTTTGACATTGAGCGGCAAGGATGTAGCCGGTCGGGGACAAACCGGTACCGGTAAGACGGCGGCTTTTTTAATAACACTTTTTGACCGCCTGCTTAAAAATAAGAATGCTGCAAGTAAGAATCCCCGTGCATTGATACTGGCTCCAACAAGGGAACTCGTTGTTCAGATCGAAAATGACGCCAAGCTTCTCGGGCGTCATTGCGGTTTTTCAGTTCAAGCGGTTTACGGCGGAGTGGATTACGCTAAACAGCGCGATGCACTGCGCAAGGGCGCTGATGTAATCATCGGCACACCCGGTCGTCTGATTGATTACCTCAAGCAAAAGATTTATAGTCTCAACGAAATTGAGATGCTTGTGATTGATGAAGCGGACAGAATGTTTGATATGGGTTTTATTGCAGATTTGCGTTTTATCCTGCGACGCCTGCCACCGTTTGACCAACGCCAGAACCTGATGTTTTCCGCCACACTCAACCAGCGGGTTATGGAGTTAGCGTACGAGTTCATGAATCTGCCGGAGAAGGTGAGCGTTACCGGTGATCGGATGACAGCGGACAATATAGAGGAAATTTTATTTCATGTCGGTCGCAAGGAAAAATTTCCCCTGTTGCTTGGTCTCCTCCGCCGTGACGGGATGGAACGGACTATGATTTTTATTAATACCAAACGTGAAGGTGAGTATCTTCATGACCGCATGAACGCCAATAATTTTCCCTGCCGTTTAATTTCAGGCGATGTGGCGCAAGAAAAGCGACTGCGCATCATGGGGGATTTTAAGGAAGGAAAACTGCCGATATTGATTGCAACAGATGTGGCTTCCAGAGGATTGCATATTGAGGGGGTCTCGCATGTGGTCAACTATGATCTCCCAGAGGATTGCGAAGATTATGTGCACCGCATTGGGCGTACAGCCCGTGCTGGAGCGCTCGGTAAAGCGATCTCCTTTGCAGATGAAGAAGGCGCGTTATATCTCGATGCTATCGAGGAATACATTCAGCACAAAATCCCTACTGAATGGGCCGAAGACGATCTGTTTGTCAACGATTTCAAGCGAGTAATGAAGCCAAAGTATAAGAAAAGCCTGAAAAAGGGTGGCGCGCCTGTTCAAAGGCGAAACAGATCTACTCCCAGGTGATTACCCCATTTGCAATGTGATGAGCGCGGCAGTTCCTCGAAGAGTAGGTGAGGAATCGCTGGCGAACAACCCTATAAAAATAAATCAAGAAGGTATAGCTATGGCCAAAGAAAAAAACACCAAGCAGGTTAATGTAAAAAAAGAGCCGACAAAATCTTTAAAAGAAAAACGTGCCGCTAAACAAGCCAAGCGGGAGGAAAAGCAAAAAGACAGAGGGTAAGGAGAGAGCATCAGGATGTGTTAGACTTGAGTTTTGTCGTTGCCCCTGCCGGCCTAAATCCAGGTGGATGCCACACATCTCGCAAATGAATTTCTCTAGCGTCATGTTTCTAATATGCTTGACATCCTGCTGGCATTTCGATATACGACAGAGTTAAAATTTTAATTACTCATCATCGATGCATTTTATAAAGAGTTAGGAGTTCCTCATGGCAAATCATAAGTCCGCAGAGAAGAGAGATCGTCAGGCTAAAATTCGTCGTTTGCGCAACCGGATGAATAAGTCCGCAATGAAAACCGCTATCCGTCAGGTTGAAGAAGCCTTGGTCGCTGGTTCAGAGGAAAATGCAAAGGCCGCTCTGCAGGTTGCGGTTCCTCTGATTTACAAGACTGCGACCAAGGGTACGATTCACAAAAATACCGCCGCTCGCAAAGTCTCCCGATTGACCATACGGGTCAACAATATGCAGCCTCTTGCCTAAGGTGGAACTTTTTTTCTCTTCAGTTCCAGATTAGATACTAAGCCATGGGAGCAGTCTTCCATGGCTTTTTTTGTTGTTATCCGGTTTAAGAACGTATACCGCTTTTCCGAAAACAGACGAATCTCCTCTGTAATTCCGCGGAAATCTCTTTGCCCCGGGAAGCGCTGCTGATGAGAAAGAAATACACCACCAGTTTTGCATGATCTTTCCTGGAAACAGGTTGAGACCCACCACCCCTCGCATTATTGAAGCTCCACAGGTTCCCTTCATGTATCATCCCGAACTCCAAGCCTTTACCGTTATGATCGGGAGTTCCGATCTGGTTCCGGTTCATCGTACCATCATCGCTGACCTCGACACCCCGCTCACTATTTTTGCCAAAGTCGCCGGTGACGATCCTCATGCTTTTTTGTTCGAATCCATGGAGGGTGGCGAAAAGTGGGGTCGATATTCCTTTATTGGCCTTGATCCTCTGGTGACCTTCACCAGTGTGCGCGATCAGGTCCGGATGGAATACCCCGGCCGACCTGATGCTGCCAATGTACAATCCGGCGTCAATCCACTGGCGGAGCTCAAAAAAATGTTAGCTTCGTTTGCGGTAAGCACTGCTCCGGGGTTACCTCGATTTTACGGCGGCGCCGTCGGTTTTCTCGGCTATGACATGGTTCGATTCATGGAGAAAATCCCTGATCGGCATGCACCTGTTGATCTACCCGACAGCTCGTTCATCGTGCCCGGTATTGTTCTGATCCACGATGCTGTGCAACAGACCTTAACTGTTGTCTGCAACGTGTGGAAGAGGGGAGATGATCGAGTCGAGAACATATACGCGCAGGCTTGCTCGCGGATAGAACAGATCATTAGCCGCCTGAAGGCACCGGTTTCCCAGCCGTTTGTTTCCACAGAACAGCCGGTGGCCGCACATCAGTTCACTGCCAACATGGATGCGGCCGCTTTTGCGACCATGGTTACAAAGGCCAAGGAATATATCCTGGCGGGCGACATTATTCAGGTGGTGCTTTCACAGCGATTCCATACTGAATCCAGCCTCGCCCCTTTTGTCCTGTACCGCGCTCTGCGCCATATCAATCCCAGCCCGTACCTTTTTTATCTTCGTCACGGGGATATGGTGCTGATCGGGAGCTCGCCGGAAATTCTGGTACGCTTGGAAGAAGGTAATATTGAATTGCGCCCCATTGCCGGGACCAGGAAACGGGGGGCTACTTCGGAGGAAGATCAGGAACTGGAGAAGGAACTGCTGGCTGATCCTAAAGAGCGGGCCGAGCATCTGATGTTAGTGGATCTGGGCCGTAACGATGTCGGTCGGGTTGCCGAGAACGGATCGGTTATAGTTCGGGATTTGCTGGTGATCGAGCGCTACAGTCATGTCATGCATATCGTTTCCGGAGTGCATGGCCGGCTGCAGGCAGGCTGCGACCAGTTTGATGTGATGGAGGCTTGTTTTCCTGCAGGCACGGTGAGCGGCGCTCCCAAGATTCGGGCCATGGAAATTATCGATGAGCTGGAGGTCTGCCGCCGAGGGCCCTATGCCGGCGCCGTCGGGTATTTCGGTTTTTCAGGCAATATGGATTTTTGCATCACTATCCGCACCTTTATTTTCAAAGGAAAAGATCTCTGGATTCAGGCTGGAGCCGGGATTGTTGCCGATTCGGACCCGCAGAAAGAGTACGAGGAAACCATCAACAAGGCCATGGGGCTGCGCCGGGCCGTGGAACTGGCGGAAAAGGGATTCTAAGCCGTGATAGTCATCATCGATAACTACGATTCGTTTACCTACAATATCGTCCAGACCCTGGCAACCGCCCTGCCCAATGCCCCCGCAAACTGGCAGGCGCCTGAAATCCGCGTGTTCCGTAACGATGCGATCACCGTGGAAGGGATCGAGGCCCTGCGCCCCCACCGGCTGCTCATTTCACCTGGACCCTGCACCCCGAAAGAGGCAGGCATCTCCATGTCGGCTATCCTCCATTTCAGCGGTCGGATACCCATCCTCGGGGTCTGTCTTGGCCACCAGTCCATCGGCGAGGCCTTTGGCGGCAAAGTCGTCCGAGCTTCGCGGTTGATGCACGGTAAAATCAGCCCTATCCGCCATGATAATCTTGGGGTCTTTTCAGGACTGGCCAACCCGTTTGACGGTATGCGATACCACTCCCTGGTGGTGGAAGAGCACAGTCTGCCCGATTGCCTTATGGCTACGGCCCATACCGATCAGGGCGAATTGATGGGACTGCGGCATAAGACTCTGGCAATCGAGGGGGTCCAGTTTCATCCCGAATCGATCATGACCGGTCCAGGCAATGTCCTGCTCCATAATTTTCTTCGACCGGACTACAAACAATTGCTGCGTGGCCGCAGCTGACGGCATGAGAATAGAAGGTTGAACTATGATTAAAGAGGCTATTGCCAAGGTCGTTGCCCTTGATAATCTGAGCGAAGCAGAGATGGTCGGAGTGATGCAGGAGATCATGAGCGGTGAGGCCACTACCGCCCAGATCGGTGCCTTCATCACTGCTTTGCGGATGAAGGGCGAAACTATTGATGAGATCGTCGGCGCGGTCAAGGTGATGCGGCAAAAGGCCACCTTTATTGATACTGGCATCAATACCGCAAACGGCGAGGTGTTGATGGATATTGTCGGCACTGGTGGTGATGGTTCCGGTAGTTTCAATGTCTCGACTACTACCAGCTTTGTGGTGGCTGCAGGCGGCGTCCCGGTTGCCAAGCACGGGAATCGCGCTGTTTCCTCTCACTGCGGCAGCGCCGATGTCCTGGAGGCCCTGGGGGTCAACCTGAGCATGCCGCCAGAACAGGTGGCGGATTGTGTTCGTCAAGTAGGGATCGGCTTTCTATTTGCGCCCATGCTGCATGGTGCGATGAAATACGCTATAGGGCCGCGGCGTGAAATCGGGATAAGAACGCTTTTTAATATTCTCGGCCCCCTGACCAATCCTGCAGGAGCCAATGTGCAACTGACTGGGGTTTTTTCCCGTGAGTTGACTTTGACCCTGGCTGAGGTCCTGGTGCGACTAGGCATGAAACGAACCCTGGTTGTCTGGGGAGAAGGTAATCTCGACGAGATGACCATCTCCGGGACCACCCATCTTGCCGACGGCTATGCGGGTCAGGTCAGGGTCTCCACCCTCACTCCTGAAGAGGTGGGCCTGCCACGCGCTGGATTGGAAACTATCCGAGGTGGCAGGACCGCAGCGGAATCCGCGGCTCAGGTACGGTCAGTGTTGAGAGGCGAGGTCGGGCCGAAACTGGATATGGTGCTGCTCAATGCCGGTGCCGCCTTGATGGCCGCCGGTGTGGCCTCGAATATCAAGAACGGCATCACTATGGCTCGCGAGGTCGTGGCCTCAGGGGCAGCTCTCGCTAAACTGGAACAGCTGGTCCGTTTCTCTCAAGCATAACGTGCATCTCCTATGATTCTCGATACCATTGTTGCTCGAAAAAAGCAGGAAGTCATTTCATTAAGGCAGCGCGGCTTGCCCCAAATGAATAAGGCTGTGGCGCCGCCGCGCGGGTTTATTCGAGCCCTGACGACCGCCCCTGGCGTGGCCATCATTGCTGAAGCCAAAAAGGCATCGCCTTCCAAAGGGGTGATCCAGCCGGATTTCGATCCGGTCCGCATTGCCAGAAAGTATTGGGAGGGTGGCGCCCAATGTCTCTCGGTATTGACTGACGTCGATTTTTTCCAGGGGGCGCTCGCGTATATTCCTCTGGTGCGCGAAGCGGTGGAACTGCCGGTGTTACGCAAGGATTTCATCATCGATCCTCTGCAGATCGAGGAGGCCCATGCTGTTGGTGCCGATGCCATCCTCTTGATCGCCGCTATCCTCGATGTCGGACAGCTGCGGGAGTTCCGCCTGCTGGCTGAGTCACTCGGCATGGATGTGCTGGTCGAGGTTCATGACGAGCGGGAACTGGAATCGGCTTTGGCTGCCGAGAGCCGATTAATCGGTATCAATAACCGCAATCTCAACGATTTCTCGGTCAGTCTCGAGACCACCTTCCGCCTCCTGCAACAGATTCCCGATGGTTTCCCTGTGGTCAGCGAATCCGGAATTTCCTCAGTGGATGATATGCGGCGCTTGAAAGCGGCGGGGGTCAAGGCGGCCCTGATCGGAGAGAGCCTGATGCGTGCCGGACAACAGGACCAGCTGCTGCGGGAGTTCTTATCGATATGAGGGGCCTGGCGCGTATCCGGATCAAGATCTGTGGCATTACTCGCCTGACAGATGCCCTGTGTGCGATCGAGGCAGGGGTTGATGCCCTGGGCTTCATCTTTTACGAGAAAAGCCCGCGCGCCATCGAGCCGGAGGTCGCACGCCGGATCATCGAGCAATTGCCGCCGCTAGTTTCCGTTGTGGGCGTGTTTGTTGATCGCGATCAACAACAGGTCGAGGCGATCATCAAGCAGTGCAGCCTTGGTTACGCCCAATTACACGGGGCGGAATCGCCGGAATATTGCCATCGCCTCGGGACTGAAGCCGTACCTTGTCGGGTGCTCAAAGCCATCCGGGTCGGTCCTCAGACCACGGCTGCGGCTGTGGCCCCCTACCATGATTGTGTCAAGGGATTGCTACTCGATACCTATCAGGAAAATGCGGCGGGTGGCACAGGTGAGGCTTTTGACTGGTCGAGGATCGCCGGCCTGAATCTCAAGAAGCCTTTTCTGTTAGCCGGCGGACTGAATGTCGATAATATAGGCACTGCGCTGGCGCGGGTCCGACCCTATGGGGTGGATGCCAATTCGGGGCTGGAGGATGCACCAGGCATCAAGAACCATCACCTGATCAGGCAGTTCATCGGTACGGTCCGAGAGTTTGAAGCCCTCCACTTAACGGGCCAGCAATAAGGCGTAACGGAATCCGTCGTATTCCAACTGTTTTTCATAGATTTTGGCCTTGGCCAATGAAGTGCTGGCAAAGACCATGACCCGGTAGAGGTTCATGCCGGCTGCCGGATACTGCTGAATAATTACATCGCGGCCTTTATTGGCAAAAGCCTTCGCCAGCAGCCTAGCATTCTCAATTTTCACGAACGCCCCCACCTGCACATAGAAATTCCCCTTATCGAAATCCGGAACCACTGGTTTTTTGGTTGGTTTTGTTTTGACCGGCGATTTCGCTGTCGCCACCATTGTTTCTTCCGGTTCCTGCTGTTGCCCCAGGGCAATAATTTCGACGTTTGCGGTTCCCTTGCCAATGATGCCCAGGGTTGTTGCCTTGGTATAGCTCAGATCGAGGATTCGTTCCTGGACAAAGGGGCCCCGGTCGTTAATCCTGACCGTTGTTGTTTTGCCGTTCTCGAGATTTTTTACAAGGAGCATGGTATCCATGGGCAAGGTTTTATGGGCCGCCGTATCGCCGTACATATTGTATATCTCGCCGTTGGATGTTTTCTTGCCGTGAAACGGTTCGCCGTACCAGGAGGCCTTGCCCTGCTCCTCGTATCCTTCCGCTGAAGGGATAGGATAATAGGTAATGCCGTCAATTACATAGGGGCGTTGGGTTGCCTTGCTTCTTGATTTTTTTTTGGTGGTCGTGGCGGAGGAAGTCTCAGGAATTCGGGACGAAGGGGTTCGGGTTTTGGAAGAACAGCCGAAACTGATGATCAGCAACAGCATAAGCAACAGTGAGAGAATTCTCTGGGGTTGGGAGTTTGATGTGCGCATGGGAGAGCTATTTACGGTCTGGGGTAAGGAGATGCTTGAACCGGTCGCGATAAAATAATCCTGCATGTCCAGTCGTGTGTGGCGTATAGGGTCGCAGCCCGGTTCCTGCCCCTTTGATGTTATCGAAGAGCACTTGCCCGTCGGCTTGCACCATAGAAAGGCGCAGATCGAGCACCGGCCTGAAAACTTTGATCATCCCGTCTGTATCTTTCTGGAAGATCATATTTTCCCAGCGGCGTTGGCCATATCCCAGGTACCAGATTCCCGGACGCGATTCGCCGGTCATTCCGTCACGCATGGTCGGCGGCAATTCCTCTTTATCGCTGGAGAGGTTATGTTCCAGCAGCGTTTCAACCTCAAAACTTGACTGGACAGTTAGTCGTTCCCATGGAGCGAACTTGTTAGTCTTTGAAAGCAGCAGGTGAGTGGGGGAATCGTTGAAACTCCACTGTGCATGACAGACTTGGCAGGCAACGGTCTTCTGATATTGCTTATGCGCCGGATGCTGCAGGGGAGGGATTGAATATTCCTTTCCGTTCAGACGGCTTTTTAACACCAACGTGTTGTTTTGTCTCTGGAGATTGCGTAGCGGTGGGACAGGCTGCCCCGGCCGCCAATCATGACAACTGCTGCAAGTAAGGGCTGGGAACCGGTTGTGGCCGCTGTCCTGGTGACAGTCGATACAGGTCAAGCCTCGCTGCTGATGGATGTCCGCTACCAGGTCGTGGGTTTCAACACCATACGGACGGGAAAGCGTTTTGTCGGTTCTAAAAGGCGTACGAAAGTCCCCGTCGAAATCGTGTTCATAGCGACCATAATAATCGTTCCCCACATAGTTGCCGTAATGACAACTTAGGCATTGCGAGTCCGTGGGGGCACTAAAAATATGGGATTGGAGTTTTCCTCCATTAAAGGATAAATGGCAGGCGCTGCAGCCTGTACCGTGGAAAACCGCGGCATAGGAGTCGCCGGAAGCATAGACATGGCAGCGCAGGCAGCGGCGGCGGAGCATGTCGTCGGCCAGTACCAGCGGTGTTGAAAACGTTGTGGTGACAGGAAGGTCTGCCGGTGTGGTCAGAAGATTTCGCGCTCCAAAATGCGCTCTGGTTTCATTGATTTCTTTACTGAGGGTGAAATGGAGGGAATGAGATGCCTCGCCTATCTCCTTTTTATGGCATGTACCGCAGGCCGCCTCCATGTGTGCTGGATGGCCGGGCTTGGCTATCAGGCCGACGTGGGCCTTGTCGATTGAACCTTCCATGTCATGACCTCCGTGGCAGGAAGTGCAAAGCAAGGCGTGATTCGGATCAAGCCTGATCCCGCGATGGCAATCCGTACAGCCGGGATTCGGGGATATGGGGGGTGTCAGCTGGGTAGGGGAAGTATTTTCAGATTTTACTGGAGATTTCTCCTCGGTACGACAACCGCTCAGCAGGAGGAGAATAATGAATAACGAAGTGAAATAGCAATCCATAATCTTGACACTGTACCATAAAATTGCTACATCAATAAACCTCAAACCGCATCCTGCGGTCGCATATCTTTCCTCCACGCCGATATAGCTCAGTTTGGTAGAGCGGCTGATTCGTAATCAGTAGGTCAGCGGTTCAAGTCCGCTTATCGGCTCCAGCAAAATCAAGCACTTAACTCTTTGCGAGCTAGGTACTTTTTTGTTTTGGGTTATGTATGGGTTAGGTCTCATCTCGAAATATAGGATTTTCTTCGACTGAATACCGTTCTCTTCCCCTACATTGCTAGCAATATAATTGCTTCCCCGTCAGAGGTGACGGTCTGTTGCCGGATTTTTTTGCAAGAAGCAGGCTTGTCCTTCCGGTGGATTTAGTTTCAACCGTTCAGACCTCCTTCGCTTTACCCTTCCACCATCTCTAGTATTCTGATTGTGGCCCCGCTAGGTCGAGAGACTATCCAAGAGCAGTAGTTCGGCAATATTAAAACCTATAAAATTTAACATTTTCATTTCGTTGCCTAATCGCCATCAGGATGGTAGTAAAATATTATATCAGTTAAGAACCCCTCCATTTAATACAAAGAAAAGGCGTAATGTGAAAAAAGTAATATTGGTAATGTGTTTAGGTCTATCAGGATGCGCTTCCCCAGGAGCAGTATTGCAGATAAACGACAATACCTTCACTGTCTCCGCATCAGGTCATTATAAATCATGGGAAGACCTGAAGGCACTGTGCATCAAACAAGCTTCCGACTCGTGTGCAATCCAGAATAAACAGGCATCAATTATTAGTTCAGAATCATATGGAGTGCGGGGATGGTCACCACAAGAGGTAAGCCTGACCTTCAACTGCATTCCTCACTAAAATGAATTCAGCTCCTCGGTAAAATTTGTTGGTGACAGGCCACCTGAAAGATAATGCTGTTTGAATTTCTCTAGGAGAATTGTTCATGCATGATGAAGACGCAAATTATTCCGAAACTCTTAACCACTCACGTTTTGATTTAAACGACACGCTTTATAAAGCTAAATATCATGTTGTTCGTAAATCAAGCCAATGGGGAGCAGTGGAACGAGCTGAGGTTGCGGCTGCATGGGAACATCTTTGGGATATGTTGGTATTAGCTGAAGTTGGTAAAGTTTGGGACCTGAAAAATACACACCCAAAGGGGGAGCGGGATTGGCCGACCCTGCCTGTAACTCTTGACCGTGGTGGTGGGGTTGATTGGCCAAGTTGGAGCCGCCATGAAGGCATACGTCTGGATGAATTTTTTATTAATGCCTCTGTTGAAAAATATATAAATGACGTGCGCCTGCAAAGTGAAACCTTAACAAATTTCCTTATAGCTACTTGTATTTATCATGGAATTAACGAGTGGCAAATGGGTCAATCTTTTGTTGAGAATTTTTTTGACGAACATGATAAGCATATTTCGTACTATGCAAATATAAATATTGCAGCATTACTTGCCATCACTGGAACGGTAGCAATTTTCTATCCATTATATTTATTAAAACCAGTTGGATTTATTTTAATTTTGTTTTCCTTGACAAGGTTTTATCAACTTTTATCTGGAAATATAAATAATGCTAAATATACAAATAATTACGTATTGAGAAGAATTGTAGCTATTAATAATATTAATAAAATTTACAATAGCCTTTCAACTACTCAATGTAGTGAATATTTGATAAATAAATGTTGCTATGATTTAATGGAATTTGAAATATTTGTTCCAATTTCAATTTTTTCATTATCTAAAATATGTGGAAATGAGTATAAATAATATCATGTCGGTGTGTAATATATGTAATTTCTTAATTGTTGAAATAATATGTTTAAAATTAATCAAATAATTATTTAAATTAATTTTCAGTAAGAAGGTTCAACATCTAATTATTTAATATTGCTTTCACACAGGCAACATCTTTGCAATTTTATTGAAAGCCTCAGCCAAGTAATCATCAGCGCCTTTGTTTTTTGCCTCATTATACAAACCTGCTGCCTTGCCTCTAGCAATTTCAGCTTGGATAGCCGGGCCGAATTTCTCGGCATTTTCCGCTTTGTCTCTCAGGCATTTTAAATCATCCAAATGCTTCTCAAGCGTGACTTGCGCCCGTTCAATTGATTGCTGGCGCAATTCTTCCATCCTTGCCGTTACATTGCCGTTTCTAACCAAATCGTGTGCCTTCCTCCAAATGGTAGCCTCGGCCATGCTTGAGGCATTGTACGACCGCCGGTAGGCTTCACTTGCATTTCCAGTTTCCAAATAGGCGAGACAAAATTTCTCTTGTTTAACTGTCAAGTTTAGCAATGGTATCGTTTTTTCATTCATTGTAATCTATCCCGTGTGCTGGCATCATACTCGGAAGATGGCCAATTTTTACCGAAGATACCCATAGTTTTTTGTTGGTCATCTTCATAATTTCTGGCCATATTCGCGGGTAATGACCAATTCCATCCGCCTTGCATTCCCGATTTATCCGTCTTGATACCAAGAGATTTATTTGCTCTTCGTAAAGTTTTTTCAGCAATTCCATTTTCTTTTGCAGTGGAAATTATCGTCTTTGCCTTGACCGAACCTTTATCCAATATATCCAAAAGAAATTCTTTTGCCTCGGCAAGCGCCCCTTTCTCGTCGCCTTGCTCAACTTCTTCAGCCGCTCCAAGCAGTTCTCTAGCGCTGCCTTCTACCACTTCAACCCATTCAATCTTTGAAGTAATAACACCAGGAAAATTTAAAAGTTCAAAGGTGCTGAGCTTGTAATGGAAACCGCCGCCATCTGGACCGATATTACTTTTTGATCTGGCAAGCAGTCTACGCCCTTCCAGGTCATCGGCCATTTTTGCAGTAGCCCAAACTATTCGTGCGACTGCCCCAAATGCGATGGAACCAGTAACGCGTTCCAGAGGGTCGCGCCCAGAAGTTCCTTTTGAAAAATGTGATATACCGACAATGGCGCAACCGGTCGCCGTCCCAAGGTCAACAAGCGGTTGCAGGCCACGGCGCACCTCAGTGTTTTTGTGGCTGTCACCAGAAACCGCTGAAACTACCGGGTCAACGATCAATAGTTTTATTGCCGGGTGATTTTTTAAATAGCCAGTCAATATAGCCATGTCGGCTGCCGGATCAAAGGTGTGCAAGGTTTGTCCTGTGCGGACCCCATCGACAAAATGAACATGCTTTGAGTTTGCGCCTGCTGCCGCCATCCTGGGGGCCAGTGTGTCGCTTGGGTCGTCTTCTCCGGACCAAATGAGAACTTCACCGCAAGGTGCCTGCGTCCCATCTGGCCATTTTTCGCCAAGTGTCAACGTCGCTGCCAAGGTCAAAGCGATAGTGGTTTTCCCCGTTCCTGCCGCCCCTGCTAATATGTGCAATTTCCCGGCAGCCAACCATCCGTTCCAGAGCCAATTAATCGGTTGCAGCTTCACATCACATCCTCGGGTTACCTCCAGGCATTTATCAGTCACTTTCGGTTTTTCCGTAGATTTCAAAGAGGTTGCCGCAGCTTTATAGTCTCCATTGAATCCAAAATGAGTATACAGGCTAAAAGCATCGTGCCATCCTAAGGGCAACCCTGCATTGCTTGAAAAAACATACAGACCGCCGTTTTTAAGGGTTGCGCTTGTACCCCTATCTTTTCCTGGTCTGGTCCAATGTTCTCCACCAGAGGTTATCCGTCCGGTACGGGTCCATCCGTAATAAAGCAAGGCGTTGGGGATATTTTCACTATGCTCCTTGTTGAATATATCACCAGGTCTTTCGCTTTTCGGTTTTTTTGTTTTGTATTCGGAATCAGTAAAAAGTATTTCAGGCGGTTTTTGAGAAAACGACCTTGCAAGAGAATGCAATATTTTAACTTCATCAATTTTCAGCGTTTGTTGGGGTGCCCCCCCGGTTACCAAGGTATAACCAGGGGAAGGTGGGGCCAGTACATACCCGCCTGACCCGCGCGTTTCAATCAGGGTTTTGTGTCCATTCATAGCTAACTTCTTATTGCCATCAACGCTACTCTCGCAATGATATGAGAGATGCAGGCCGCCACTTGGTGTTTGGGTCTGTTGAACTTTATCAATTAGGCCCGGTGCTATCTCTTGAAGCAGTTCAAGATAAGTGGCGATAAGGGCAGGTTCATCAAAGTCGAGCGTTTCCCGGTTATTGGATATTGAACCGTTGATAATGGCAATACTTTCACCATTTCCAAATAAATTGCGCACTTCTTTGAGGGATATCTTTTCATTCTGATATGGCTCCCATTTGATAGTAGGGGCTTTTGGTTTTGTTGAGTGGTTGAATGAATGCACGGGTATTACTGATAGCCCGGATTCCAAATAATAAAGGGCAGCCCTTTGCATTTCATTTTGAATCTCTGAATTTTGGGGCCAGATATTAGTGTCGGTAGCAGGATTGGCTAAATTCATTTTGCACCTCACTTTCCAGTATTCGTTTGCTGAGGTCTACATTGAATGCAAGTGCCAAAGACAATCCTCCGATTGCCTACATGGAGCATATCTGAAAGCCCGCCGCAATAGGTGCACGCGATCATGGTTCCTTGTTCCAGGGCTTTCTTGATGGCTGAATTAACCATTGCTTTCAGTTTATCCTCCACCAACTTTTTTTTTGTTTTTGCCCGAAACAACGAGCACTTCCCACAAAGGTTATAATAGATAATTCGTGTCTTCCCTGGTATTCCACCAAAACTGTGAACATATTTAGTTTTAGGAATAAAACTACCGTTCACTTCTACCCGTTTTGAACCGCAAATTATGCAATTTTTCATAACTCCCCCATTAACCAAAATTAACGGTTCGGCTATCAATAAAAGCTTGCACGTCTTCTGGCCGATAACGGACAAGCCGCCCCGATTTTACATATGGGAGGGGGTATCTTCGAGTTGTTCGCCAAATTTGTAGCGAACCGACTGTCACGCCCAAGATTGCCGATACTTCGGAAGGAGTTAATAGATTGTTTGTTGATCTGACTTTCTGAATAAT
>Ga0364909_10163_pt1 | contig 24972 bp, 22 predicted proteins | sample SorcelJu500001C3_3_FD_206966 | JGI IMG/M metagenome (GOLD analysis project Ga0364909, IMG submission 206966) | Enriched cells from Trout Bog Lake Hypolimnion, Wisconsin, USA - BchlTB.June25.5000.01.C3 | ecosystem: Environmental > Aquatic > Freshwater > Lake > Hypolimnion/Profundal zone | place... | reverse complement strand
GGCGATGCAGGTTGGTCTGCAAGGCATGGGCTAAATGCAACTCCCGAAGCATGGAGCGCTTCTTGGCATGGTGGGCCTGCATCCGGCGCAGGATGTCGTCCAGAACCCGCACCGCGCTGACCACATACGGCCCTTTGTTGAGCATCACACACTCGGCGCGGTCGCCCATCGCCGCATCCGTGATCTCGGCGCGCGAGGGAACTCCCTCCTTGGCAAGCGTTTCCAGGACCTGGGTAGCCCAGATCACCGGGACATGCGCGGCCTCACAGATCCAGAGAATTTCCTCCTGCACCTCAGCCAACCGTTCGAATCCACATTCCACAGCCAGGTCGCCCCTGGCGATCATCACTCCGCAACACGGGGCCTGCATGGCGGTCAACAGCATATCCGGTAAGTTTTCAAACCCCCGCCGGGTTTCGATCTTGAGCACAACTGCTGGCTGTCGGTTCCCGAGTCGCATGAGGTGTTGCTGGAGGGACGCGACGTCTTGAGCGGTGTTGGCGTAGGATAATTCCACAACATCGCCGTGTTGAACGATAAAGGAGAGGTCAGCGAGATCCTTGGCGGTCAAGGCGGCGAGCTTGAGATCGCTCTCGGGGAGGTTGATGCCTTTGTCGCTGCGCAACTTATCGCCACCCAGGCGGGTATGCGTGATCCGGACAAGCAGCCGGCTCTCCTCAACCGTGTCAATGACGCCGCCGATCTTGCCGTCGTCAAACCAGATAGCCTCTCCCTGCCGGACATCATGAAACATCTCCGGGAGCGTGGAGCTGATCGTCGGGGGAGAGAGCAAGCGCCCCTCAGCATCGTACATTGCCGGGTGGCCGGGTTTGAGGTCTCGGGTGAGGATCAGCAGGTCCCCTTGCTGCAGGACGATCGCCCGTTCGTTGGCGGGAAGGTCGCCGACGAGGGCGTTGCGTGCATGATCATCTTCCCTGCCGACTTCGCCCATACAGCGGAGAACGGTGCCGGGGATCAGATAAGCCGTCTTGATCGTCTCGCCCCAGCACCCGCCGTCCGTCACGGCAACAATGCTCAAGGACTGGCGGGTATCCCGGGCATCAATGAATCTCACCTGTTGTCCTTTGCGAAGGCGTGCCAGCCAGGCTGCAGGCACCGGCACCACAGCACTTGCCGCTGCAGGAGGAGGGTAGGGAGCGGACTGCGCCGTGAACCATACCCTCGCCGGGGCCGTGACCCGCCCGTACAGGTCGCGGCGGGGACGGAGACGGACTACGCCCAGGCCCGGTTCAAGTGGCCCGGTGCGCAACTTCGGCCCGGCCAGATCCATGACGATCCGGCAGGATCTTTTCAGAGAACGTTCGGCTCGCCTGAGATGCTCGATCATCCGTGTCCAGGCAGCCTGGTCGTCATGGGCGCAATTGATTCGCATGCAATCCATTCCTTGCTGGAGCAGGTTGTGCGCAAGGTGGTCATCGTCCGCAGCCTCGCTGGGCATGGTGACCATGATCCGGACCCCGCGCCCTGCGTTGGCCGGACCGAACAGGTGCTCGGTGTGTTCGGCAAGGAGCTGTTCCCCCTTGGCGAAATCAGTAATTGCAAATTCCTCCGCGGGCGGTTGCCAGTCAGCTCCGGTCAGATGGTGCAGAGTGTCCAGAACCGCATCCACCGTTGCCAGGACATGCGATTCCGCCCGTCCCAGGGAGGACAAGCCCAGGGTGGCCAACCGCAACTGCAACGGGCGCAGGTCGCGGCGCCGGAGGACAAGATAATGCAGGAGATTGCGGGCGCTCTCCCGGTAATGGGGATGCACGGCATCCAGTCGCCGTTGCAACTTGGCAACCTCCTTGACCATCTCCGCACGGATGGCCATCAGCTCGGCAAGGACGCCGTGCATGTCCGCGCTTCCCGGATTGCGGTTGTTGGAGCTGGTATCCATTGTCAAAATAATCCCATCATTTGGTGCGTCGATTTTCCATATGAGTCCTGGTCACCGGGCTCCTTCAATTGAATGGCCGCGGTTTCCCACCCTGGTTGTCGGTCTGTCCTGAAGGCGATGCTTGTAAAATAATACCCGCAATCATTTATCCAGGACATTTATTCCTTCGCGGAAGAACGGTTGTTCGATTTTTTAAACCTGGCCGCGCCCAGCAGCCATTTGCTGGGGTTGCCCCCTTTCCATCTTACGCCTCAAGCTAATTATAACAACCTGAGACTAATTTTCCAGGCCGGTCTCCCTTCGATCCTATTTTATATTTGATATGCTTTCTATATATTTTGCATCCAATATATCCTTATTGATATTCTCCTGTATTTTGCGCACTGTTGATCAATGTGCATTATGACACTTGGAACAGTGGTTCAAAGGAAGGCGGCCTCTTTCTGTGCAGTCGGAAATATAAGTCCTTGCCCATAACCTTAAATTTCGAAGGGTATTGTCCGTTTGCACATTCGCCAGAACGAAATTGGGGCGCTCATTTACATCCTGCAATCTGATGATACCTCGAGGCGCTTTACCTTCTACGGACCAGTGAGCTTTCCATGCAGATAATTGAACAGCAGTTCAGCGTCCAGTACGCCTTTCCTGTTATTTTCAGCCGGAATGTTTTCCGGGCAGAGGACCCTCTGCTGGCCTCGGTATTTTTGCGTGGTGGAGAGAAACGCAACAAGGTGCTTTGTGTCGTTGATTGCGGAGTCCTCGCCAAGCATCCCTTTCTTGGCCGTCGGATTGAAGAGTACGCCGAGACCCACCAGGAGGTAATGCAACTGTGCGGTCCAGTGCTCACTGTCGAAGGGGGTGAGAGTTGCAAAACCGAGCCGGGGATTGTCGACACTATAATGAGGTGCGTCCAGAAATATCACCTCTGCCGGCATTCTTTTATCCTGGTGATAGGCGGCGGCGCCGTGCTTGATGCGGTGGGGTATGGAGCGGCTGTTGCTCATCGGGGGGTGCGACTCATACGCATGCCGACGACGGTTCTTGGCCAGAACGATGCCGGGGTCGGTGTGAAAAACGGCATCAATGTTCTCGGCCGCAAAAATTTCAGAGGGACCTTCGCCCCACCCTTTGCGGTTATCAACGATTTTGCCTTCCTGGAGTCCCTGCCTCCCCGGGAATTGCGGGCCGGTATGGCCGAGGCGGTAAAGGTGGCATTGATTAAGGACAGATCTTTTTTTGCTTATCTCTATGACCAGAGAATCGCTCTCGCCTCTTCCAGCCGTCGGCCAATGGAAGAAATGATCTATCGTTGTGCGGCCCTGCATATGCACCATATCGGTACCGGAGGGGATCCTTTTGAATTAGGTTCAGCCCGGCCTCTTGATTTTGGCCATTGGTCGGCACACAAGCTCGAGGAGATGACCGGCGGTCTGATCAATCATGGCGAAGCCGTTTCCATAGGCATGGCTTTGGACTGTCTTTATTCCTATCATAACGGGATGATAGAGCAAAGTGCGTTGCGACAGATTTTCACCTTGATAGCCGATTTGGGGCTCCCCACGTATCACCCGGCTCTGGCCGTGCTCGATGTCGGGGCTGCCCTCGCCGAGTTCAGGGAACATCTGGGAGGGGAAATGGCCATTACGCTGCTGACCGGCATTGGCAGCAAAAAAGAGGTTGATTGGATCGATGTGAAGCTGATGGAATGTTGTATCGAAGAATTGAGGGCGCTTGGCAGCGACAGGGGGATCGACATCGATCAATCCGGCAAGCTGCCACCCCTGCAGGAAATTCCCCGCTTCGATCTGGTCCATCGATATCTGCAGGAAGGCGGAAGGTGAAATGTCGAGGGGTGTTCTGCCTGTGATTACCTATTGCACCAATATTCACCCCGGTGAGAGCTGGCAGGAGATTTTTTCCGCTGTCCGCGAACACGCGCCGGTTGTCAAGGAGCGTGTCTCTCCCGAGAATCTTTTTCCGATTGGCCTGAGGTTGTCCGGCCGCGCAGCCCAAGAGATGCGCCTTGAGGAGGCTGAAGATTTTCTCCACTGGTGCCGGGATCAGGGATTTTATGTAGCAACCCTCAACGGTTTTCCTTACGGCAGTTTTCATCATACGCCAGTGAAGCAGTCCGTCTATCTGCCGGACTGGCGTTTCGCTGAACGTCTCGAATATACTAAAAAACTTGCCGCGCTGCTGGCCATGTGGCTGCCGGACGGCATGACCGGCTCCATCTCCACGGTACCGGTGGGATTTCGTTCCTGCGTCGGCCGGGATGATTTTCCGAAAGTGAAACAACATATCCAGACCGCCCTTGATTATCTGGATCGCCTGGCGCAGAAAACCGGCAAGGACATCCTGCTCTCCATGGAACCGGAGCCCGGCTGCGTTCTGGAAACGACCCCTGACGTTGTTGATTATTTTGCCGGCCTGGGCCTTTCGCCAACCCAGCGGCCTCGTTTGGCGGTCTGCTATGATTGCTGTCATCAGGCGCTGCAGTTTGAAAGTCCACGGGAATCCCTCAATCTCCTGGCAGACAATGACATCAGGATCGGTCACGTACAGGTGTCCTCGGCTCTCCGGCTGAAGGACCCGCAGGTTGGTCTTCTCCAAGGTTTTCAAGAGTCCTGTTACCTGCATCAGGCGGTCGGCAGGAAAATCAATGGTCAACTCCTGCGCTATGATGATCTTGATCTGGCCATTTCCTCGGCCCCCACGGAGGTTGAGGAATGGCGCGTCCATTTTCATGTGCCGGTATTTATGGAGACGACTCGGGAGTGCGGCAGCACCCGGTTTTTCCTGGAGGAAATCCTGCCGCTGTTCCCCGAGGATATGGCGATGGAGGTGGAAACGTACACCTGGACGATTCTTCCACCTGAACTGAAAAGCGGGAAGGTCACAGACTGCCTTATTCGCGAGATCGAATGGGTGCGCAACAATATCGGGAAAACACCATGAAAGATTCAGCTGTGAAGACCATGTTTGAAACCATTGCCCCCACTTACGATTTTCAGAATAGTTTTCTTTCCCTGCGCCGGGATATTTATTGGCGGCAGGCCTTGGCGGAAATTCTTCAACTGGAAAAAGGGGGAACAGTTCTTGATGTCGCCGTTGGTACCGCTGAGACTGCTCTGGCCATCAGCTTCCGGTATCCTCTGGTCCAGGTAGTGGGGGTTGATTTTTCCCCTGCCATGCTGGGCGTGGGGATGAAGAAGATTGCCGCCCGACGCACCGGCACCCAGGTTAGCCTGACTGCGGGCGATGGTCGGCGACTGCCGATACGAAGCGGGTCGGTTGACGCTGTAACCATTTCTTTCGGCATCCGCAATATGGAGGAGCGTTCTCTGGCTCTCGGTGAATTCCATCGCGTTCTGAAACCGGGTGGCAAACTATTTGTCATGGAATTTTCCTATCCGGACCAGCCGCTGCTCCATTGGGTGTATCGCTTCTATTTTGACCGTATTCTGCCCCCGGTGGGCAACCTGCTCTCCCGCACTCATTACGCCTACAGTTATCTGGCCGAATCGGTTGAGGCGTTTCCTGTTGACGAGCAGTTTGTCGCTGAAATTGCGGCGGCAGGCTTCAAAGATCTCAAGATTAAAAAATTAACCTTCGGCATTGCCAAAATATTTCAGGGCCGCAAGGAGGCGCAATGAAGGTAAACTGGCCGGAACGGCTCTGGGTAAACAGCCCGATCCGTCGTTGTGTGCAGCAGCAGGAAGGCCGCTTTTTCAGAAAAATGGGCAAACTCGCCTTTGGCGGGAAATGTCTGGAAATCGGATGCGGTTGCGGAGTGGGGGCGCAGATTATCAACCAGTTGTTTGCGCCAGCTTCCATCCATGCCCTTGATATTGACGTAGACATGCTCAATGCTGCAAGCAAGAAACAAACTGCCCGCAAAAACGAGTCGTTGCACCTGTTGGCTGCCGACGCCCAGGAACTGCCGTTTCCCGATGGCTGTTTCGACGCGGTTTTCAATTTCGGTATTATCCATCATCTCGAAAATTGGCAAAAGGGCGTTACCGAGATTGCCAGGGTGCTTAAAGACAGCGGCTTCTTTTTCTTTGAGGAAATTTACCCTCCTCTGTACGCCAATCCTCTGTTCAAGCGGATTCTGGTGCATCCTCGGGAGAATCGTTTTCACGGTCCCCAATTTCGGGCCGCCCTTGCCGAATCGGACCTGCTTCTGCTTGACGGTTATAAAGAGTCGCGCTTTGCAATTCTTGGCGTGGCGGTGAAGGGCGGTGGGGATGTTTGAGCCGTCCGGCCCGGCATCAAATCGGCGGGCAAGGTCACATCATACGGTAATTCAAGTTGTACATGATCCAGAGCGTCCCGCCGACAAAGAGAAGCATGATCAGTACGGTGAACACCATGGCCAGCACATTCCACCGCGCCGCTGAGGAAGCGTCCATGTGCAGAAAGTAACGCAGGTGCACCAGGATCTGCGCAATGGCGGCGGCAAAGATGCTGAGCAGGGCAGCCGGGCGGGACAGTAGCCCGCTCATCACTGCACCAAACGCAACGGCGGTAAGAACAACGGAAAGGAGAAAGCCGATGGCGTAGGATGTATAACTTCCCCGGCTCGCCCCGGTGTCATCGCGAGTTGCCTGACGCATTTATACGGCCCCCATCAGGTAGACAATGGTAAAGACGGCCACCCACACGACATCCAGGAAGTGCCAGAACATGCCCAAACGCATCAGGCGAGACCGGACGGGCAGCGTCAGACCCTTGATGATGACCTGGCCTATCATTACAGCCATCCAGGTCAACCCGGAGGTAACATGAAGGCCATGGGTGCCAACCAGGGTGAAAAAGGAGGAAAGGAAAGCGCTGCGTCCCGGCCCGTTACCCTCCAGAATCATGCTACGGAATTCGTGCATCTCCATGGCGATGAATCCGCAGCCCAGGAGGAACGTGACAAGGAGCCAGGTCAGGACCCCCTCCCGCTTTCCCTGGTGCATGGACAGCACGACCATGCCAAAGGTCGCGCTGCCCAGCAGCAGGAGTATGGTTTCCCCAAAAGTATAGGGCAGATGGAACAAGTCCCTGCCTGTCGGGCCGCCGGCATAGTTGTGGCCCAGGACGGCATAGGTCGCGAAAAATGCCGCAAAGAGCACCAGGTCGGACATAAGGTACAACCAGAAGCCGAGAGCCTGATCGGCGGCGACATCATGTTTCGCAAATGCCTCGACAAGAGCGGTGTCTCTGCCGGAAGCCTTACTTGTCATGATTCCCACCTGCTGAAAACATTCCCGAAGTGTCCGGTTTGCCTGCCGCGCTGTTTAGTGCAGCGGTCAACTGCTGATAGCGTGCATTTTCGATGCGCTCGACTTCGGCGGCTGGCACCATGCAATGGAGATCGTCGTCGGAGGCGCGGGCAATGATTGCAAAAAGTATCCCCAGAGCGCTGGCAATGGCCAGCCACCAGATGTGCCAGATCATGGCAAAGCCGAACACAAAGGCCAATGTGCCATTGATAAGGCCGTGGGCGGTATTCCTCGGCATCTGGATGTCCTGGTATTGATTCGGTTTCCTGTAGGCGACACCTGTTTCCTTCATGTCCGTGAACGCATCGATATCATGCACGGTCGGTATTTTTGCGAAGTTGTAGGCGGCCGGTGGCGAGGCTGTCGCCCATTCCAGGGTGCGGCCATCCCAGAGGTCGCCGGTTACATCCCGGGTGGTCTGGCGTTGTTTGATGCTCACTATCAATTGAATGATTTGACAGAGGATTCCGACCAGGATCACCACGGTTCCCGCTGCGGCGATGAGCAGATAGGGTTGCCAGGCCGGGTTGTCGTAATGCGCCATACGGCGGGGCATCCCCATGAAACCAAGGATGTACAGAGGGATGAAGGCAAGGTAGAAACCGATCAGCCAACACCAGAAGGCTCGTTTGCCCCACTTTTCGTCCAGGGGAAAGCCAATCGCCTTCGGGAACCAATAGGAATATCCTGCGAAGTAACCGAACAATGCCCCGGGAATCAGCACATTGTGGAAGTGTGCGATCAAAAACAGGCTGTTGTGCAGCACGAAATCGGCGGGTGGCGCGGCCAGCAGCACGCCCGTCATGCCGCCAACAGCAAAGGTGGTGATGAATCCCAGGGTCCAGAGCATCGGCGTGGTTATCCTGACACGGCCACGGTACATGGTGAACAGCCAGTTGAAGATCTTGACGCCAGTGGGAACGGCGATGATCATGGTTGCAATGCCGAAGAAGAGATTGACGTTGGGCCCCGCCCCCATGGTGAAAAAATGGTGCACCCAGACGGAAAACGACAGAATCGTAATTGCCGCGGTGGCGTAGACCATAGAGGTGTAGCCGAACAACCGTTTCCCGGAAAAGGTGGCAGCAACTTCCGAAAAAACACCGAAGGCCGGCAGGATGACGATATAGACTTCGGGATGCCCCCAGATCCAGAACAGGTTGGCATACATCATCATGTTGCCGCCCAGTGTGTTGCTGAAAAAATGCATGTCCAGATACCGATCGAGCGTCACCATGGTCAGGGCAGCGGTCAGAACCGGAAACGAAAAAATCATGAGAATTGCAGTGCACAGCGCCGTCCAGACAAAGATAGGCATCCGCATCAAGGTCATTCCAGGCGCGCGCATTTTCAGGATGGTGACGAGAAAATTAATACTGGTCATCAGGGAGCCGACACCGGCGATCTGCAAAGCCCACAACCAGTAGTCAACGCCAGTGTCCGGACTGTACTGCAGTTCCGTCAGGGGTGCATATCCGGACCAGCCGGCCTTGGAAAATTTTCCCACTCCCAGGGACACCATCACAAGCATGGCGCCGGCTGAAGTCAGCCATAAACTTGCCGAGTTAAGGAAGGGAAAAGCCACATCCCGCGCGCCGATCTGCAGCGGAACGATGATATTCAGCAATCCGACCAGAAACGGCATGGCCACAAAAATGATCATGATGGTGCCGTGGGCGCTGAAAATCTGGTTGAAGTGATCGGGTGGCAGATAGCCCGACGACGTACCCAGAGCTAGGGCCTGCTGGGAGCGCATCATGCTGGCATCCGCGATCCCCCGCAGCAGCATGACCAGGGCTAGGATGATATACATGATGCCGATCCTTTTATGATCGAGGCTGGTCAGCCACTCGGCCCAGAGGCAGGTCCATTTTCGGAAGTAGGTGATCAGGGCCAGGATTGCCAGGCCCAGCAGAGTCGAACCAACCACCGCACCCATAACAATGGGATCTTCGAAAGGGATCGCTGCAAGGCTCAATTTCCCGAACATGTCAATCTCTCTTCAGTTCAATGGCTTTCATGGGCATGGAGGCGGGTCCTCTGCTGAAGGCGTCGGAAACTTCGGTTTCAACGTGATGATATTTGCCGATGATGTCATCAAATAGATCCGGCTTCACCGACGAGAAGGAGGTCACGGGGTACCCCGAGGTCGGCTGCTCGAGTTGTTCGTATCGCGCCGGATTAAGTTTTTCCGGTGAGGATTCCCTGATTTTCCGCACCCATATTGCAAATTGTTCAGGGGAAACGGCAACCGCCTTGAAATCCATGTGGGCGTAGCCGTCGCCGCTGAATTGCTGGTTTTGGCCTGCATAGGTTCCGGGCTCATCGGCGAGGAGATGCAACCGGGTCTGCATGCCCGCCATGGCGTATATCTGGCTGCCCAACTGCGGGATAAAAAAGGATGTCATGACCGTGTCCGAGGTGATTCTGAAGCTCAAGGGCACCTTGGCAGGAAAAACAAGCTGATTGACCACGGCGATATTCTCATCCGGATAGATAAACAGCCATTTCCAATCCAGGGACACAACTTCGATGTTGATGGGTTTAACAGTTGAGTCTATGGGTTTGTACGGATCCAGGCGGTGGGTGGTCTTCCAGGTTAGAACCCCGAGGCCTGTGACAATGGCCGCGGGGACCAGCCAGATGATCAGTTCGATCTTTCCGGAGTAGGACCATCGGGGCGTATAGACCGCGCCGGTGTTGGCGGCACGGTATTTTCTGGGGAACCAAAAGGCCATGACGATAACCGGAATAACAACGATCAGCATGAGGACAAATGCCGTAAGGATGACATACCGTTCAGTGGCGCCAACAGGCCCCTTGGGGTCAAACAGAATTATATCGCTGCAGCCTCCGAGCAGGACCGCGACGGCAAGAAACATTCCCCGGTAAATCAGGGTCAGGCCTGGCCTTGGCTTGTCATGCCAACGGGGCGGGAGATGGGTTTGCTTCATGGAGTGTCATATTACGAATGTCGCAAGACAATCGCTGTCAGTACGATAATCAGCATTGCGCAGGGGTAGTAGCTTGCGCGGTTGAAGAGGGCCGATGCGTCATTTCTCTCCTCGGTGCAGTAGAGGCGCAGGGCGGGCAGGATCAAGACATAAAATCCAACCAGCAGGACAGCCAGGTAAAAAGGCAGAGATAACCGCAGGGGGGAAGACTGAAAGAGCATGCCGCTGAGAGTGAGGCTTATGGTCAAAGCCACCAGGGCGATGATGCTGGCCATCTTCGGGCCCAAAGCAATAGGGATGGTGCGGGCCTGCATGGAAAGATCAGCCTTAAGGTCGTGCCAGTCAGCCGGGACGTTCTGGCCGCCGATCTCCCAGAAAAACAGCCAGGAGAAAATCAGCAACAGCAAATACGGCTCTGGGGACGCATCAACCGCAAAGACCGCCGCAAGCCCACCGAGAGTTTTGACAGTCCCGCTCACCAGCGTCCGCAAGTGACTGATGTGCAGCAAGAGACAGTAGATAATTTCAAGGATGCAACCGCTTACCAGGATAAGGGCACAAACCGGATTGAGCAGGTAGGCATTCACCAGGGAGACCAGCATCCATCCTCCTGCCCATAGAACAGCTTCCGGCATGCTCACCAACCCTTGGGCTAGTGGGTGACGAACATAGGCGGCATCCAGATAGCCGGTGTCCCGATGCAAGCCGGTTTGGCTGATCTTTTTCTTGTCATTTCGATAATCGATGATGTCGTTGAGCGCATAGACCGCAGTGTATCCGGCAAAGGCGGCGAGTATACCCTGGACGATAATTGGGCCTTCAGGAGGATGCCCCAACCACAGCAGCGCCGCTAACAAAGGCGTGCACAAATCAAGCAGGCCGTGCGGAGTTCTGGAAAGAGCCAAAAACAGCTTTATTCTGGAATAGCCACTGTGCACAGCAGTGTTCATAAAGGCTCTCTGTGTTTAATTTCTATGCCCCATCGGATGATACAAACAATTGTGTTAAAATATTAACAGGCGGCAGAAAGCTGTAAATATAAAAGAATATAGTAATAATGAAGTTGTAATGAATATCTTATATATAGATTAATCGGAGTGATGAATCCGCTCTGGGCGATAAGATTCCTGTGTTGATGAGGTAATTCTGTAATCCTGCTCAACAGCGGAACTGGTTTTTGCTGGAGCGAATTGTAAGAGTCATCATTGGATCTGGGGTGCTGGGGATGCGGATCCGCCGCAAGGCTACCTGACAGACACGGTGATTGCATGCTCCTCGACGCCGTTGTTTCCATACCCAAGGACATTCCAGTCCGCGTTCATGGGCTGCAGATCGCCCTGCGAATTGATTGCTCGGGACATCAGCGTGAAATCCCCTTTTTCTTTGGCTTCCCAGACGTATTGCCACTGACGCCAGGCAAATTCTTCATGAGGGCCGATGAATTGGGCATCCGCCCAACTCTGGCCGTTGTCCATCGACACCTCAACCCGCTCCACACCGGATTCGCCAGCATAGGCTGCGCCGAGGAGGACAATAGGGCCGACACCCAACTTCTCCCCCTTGAGCGGCTGGGTAATAATGGACTTTATCTTAAGGGTGGTGACGACCTCGCCGGACTTGGAATCCTGTTCTTCTTGGAAGGTGCGGTATACCTTGTCCATAAAAAAACCCTCATGAGGACGTTCCAGAACCCTGATATTTTGGAGCCACTTTACGCAGTTGGCGCCCGTCCAGCCTAAAGCTAACGCACGCAATGGGTACCCATGTTTCAAAGGTAGGGGTTCCCCGTTCATCTCATAGGCGAGAAGAGTGGTTGATATGGCCTTCTCAATGGGAATGCTGCGAATGAACTTGATACCGGCAGAGCCCAGAGGTTGATCCCGCCCTTCGAAGCTCACATGTTTCCCACTGTCCTTCAAACCGGCTATCTGCAATATATCCCGCAGCCAGACGCCCCCATAAACAGCATTGCCAACACCTCCAATGGTCCACGGATTGCCTCTTGCCTTCTCTTTGAGCAGGGCACGTCCATTGCCGGAACATTCAAAGGTATCGGCAACGATAATCTTGGCCATTCGAAGGATTTGCTCCATGGTCAGCTGAAGCGGTTTTTCAATTTCCCCGTCTACTGATAGCTTCCATTCTTCCAGGGAGAAGGGTTCGTTGGAGAGTTCTCCCTGGTTTCGATCAAAGAATACGGAATTAGCGGTAATCCACGAACGCAAGGATTGGACGGGTGTTTCAGCGTTCAGCGGTTTTTCGGTCATAACACGCATCTTCTTATCCATAGAGTGCCTCCCTTTCTAAAAGTTACAGCTGCAATGATCCAATGCTCAACGATCTCTTTTCGAAGGCTTTTCTGGCCATTACGCTCCTTCGTTTTGATTCAAGATTGGTTTGAATCGTTCCATATATTCGGAATTCATTACCCCGAGTCGCACAGCTGTCTGCGCTGACATGGTTGCGAATGTTCCTCTCGCCTTTGCACAGAGTGTTTCTTCATCAGAATAAATCTCACCGGTTATCAATACCTGCCGATCGGATTGTATTTCTTGAATGGAGCCGACAACACATATCTGTTTCTCCACGCTTAATGGCTTGAGGAAATCGATGGTCATGGATTTTGTTACAGCGATTTTTTTGAGAAGATAGATGGCTGTCCACCCCATGATCTCATCGAGAATTGTTGAGATGATCCCTCCGTGAACGGTTTGCGCCCAGCCCGTCATCGCGGAGGGGACCTTTATGAAAGAGTAAACACGTTGCCCATCCGTTGAAAACTGCATGTGCAGCCCAATAAGGTTGTTTTCACCACAACCAAAACAGGTCTGGTCATCCATGTTTGAAATCTTTTTCAAAATCGCATGGTTAATGTTCATGAATTTTTGTTACTCCATTTTTCAATGTATTTTTACAGGTTAGAATCTCAACCCCAAGGGAAGAGTGCAATTCATATAGCGCGGACCTGTCCGGGGCAGCGTAAGAACTACAGTGGTATGAGTCTTTGAGCACGAGGTAATTGTGTTTCAACTGTGGGTGTCGACGAAGAGGTTGTGCGGACTTACATCCGCGAGCAAAAACAAGAAGATCAACCTGATCTGATTTCTGATTGTCCGGTGGCGTTTTCTCTCGTCAGAGGACTGGGCGACGCATTGGAGACTATCTTCTTCAGGGCACAGCTTCTGCACCCGACACGGTTTCGAGATGCGAACCATACCTGTTGGAGTAAATCTGGGTGAACTTTGCGCCGAAAAACAGAATTTGGGCAGAATAATAAACCCACAATAACACGATGACTATCGAACCTGCGGCTCCGTAAGCAGAGGCGACACTCGTCCGGCCCAAGTACAAGCCAAACAGATGCTTTCCGATATTGAAAAGCAGGGCGGTGATGATCGCTCCAAGCCAAACATCCCCCCAGGTAATCTTCACATCGGGTAATACTTTGAAGATTATAGCAAAAAGGAGCGTGATGACACCGAATGAGACCACAAAATTGATTCCCTGCCAGATAATCTCGTGAGCAGGCAGCAAATCGACCATGAATTTGTTCAACGTGGACAGCCCCACGTTGAAGATCAGCGAGACCAAAAGAATAAATCCAATGCCCAGAACGAGGGCGAAGGAGATGAGCCTATCTTTAATAAAATTATAGATCCCGCGACCTGGAACTCGCAGGATGCCCCAAATCGAGTTGAGCGATACTTGAAGTTGAACAAATACACCGGTAGCGCCAACGAAGAGTGTGGTTACCGCAATGATCGTCGCCCAAATGCCGGCCTCAGGTTTGTGAGCGGCGCTGATCAGCGACTGTATCGCTTCGCCTCCCTCGCTTCCGACTAAACCCGATATTTGACTGAATAGTTCGCGTCGGGCCGCTTCTTCTCCAAACAAGAGGGCGGCCACCGCCAGCACAATCACAAACAGCGGAGCAATAGCGAAAAGGGTATAAAACGCCAAGGCTGCCGCCATTGTAGACACGTCTTGGTCAATCCATTCAGACGCTGTCTGCTTCAACAACTTGAAAATAGATTTTAGAAAGGTGCGTTGACTTGCAATAGCTTCGGTTTTATGAGGAATTGATTCTGAGTGGGCGGCGATTTTCTTCTCCAATATTCACTCCTCCATCGGGTCTTCCGGCCATTGCTAGTGAAAGCCTCTTCACTTCTTACGGAGAGAGTCAGTCATCTCTATGCTTATTTTTTTGCAACTGACTTAAGTGCATCCTCGCAGTAAATAGAGAATAATTAATATCGGGATAGGAATCCCTAGGATCCAAAGCAAAATCCAGCCTATCTTCCCTTTTTCATTATTGAGCATAACGTTCCTCCAAGAAAGAAAAGTTGGCGTTCAGCTGACGATCAAGAAAAACACCAAATTTTTGCATGATTTCTCCTTTGACATAATTCTTTGGCATTCTGTAAAATTTTTTATAACAATGTAAACCCAGAGAGAAAATACAATGCAGTAAAAATATATAAAAAATAGATAGGTCATGCGTCCATTAAACTTCGAAATATATAGCTTTACAAGAGCAGGCTTCAAACTTCCTTGAGCTGCTGTGGTTAAGAGCATGGAGGTGGGTGTTGAAAAATTTGCAACACGCAAAGGGACAGTTATCGCCAGCACAATCATGAACAGCGGAGTTATAGAGAAAATAGAATAAATATTAGTCCACAGGTAGGTTGTCACAAGGACATGAAATACGTTTTGTATCTAATATTTACTCATTGTGCTTTATCATGTTCATAGTAATTTTTACTAAATTGTAATGTAAATTCACACAGAACTGAATTGGCAAGGCTTATAAGGGAAAATAGCGAAAGGGCAAATTTGCATTGTTAGCTCAGCATCTGCGAACCAGCTGAGGGTGAAGCCATATTTGACCAGTTCAGGCGTGCTTGAGCTCCAGTAGCGGTAATTCAAGCTGCTTTCATTCTAAGGATCAGAGTCCATGAAACGAAAATCAATCCTGCTTGTTGACGATGAACCGGTGATTCTGGCAAGTCTCCGCAGAGAATTGGCAAGTGATAATCTTGCGTTCGATGTGACTTTGGCTTCAAGCGGAGAGGAAGCTATCGCCAAGATCAACGATGATTGCTTTGATCTCGTCGTAACGGATCTGTTGATGTCGGGACTTGATGGCCTCCATGTTTTGAAGGCTGCCAAGCAGAAGGATGCCCAGACCATGGTCATTATTCTTACCGGGTATGGGGATATGAAGGTTACCATAGATGCGCTGCGACTCGGAGTCGATGATTTCCTCCAGAAACCATGTGATGCGGATGAATTGCTTTACCGAATGTCCAATTGTTTTGTGAAACAAGATTTGCAGAGAAAAGTGAATATGTATGAAAGCTACGACTTTCTCACAGGTTTGCCAAATCGTGCGTTGCTGGCCGACCGGCTGAAGCAGTCCATTGCCTTTGCGCAGCGCGATGGTAAGAAAGTCGGCTTGATGTATCTGGATCTCGACCACTTCAAACATATTAACGATTCGCTCGGGCATGCGGTCGGCGACCAGTTGTTGCAATCTGTAGCAAAAAGACTGCAATCCTGCGTCCGCCTCTCCGATACAATCAGCCGTCATGGAGGGGACGAATTTGTTGTGGTGCTGCCCGGCATCGAAGATGCTCATGATGCTGTTCGCACCGCAGAAAAGATAATTGCAGCCATAGCTCAGCCGCATCTCATCAATGGGTATCAACTCTGCGTCACGATCAGCATCGGTATCAGTATTTATCCCGATGACGGTGAAAGTATCGAGAACGTAGTCAGAAAAGCTGACACAGCGATGTATCAAGCTAAAGAAATGGGGCGCAACAGCTATCAGGTATTTACCCGGGAAATGAATATCCGTGCGGTTGCGCGGCAATCCATCGAGCAGGCGCTGCACCGCGCGTTGGAGCAACACAATTTCGTGTTGCACTACCAACCGAAAGTTAATCTTGCAACCGGCGCAATTACCGGTGTCGAGGCCCTTATCCGTATGCAGGAATCCGGCAGTCGACTCGTTTGCCCGACACAATTCATCAGTATTGCCGAGGAATGCGGTTTGATTCTGCCAATAGGCAGATGGGTGTTATATGAAGCCTGCCGTCAGGCTCAAGTCTGGTTGCAAGCCGGCCTCTACATCGGGCAGATCGCGGTCAATGTCTCATCCCTGGAGTTTCATCACAAAGATTTTCTCACCGGTGTTATTTCCATCCTGGAAGACACAGGTCTGGACCCGCGCTATTTGGAACTTGAAATGACAGAAAGCGGGCTTATGCGAGACACGGAACCGACAACGGCGATTTTGTACGCGCTCAAAAAACTTGGCGTGCGAATTGCTATTGATGACTTCGGCACCGGTTATTCGAGCCTGAGCTATATGCTGCGTTTCCCCATCGACACGCTCAAAATTGACCAATCGTTTGTGCAGGACCTGGATGGCGTTATTACCGGTGATACAGGAGTCGCAGGCAAGGCCATCGTCAGCTCAATTATTGAAATGGGCGCGAGCCTCAAAAAGCGCGTCGTCGCCGAAGGGGTCGAAGCTCAACAACAGTTAACCTTTCTTCAAGCCCATCATTGCACCGAGGGGCAAGGTTATTACTTCAGTCGGCCCGTTCCGGCTGAAGAATTCACCTCATTGCTGGAAACTGGCCTGAGTCATCCACCTTCCTTGCCCAGCAGTTTATAGCGACCGATTTTCGCCTTAACGACAACCTCGATGCTCGGAGATGCCGATACTGCTGCCATCGGCAGTGAGATCGCCCCGCCGCCCTAGTTTCATTTATTGAATTAAATATTCGAATAAAACTTATCCATGACCGGGACGATTCACCGGTATTGTCCGAATCATTCATGACGGCCAAAGTGGCAAAGGGTGGAGGATCGAATCCGAATGCCATCCGGTAATCCCTGACAATATCCACCGTGTAGGTCTGCCAGGTATTCACCAGGCGGGGGCCTGCGCTTACAGGAATCATTTGCACTTGACGGGTATAGGCGTTGGGGATAACTGTCGCATTGGTAACCCGATTGTCCCAAATATAATTGATGGCGCTACCAGGGACAGGCGGTCCATAGATAGCTAAAGCCACTCGATATTTAATCGACTCTATAAGAGAGATATGATCCGGGTCATAGGGAAACATGATATAGATGCGGGCTGGATAGTCATCTCCATCCCTTCTGCTGCTGTCGCCCTTGCTGTAGACATTGCTCACCTTCCAACGCCACGAAAGTTTAGGGTATTTATAAACGTTAAACTCTTGATTCAGGACTAAAAGGGAAGCGGATTTGTTGCTTTCCATCAGGAGGCAGGGGTGCCCTTCATTCAGAACTGCAGAGTAGGACGAAGAGGGTTTATCGTCGAATAGTTGAATGTGCCACCGGGCAAGTGATTCAAAATGCTCATCAAGAAAAACAGCCCCCCACGCTTGGTTTGATTCAAGTGGTGTGACCGATAACACCGATAACACCAGGCACCAAAATGAACAGGCAAAACCCCAGCGTTTGGCGGAATTGGGAAAGAGATTATCCCGGTATTCTGGCATCATGGCACCCTATAATGTATATTAAAGTCAAAACATGTCTATTTATTCGTAGGCGAAATGCAAGCGCCCCCGAAGTATACCCTTTGGGGTTATCTTGGCGTCAGGAAAACGGGCTTTATATCCTTTTTCTTTGAGAACGTTAGCGGGCTTCTCTTTTCCGAAGATTAGCTGCGATGCTCGCACAACGGTATGGTTTTCTTCAACGTATTTTTTACCTCCATACTTATTCGAGATCGCGGCGATTAATTTCAAATTTGAAACTAATTATTTTCTGTTAAGTTTATGTCCTTAACTTATTGTTGAAAAATTTGACTTTATGCAGTCGGTATAATACCATTGTGATTAATCCTTCCCACAAATAAGTGAAGGTGCTCTAAGCTTTTTTTAAGCTTTCAACTACAACTTAGTTGTAATTAAAGATCATCTTCAGGAGATATTTAATGTTTTCTAATTTGAAAATTCGCACCAGGTTAGCAGTAGTTTTTTGTACAATTATACTGCTGTTGGTAGTAGTCGGAGCCACTGGCTGGTGGGGCCTTGAAAAAATGAAAACTGAGATAGCTGCATTGTCCGATAAAGGGGACAAGCTGGTGGAATATGCTCAACGCAGTCGAGCAAATATCAATATGTTGAGACGTTACGAAAAAGATTTGTTTTTGAATATAGGGAATCCGGTCAAAGTTGAAGAATATAAAAAGCAATGGTCTGATGCTCTGGAACATTTTCGTCAGCGGACAGACGGTATGACCAAACTTCTTGACGCTCAAAAGGATAAAGATACGGTCGCCACAATTAATAAACATGTTGCGGCATATGCTGAAGGGTTTGTGAAAATATATGAAAAAATCAAGGCTGATGAAATAAAAACCCCCCAAGACGCCAATGAGGCTATCAGCGCTTATAAGGATTCTACTCACCAGTCTGAGTCCTTACTCAATGAAATTTCAACTCAACTCGACAAACAGAGCGACATTCAAGTTGATGAAGCTGTTGCCTTCAGTAAAATTATTCAGAAGTCAATGTTGATCCTTTCGGTTGTTGCAGTGATGTTTTCGCTTGTATTGGCAGTATTCCTGACCCGTTCCATCACTAACCCGGTAAACAAGGCCGCCGCTTTGGCTGAGACAATGGCCCAAGGAGACTTCACCACTAAGCTCGATATCAACCAGAAAGACGAAATCGGATTAATGGCAATATCGCTCAATTCGATGGCAGACCAGGTAGGCTCCATGATCAGAGATATAGTCGACGGTGTAAATAAACTTACTTTTTCATCGAACGATTTGGCCGCAGTGTCCAAACAGTTGTCGTCCTCTGCCCGTGATACCGCTGATAAATCTGCTACAGTTGCCGCAGCCACCGAAGAGATGAGCGTCAATATCCAATCAGTTTCAGCTGCTATGGAGCAATCATCAAGCAATGTCAACATGGTAGCATCTTCTACCGAGGAAATGACTGCTACTGTCACCGAGATTGCTCAGAGTGCCGAAAAAGCCAGGTCTATCTCCGAGGGTGCAGTCAAACAGTCCCGGTTTGCTTCCGAGAAAATGGCCATTCTCGGCGAATCAGCTCGGAAGATCGGCAGAGTGACAGAAACCATTACCGAAATCTCAGAGCAGACTAACCTGCTTGCCCTGAACGCTACTATTGAAGCTGCGAGGGCAGGTGAAGCTGGCAAAGGATTTGCGGTTGTCGCTAACGAAATCAAGGAACTTGCACGTCAAACCGCAGCGGCCACTGTCGATATCAAAAATCAGATTAGCGAGATGCAGACCACCACCTCAACAACCGTGGAAGACATCGAAAAAATATCTGCTGTGATTGTAGAGATAAACAACGTGATAAACGGTATAGCCACCGCCGTTGAAGAACAGTCTGCCGCTTCCGGCGAGATTGCCAACAACATTTCCCAGGCATCTCAAGGGATAGCTGAGGTAAACGAAAACGTGGCGCAAAGTACGGTCGTCATTGCCGATATTACCCGCGATATTGCCGGAATCAACCAGCAATCGAGTCAAGTTGGTGATAGCAGCAGTCAGGTTCAATTGAGTGCCCACGGATTAGCTGAATTGGCCGTTCAACTCGAAACACTTGTGAAAAAATTCAAGGTCTGATCAGATCATCGCCAATTATCCTTAAAAAGGAGATAAATTTTTGAAAATACAATCCAATAATTTCCAAAGTTTAGTTATTTTCGTTATCTGTACCCTGTTCTTTTCAGGATTTGTGTATGCAGCAGATTCGAAAAATAGAAGGATGGATAGTTCAAAGATGACGAGCGTTGGTAAGAAGATGATGCTTGATGGCGAGAAAATGATGATGAAAGGCAAGAAGAAGCTGAATGACTATATGATAAAGAAGGGAATGATGAAACAAGATGACATGATTCCTGGAGACAAGATGATGATGGATGGCCAGGAGATGATGACCGCTGGCGTGAAGATGATGTCTTCCAACAAAATGATGGCTGGTAAGACAATGATGGTGGATGGTTCAATAATGATAATGGATGGGAAAAAGATGTTGTTGGACGACTTGTGGGAGAAGGGAATTCTACAGACGGGTGACATGATGCCTGGGGAAAAGATGATGATGGATGGTCAGGCGAAGGTGCTGGATGGCGAAAAAATGATTAATTGAAACTTTGGCTTACCGCAAATAAATTCTGGTTCTTGGCAGCAGACCGTTCACGGCAAATTCGATGGTCTGCGGAAAAAAAGGGTACTGGTTAAAACAATCTGTGAATGAAAAAAGGGGAGGATCGGTTTTGGCAGTAGGGATCCATACATTATCGCAAAGCTGTTCCTCGCCGTTGTTGCTTGCTTCTCGGCGATTCCTGATACCCACTCTGGCGCTGCTCGTCATTGTGGCGGCCGGTTGCTCTGATCAGCATAAAAACAAAAGTGCAGCTGAAGCTCTCACCCTATTCGGGAATATTGATATCCGGGAGATTCAACTGGCTTTTCAGGATGGGGGCAGGATCCTGAACCTGAACGTTGACGAGGGAGATCGCGTACATTCAGGGCAAGTGGTGGCAGTGCTTGATCCGGTCCGCTTTCAGTGGGAGGTAAGTAAAATAACGGGGGAAATGACGGCCCAGGCCCGGGTGCTTGATCGCCTGCGCCGGGGGAGCCGGCCTCAGGAGGTGGCAAAGGCCCAAGCCGGAGTGGCTGCAGCCCAGGCAAATCTTAAGGAAGCTGAACTCACCCTGTCCCGCAAGAAGTCCCTGATACTGACCAATCACATTTCCCAGCAGGAAGTTGACAACGCCACCGCCAGCGTGCAGACCTTGTCGGCTGCATTGAAGTTAGCCGTGGAGGACGCATCTCTGGCGATCGAGGGCCCGCGCAAGGAAGATATCGCCGCGGCGGAAGCGACCCTGGCCGCCTTGCAGGCAGCCAAAGAACTGGCCGAAAAAAAATTATCCGATACCCAACTCGTCGCTCCGGCAGAGGGCACCATCCGCAATCGAATTCTTGAGCCCGGGGCAATGGTCTCGACAGGGACACCGGTATTGACTTTGGCACTGACTGATCCGATCTGGGCGCGGGCTTATATCAGTGAACCGGATCTTGGCAAGGTGCGGGAAGGGATGCGGGCCGAACTGCGCACCGATTCGCATCCCGACAAAGTGTACAAAGGGTGGGTCGGTTTTATCTCTCCCACCGCCGAGTTCACTCCTAAAACCGTGGAAACCACCGAACTTCGGACTAAGTTGGTCTACCGTGCCCGAATCTTCGCTTGCGATCCCCAACAGGAGCTGCGGCTGGGGATGCCGGTGACTGTTACTGTTAATACTGAAAAAGATCAATCACTTAAACGATCCTGCAGCGATTGATTTTGAGTCTTGATGTACTTTGGATGTACTTTTTTCAGAAACAGGCAATCCGGGCAAGGCTTCAAGAATTTCCCGGTTTTTTTTTGAAACGATGAATATACCGCTCAGTTGTTGCCAGGCTGGAATGTCTAAGCATAAACTGAATTTCAACCATGGGTATATTTTTAGCAGCCAGGATTGAGGCAAACAAGTGCCTTATTCTGTGAAAGCCAAATTTTTCAACTCCGGCCCTTTTACATAATTCTTCAAGCCATTTAATACGGGTAATGTATTGCAACCCGGTCTTTGATGGAAAAACGATATCGGTCAACGATTTTTTCCTAAGTTGAAGCAATCCGGCTATCAGGTCATCCTTTACATTCGGCCATTGCGACTTCCATTCACCAACCCTGTTTTTTCGAGAGGAAAGGCGGATTCTTTTTCCAAAAAAATCCACATCCTGCCACTTGAGCCGAAAAAGCTCGTCCATACGGGCGCCAGTTTGCAAATAGCAATATAACATCACCTTATCTGGATTTGTTTAACCATAGAGGGGTCTTGAATGAGAATTTGTGGTGTTGAGTTAAAGAGCCAGGACGATCCCAGCAGTAGTTAATCCGATGATAGTCGCTCTTTCGCACAGTTGAAGCTAGATTAGGAGAAAATGTTGTTTGCAAATAGACCTTTTTACGATTATCAAAAATCAATTAACGGTTGAGGCAAACTATGGAAATCGACGAAAAAAATGAAACTATTTGACAGCAGGCCGGTATCGGTTTTTTGTCTTTTTGAAGATTCGCTGCCATGATTTTCTAAGGGGTAAACCTTATGCGGACCACGATAGATCTGTTTTTATCCATGCTTCGCCTGTCCCTGATCTTGGTGTTTCTGGTTACCCTGGGGTGCGGGAAAGACGCCGAACGGGAGGCCCGAAACGCCCCGCTCGAACTGAGCCTGGCCCTCCAGGCCGCCCCCTGGTCCGGCCTTGTGGCCATAGCCTATGAGAAGGGCTTTTTCAAACAGGCCGGAGTTGAGGTCAAACTCAAACTCTATCCCTCCGGCCTGGACGCCTTGAAGGCCATGCAGCAGGGAGAGGCGCAGCTCGCCACCGTGGCCGATTTCGCTTTCGCCACCAAGATGGGGGAGGACCCGAACTTGAGGGTCATCGCTTCTATCGGGCTGTCGACCGGAAACCAGGTCGTGGCCAGGAAAGACAGTAACATCCAGCAGCCGTCGGATCTGAAAGGGAAAAAGATTGGCTACAGTCCGAACACCGTTAGCGAATACTTCCTGCACGCCTTCCTGCTGACCAACCATCTTTCGATCAAGGACGTGAAGGCGGTGGCTGTTCCTCCGGCCAGGCAGGTGGATACAGTGACGAGCGGAGAGACGGACGCAGTGTCCGCTTTCGAGATTTATGCCTTCATGGCCAAAGAGCAGCTGGGAGCCAATGCCCTCTCCTGGGACAGCCAAAATACCCTCGGTTATCACTGGCTGCTGGCGGCCGAAGAAAGTCAGACCCGTTCTCCGGAAGCGATCAAACGTTTTCTAAAAGCCCTGATAAAGGCCGAGGAGTTTGTCCTGACCCACGAGGAGGAGAGCAAGGCCATCCTCCCCCGGAAATGGTCTTTCAGCCCCGAGTACCTGCGCAATTCCTGGACCCAGACCCGGTTCAACGTCTCTTTCAATCAATCCATAATCACCTCTCTGCAGACCTATTCCAGGTGGAAGATGAACCAGGAAGGAAAATCTGGGGCTCCTCCGGATGTTCTCAGATACCTCTATACCGACGCCCTGGATCAAGCCGATCATCGGCTGGTTACCATCTTCAGGTAAGAATCCAATGAAATTCCAATCCGCAATACTGACAGGCGTTATCTCTTCCATAGCGGTTTCCCTGGTGATCGCCTTGACCGCATACTCCGTCCTGAAGAGCATGAATACCGAACTCCGATAGGGCCCGCTTTACGATGAGATCATCGAAAAGACCCATGCCCTCAATATCCTGGCCGCCTCGTTTGCTCAGGGAGCCGGGCAGGACGATGTCAGCCAGGTCAAGGGGATATTCCAGTCTCTCGATAAACGTCTGAAGGAGATACCTTCACGGGCGCTAGGCGAGGAGGTTCTTGTCACGCAACTGCAGCGGAACAACCGCGAGCTTGGACCACTGATCGACCAGATGCTTCTTTCCGGGTGGGAAGTGACTGACGGCCTGGAAAGGGAGCGCCGCAGCATACTCAGCTCCCAGGTCTGGATAAAGGTCCGCTTCATCTCTGACGACACCAACCGCCTCAAGAGCATGAGCCAGGCGAGAATGATTTCCGCCCAGGAAAAGGCCGGGGCTATGGTGATCGCCCTGATCGTCATGCTGGCCCTGACCAATGGCAGCATCTATTTCCTCTCCACCCGTAGCATCGTGCGCGCCCAGAAAGCCTTGCGGGAAAGCGAAGAACGGATCAAAAGTCGCTGGCCGAGAAAGAGGTGATGCTCAAGGAGATCCATCATCGGGTCAAAAACAACCTCCAGGTCATCTCCAGCCTGGTCAGCATGCAGGCCGACAACCTGACCGATGAAAAGACGCGCGAAGAGTTCGACGATGTGTGCGACCGTGTCCGTTCAATGGCGTTGATCCATGAGAAGCTGTACCAGACCGATGACTTGGCACGGCTGAACTTTGCCGACTACTCCACCAGTCTGCTTCACGCTCTCTGGAGCTCCCATGATATTCTGGCCGATAAGGTTCGGCTTAATCTTGCGCTCGCACCCGTGATGCTGACGATAGAGACAGCGGTACCTTGCGGATTGATCCTCAACGAACTGGCGGGCAACGCACTCAAACATGCTTTCCCCAATGGCGGTGACGGCGAAGTGACGGTGGGCCTGGAACACGATGCCGCTCCCAATACAGCTTGTTTGTGGGTGCGCGACAATGGCGTAGGCCTATTGCCAGGCATGGACTGGCGACAATCCAGCTCGCTCGGCCTGCGTCTTGTGCAAATATTAGCCGGTCAGTTGCATGGTAGCGTGGAAACTGGAACTAGCCCTGGTGCCGAATTTCGAGTGACCTTTCCTCTAAAAGGATTGCAATCATGAGTAACATCTCGATCTTGATCGTCGAAGACCAAGCTATCATCGCCCATGATCTTGCCAGCAAGGTCCGGCGATTGGGTTATGACGTGGTTGGAATAACAGCAACCGGCGAAGAAGCAATCAAACTCGCCCGCCAGCACCGGCCATCGCTAGTACTGATGGATATCCAACTTGATGGTGAGATGGACGGCATTGCGGCGGCGCAACAGATACATCGCGAGTGTAATCTGCCAATCCTGTTCCTGACTGCAAACTCCGACCCTAACACGGATGAGCGCATGCTGCTGGCGGGATCTGTCGGGCGCATCATGAAGCCTTTTGACAAGTGCGATATTAGTATCCAGATCGAGAAGGCACTCACCAAAGACACTACAAAGTAAACAGCTGGCCAGGA
>Ga0364909_10160_pt1 | contig 25221 bp, 24 predicted proteins | sample SorcelJu500001C3_3_FD_206966 | JGI IMG/M metagenome (GOLD analysis project Ga0364909, IMG submission 206966) | Enriched cells from Trout Bog Lake Hypolimnion, Wisconsin, USA - BchlTB.June25.5000.01.C3 | ecosystem: Environmental > Aquatic > Freshwater > Lake > Hypolimnion/Profundal zone | place... | reverse complement strand
AAACGCCGCGCGAAAATGTCTAAGCACAAACGGAAAAAGAGAAGCAGAATGAACCGCCACAAACCGAAATAGGCGCGGCTGCTTCCCTCTCATCCTTCCCTTCCTTCTTCCCTCACCGTTTGCGTGTGCACACGTCTGCGGTGTTTTTACAAATGTAACAGGCGATTATGAGCTGGACCTATCCACAAGAGTATGATGTCATTGTCATTGGCGCAGGCCATGGAGGCTGCGAGGCTGCGCATGCTGCTGCCAAGATGGGGGCCTCTACACTCCTTCTCACCATGAACCTCGATACCATTGGACAGATGAGCTGCAACCCCTCTGTCGGCGGCATTGGCAAAGGGCACATGGTGCGTGAGATCGATGCGCTTGGCGGCATCATGGGCAAAGTGATCGATGGGGCAGGCATTCAGTTTCGCATGCTGAATACAAAAAAGGGGCCTGCAGTGCAGGCACCGCGCGCTCAGGCTGACAAAGTAGTCTACCGTGCAAAGATGAAGCACAGGCTTGAGCAAACTGAAAATCTACACATCAAGCAGGGCACCTGCGAAGAGCTGATTGTAGAGGGTGATGCCATCAAGGGTATCATCACAAAAGAGGGGCTTATCTACCGCACCAAAAGCCTTATCATCACCTCAGGCACCTTCATGCGTGGCCTGATCCATATGGGTGAAGTGAATCTCTCCGGTGGCAGAGCAGGCGATCCACCCTCTATTGGCCTGTCAGCAAGTCTTGAAAAGCAGGGCATTGTTTTAGGGCGCTTGAAAACAGGCACACCGGTACGCATTAACAAACGCTCAATCGATCTTTCTTTAACTGAAGAGCAACCTGGCGATCAGGGCGTCTATTTTTCTTATGATGAGCCGGAGTGCCCAAGGCTTGCCGAGCTTCCCTGCTATATCTGCCACACCACATTAGAGACGAAAGAGATCATCAAGAAAAATCTGCACCGCTCGCCTTTATATTCAGGAAAGATTGTAGGTGTAGGACCGCGCTACTGCCCCTCCATCGAAGATAAAGTTGTACGCTTTGCTGATAAAGAGCGTCACCAGGTATTTTTAGAGCCTGAAGGGCTGACGACGAATGAGTTTTATGTCAACGGTGTCTCCTCCTCTCTTCCTTTCGATGTACAGTATGCTTTCATCCGCAGCATCCCAGCACTGAAGAATGCTGAGATCATGAGGCCAGGCTATGCGATCGAGTATGACTTTGTTGCCAGCGGTCAGATCCATTTTTCATTAGAGTCCATGAGGGTCTCGGGCCTCTATTTTGCAGGCCAGATCAATGGCACAACAGGTTATGAAGAGGCTGCAGGTCAAGGTCTGATTGCCGGAATCAATGCCGCTTTAAAGATACAGGGCAAGCCGCCCTTGATCCTGAAAAGAAGTGAAGCCTATATCGGCGTGATGATCGATGACCTGATCACAAAAGGGGTGGATGAGCCCTACAGAATGTTTACAAGCCGTGCAGAACATCGTCTGCTTTTACGCCAAGACAATGCCGATCTCCGGCTACGTCGCTATGGCTATGAGCTGGGCCTTATCTCTTCTGCCCAGTATGAGCGGCTTTTGGAAAAAGAGAGGGCCGTTGCCCATGAAAGCGAGCGTTTCAGTAAAACATTCAAACAGTATGAGGGGAAAAACTGCTCCCTTGCTCAACTGCTTGCACGTCCTGAAATCAACTATCAAAAGCTTGTGGAGCTCTTCGGTGACGCTGTTACAGATTATGGCGCTGATACAAATGCGCAAATCGAATTGATTATTAAATATGCAGGCTATGTGAGCCGTCAAAATAGTGAAGTAGAAAAGCTTTCTCATATTGAAAACATCCGTGTGCCAGAAGGCACTGACTTTACTACCATTGAAGGTTTACGCACTGAAGCAAAACAGAGGCTTACAAAAGCTCGTCCAACGAACTTAGGCCAAGCGTCACGCATTCCTGGCATTGCTCCATCTGACATCTCAGTTTTAATGATCTCCTTTGCCAAAAGAACAAATGTCTCTGAAGAGGCTTGTGAAGCTGAATTTGACAACTGCGGCTGTTAGATGCATGTAAATCTCTGTCTGCTCGAAAATACACCCATCTTTGAGCAGCTAGCCATAGAAGAGGCTCTACTTCGTGCTGACAGCGGTAACTGGTGCCTCATTAATAGTGGCTCACCTCCTGCCATCGTCCTTGGCATCTCATCAAAACCTGAAGAACATATCGATGAGAAGAAGATACAAAAACTACCTGTACCGGTTGTCAGGCGCTTTTCTGGCGGAGGGACTGTAGTGGTGGATGAGTCGACACTTTTTATCACCTTCATCTTTCAAAAAGAGGAAATAGCTCTTGGCAACTGCCCTAAAAGGCTTTTAGAATGGACTGAAACGATCTACAAGCCTCTCTTTCATCCGCAAGAATTTTGGGTAAGAGAAAATGATTACGCCATTAAAAATAGAAAAGTTGGCGGCAACGCCCAGTACTTTACAAAAGAGCGCCTTTTACACCACACCACCTTTCTCTGGGACTACCAACAACAGTACATGGACCTTTTAAAAATGCCTCCCAGAGTGCCTGAATGGCGAAAAAAAAGAAGCCATGAGGATTTTGTGGATCGTCTGAAAAACTACTACCCATCTGTCACGTCTATCAAAGAAAAGCTCATTGAAGTGCTGGGGCAGCACTTTTCACTTTCTACCACACGACAAAAAGAGCTTCCAGAAATAGTCAAAAGGCCCCATAGAAGGGCCCTAGAATTACTTCACTTCTCTGTCTTCGGCTCTGGCAATCTTCCATTATAGCCCTCTGCCCTAATGACGACGGCAGCCTTCACTGTCTGGCCTCTATTTTCATAAAGTGGAATAATGACAAGCGTGCCCGATACATCTGAAAAATATGACTCTAGCTCTCTTCTCTCTTTTTCTTGCACAACAAGCGCCTGCTGCAGTGCTTGAGGGCCCTCAACAATCGTTACAAAATAGCCTGTTTTGCCAACTTCTTTTTCAGCCATCTTCTGCATCCAAGAGGATTTGGGTGCAGCCACTCCCTTCAGATTAAAAAAGTAGGCCTGCTTTTTATCAGGCCCATAAAACGAGAGGATGTTGACTGTCTTATTGGAGCCTGAAAAGAGAAAATGCTTTTGCGGGTCATAGCCAGCCTGCATCAGCCCCTTTTCTAGCCTATCCCAGCCTAGAGCATTCTTCCAAGGGTTGGAACGGTAGGCTGTGAGCGAGTATTTAGGTGCCAGAAAGGCAATGACTACAATCGCAATAGAAAGAAGCATCCCAGCTTTCAGCCAGCGCATAAAAGAGATGCGCGACATGGCAGCATAGGCTAAAAGCATAGGAAATGCTGTCAGTAAGCTTGCTACAGCCCAGTTACTATGTACTCGTTTGAAAAAGGAAAGGGCCAAGACAAAAAGAAACATGCCAACAAAAGTCCAGAAGTAAAAGGCTATGGAGAGCGGAAGCTTTTTCAGCTGCCTTGCCAGACCTATGGTAGCAATGATAATCAGAACAAAAATCAGTGGAGACACCAGCTCAATCTGTTCCACTAAAAAGCGTAAAGGCCCACTCCAAATGGCTCTATCAGCGGTAGGTCCTACAGGCAAAAGAGCGCGAAATGTCACCCACTCATGTGAGGCATTCCAGATAATACTGGGAATAAGCGGAATGGCAGAGATGATAAGGCCCACAATAAAGCGTAGATTCAATTTCCTTTGCCAGAGTGAAAAAGCAATGATAGGCAGCCAGAGAAGGTAGATTGTCCAGTGGAAAAGGGCGCCAAGGGCTACCATGATGCCGATAGTGATGAAAGAGTGCGGGCGATTTTCTAAGAGCGCTTTTACAAAAACAGCACTTGCCAGTACCCAGAAAAGAGCAAAGCCACAGTCAGCCGTTGCTAAAAAGGTTGAAAAGACGGCAAATGGAGTGACTGAAAAAGCAATGGCTGACCAAAAAGCAAAACGTCCCTCAAGGCCTCCTCTTCGAGCAAGAAAGTAGATCGAAAGCGAAAGAGCAAAGGATAAAATTAGAGCTCCGATGCGCACGCCAACTTCTGTATTTCCAAAACAGAGTGTACCACAGGCAATCTCCCAGGTAATTCCAGGGGGCTTACTATAAAGGCCGCAATGCAAAGCCTTACTCCAGACCCAGTGCATGGCCTCATCCGGCAAAAGTCCGATACCAGCAAAGTAGACGCCGTAGACTGACAATGCTTTAATGATAATCAGCCAAAAAATCAGCTTCAAAAGATAGGGAAAGCGCTGATTTGTCATTTCGATTGTATGTGTGACCATGATCTGCCTCAAAAATTTCAATTTCCCGCAGACTAAAATATTAAGTGATCGATTTCAAGCTTTTTGATCAGCCGCTCAAAAATGAGCCCTATCTGGCCCTTTAAACCACTATCACTTTATAAAAATAAAATTAAACTACTAGACAATACTTTATCAATTTTTTATTTCTAGTTGCACGCAATAGTTGATTATGAAAACATCTGTCCTCTTAAATTTAAACAAAGGAGAATTTATGGCAGTAGGAAGCTGTACAAAAGTGATGCGTGGATGGCCAAGCGCATTGATTCCACAAGCAATCGTCACAGCCGCACATCGCGCATACCATCTTGCAGGAATAATGGCTAAAAAAAGCAGCGCTGCAGACGCTCAGATTTCTTTTATTACCGAACAGATGAAGCAGTGGCCAGCCTGTGTAATAGCACCAAATCCAATTAAATGTAGAGCTGCGGCGTATATCACAGAATCCTCCTCTCAGCAGTTTTACAAATCAATCACAGCTAAAGTTGAGCGAATAAAGACATTGCACTTTGATGGACCTGATGGGCTTACTCATTCCACGTCACTAGAAAAGTTCTTAGATTTTGATCCGACGTCGAGAACGCTTGCAGTTACTACCAGCACAGACCTATTCATTGATGCAGGGGTTTCGTATTGGAAATTTAAAAAGAGGTCAGTTGCAGAGCGGTGGACGGATAAAGATATCGTGGGCGAAGTTTTTAAATGGGGAGCAGCGGCAGCCGTCGCAACAGTACTTTCAGCTCCCTTTGTCACGACCATGTTGTGGTATGGTGCTGCGCGTGTTGCACGCAAAACAGTGAGCGACCTTTTTGCTTTGACACGACCTCCAGCTCAACTCACACCTATGCACGAAGTTAAAAATCAGCGAGTCTGACCCCATTTTGGAGTGCGGTGGCTTGACACATACGCATCAAGCTAAAAATCCTGTAAATCTTGAATGTTGCTACTGTCTTTATCTGTGTTAGCTTGATGCGTATGTGGCTTGACGACGCCCACGCTGCGGGCAGTCAAGCACATCCTAATATCCTGTTTTGCCGCTAAAATGTGTTGACATTCTTATCACTATTTGATAATTATACCGTTTAATGATATATTTGCTGCCCTACGCAAATTTGTACCGATAAGAAGGCGTGACTGTGATTGTTTCTTTTGCTGACTCGGAAACTGAAGACATTTATGATGGCAAACGCTCAAAAAAAGCAATGAAGCGACTACACCCTATGTTGTGGCATGTTGCCCAGAGAAAACTGCATATGATTAAAGCAGCAAAGTGCTTAGAGGATCTTCGCATTCCACCATCGAATCATCTGGAAGCGTTATCTGGAAATTTAAAGAGCTTATTGAGCATTCGAATAAATGGTCAGTATCGAATCATTTTTCGCTGGCTAAAACAAGACGCCTATGACGTTAAAATTATAGACTACCATTGAGGAAAAAAATGTTACCAAAATATAGGAAACCAACAGCACCTGGCGAAATTTTGTGGGAAGAATTTTTAAAACCACTTGGAATTTCACAAGTTGACTTTGTAACCCATTTGGGCGGAAGCTGGACTCAACCAAAACTCAGTGCCATCATCCACGCAAAGCGTGCTATTACCGAGGCTATTGCGCTTGATTTAGCAGATGCACTTGGCACCACCCCAGAATTCTGGATTACCCTCCAAAATGATGTGAATTTATGGGAGTCATTACAAGTTCACAAAAGAATTAAACTTCTGCCAACTTTAAGAAGATTAAAAAGACAAACAAGGAAACAAAAGCAGAAGACTACTAGGCTTTGACGTAGAAATAGAGGTAGCTGTGCTTTTCTATTACAGCATGCATTTCTTTGTCGTCATCTGCAGAGATCGTCACTTCACTATCGTTATACTCCACCCAGCCCTTTGCGCCTGGCTCTCTTTTTGGGGCATAGGTCATATAATGGCCAGCCGCAGCATGGCCTGAAGGATTACAGATAACTGCACACAGCTTATAGCCTGATGGAAGCTCACTAGAAGGCTCTACTTGCGTTCTCTTTTTTTTGGCGCTGTTCGAGAATCTGTCAGCAATGCAGACCACAAGAAGGTCGGGACTACTCTGGTTTTTTGCTACTTTGGCTTGGCCTACAAGATCTTTGAGTGACAGCTGCTCGACCTTCTCCCCCTCTTGTAACTTAACGTGTGTCATTTTGAAAGAAAGGCCTAAATAATCCGCCAAAAATTCAACAAAGAGTGCCGCATCCATTTGCTCCCCTAATTTTTCTTTTGTTGCAGTCGCTTCAATAAAATAGGCAGGATCAGTGACCTGTAAGTCGAGAAAGAATTTCAGTAGCTTTGCTGCCTCAGCACGAGGAAAGGGCGCTTTTTCTGCTGCTCCATTTTGTAGTGACAGGAGCACTTCACGAAGCTTTTTGCGGCAGTTATTGATTTTTTCAGCTTTGGGGTTCTCTGCACTTGTGAGCCCCTTTTCCTTTTCTAAAACGGCAAGTAAAAAGGGGCATTCAGCCAAGGCTTGGATCGTGGCATTCATATAGCAGCTATTACCCACATTCAAGATGCCTCGCCTCGCAAGCTGAACCACTTTTTTCTGCGTGACATTGTGACTGCTTGTAGTTGACACGAGAGCTGTTAGCTTGGTCTGCTCAGCAGATGAGGGCCCAAGCAGCTCAGCTTTTTTCACCTCAATTTTTGCATCCAGTTCTTTGCTTACTACTTTTTTAGTAGCAAAGGGTGTGAACAGCTCTTGTAGGGAGAGGCTCAAGGCTAAAGCAAGCTCTAAGGGATAATCACAACCCGCACGCAAATAATTCATAACTTACATCTACACATTAATAATTAAAAATCACTATGTTAAGAATGTATATTATAATATTACCCTCTTTCTGGCAAACTAAAAAGATCTTTGATTGCTTGAAGAGTTACATCACGACCAATGGCTGCAATGGCATCAGTCAGTGGGATATTTTTGGGACAGACCCTGACGCAGTTTTGCGCATTCCCACAATCTGCAATGCCACCCTCTTGCATCAGTACATGAAGCCGCTTTGATTTTTGAAAGCTACCCACAGGATGGGTATTAAAAAGGCGCACCTGGCCGATACTTGCAGGGCCAATGAATTTTGAATGGTCATTGACCTGTGGACAAGCTTCCATACAGCAGCCGCAGGTCATGCATTGTGAAAGTGAGTACATCACTTCTTGCCTTTCAGGTGATATTTTAGGACCTGCTCCTGCATCGCGACAATCATCGGTCTGTATCCAGGCAAAGACCTCTTTCAAATTCTCAAACATCCGCGTGCGATCGACCATCAAATCACGAATCAGCGGAAACTTTGAAAAGGGAGCAAGTGTAATTGTTCGGCTGCTCGTTTCAGCTAAAATCTTCTCGACAATAGCAGTACAGGCCTGCCTTGGCTTGCCATTCACAAGCATGGAACAGGCGCCACACACCTCTTCAAGGCATCCCGACTCCCAGACTACAGGTGTCACTTTTTGCCCCTGGCGATTTACTGGATGGCGCTGGATGGCAAAAAGGGAAGAGATAATATTGGCCGTAGGCTTGCGTTCAAGTTCAAACTCTTCCCAGTACTGCTTGCCGGGATGACCTCGGTAAATACGCAATATATAGCTATTTTTTTCCTCTTGCTCCATCTCTTGCTCCTAAAGCGGTAATGGCATCTGCTCGGGCAGCCCAACGAACTTGGGAGCAGCCTTTTCATGCTTTGTATAGTCTCGTCCTACCGGTTTCAGATAACGTGTATCTACGTCGACATAGGAAATATCAGGCTCTTTTGTTTCTTTATCCCATTTAGCGATCGTCGTCTTTAAAAAGTTTTCATCATCGCGTTTTGGAAAATCAGACTTAGCATGCGAGCCTCGCGATTCATTGCGTAACAGTGCGCCTTTGGCAATGACAAGCGCGACCTCAACCATGCCCTCAAACTGACTTGCAAAGATATAGGTCTGATTTGCAAAGCGCGAAGTATCATCTAATGTAATTCGTTTTTGCCGCTCGCGGATCTCCTTGATTTTGGCAATCGTCTTGACAAGATCGGCGTTTGATCGACGTACTGTGGTATACTTGACAAGCCACTCTGCAAGCTCATCATGTAGGTTGTGTATATTTTCAGGCCCAGTTCGCGACATGATCTCCTTTCTCTTTTCCTCTTCGATAACTTCAGCACTAGTGAAATAGTCAGCGGGCACACTTTCATAGCCCACAAGTAGGCTTTCCAGATAACGGCGAATTTCAACAGCCGCTGTCAAGCCACCAAAAATACAAGAAAGAAGGGAGTTAGCACCCAACCTATTGGCCCCATGATACAGATAGTCTGATTCACCTACGTTAAAGAGGCCTGGAATATTGGTCATCTGCCGAAAACGGGAAAAACGGTCGACATCATCTGCTGCCGGAAAGTCCACCCATCCACCACCCATCGTGTAGTGCACGGCAGGGAAAATACTCATTGGCATTTTGCGCGGATCATGGCCTGTAAATTTTTCATAGATCTCTAAAATCGATTCCATGCGCTTCAATTTTTCAGGCGCAAGATGCGAGACATCTAAATAGACTTCATCTTTGCCCTCAACCCCCAGCCCCATCTCACAGATGTTCAGGATGACCCGAGCAGCTATATCACGCGGTATCAGATTGCCATAGGCGGGGTAGAGCTCCTCCAAAAAGTACCAGGGCTTTCCCGTCTCTCCACAGCTACTTTCTCGTCCATCATCTGTTTTGATTTTCTTACTAGAATTCCCTGGCACCCACATTCTACCACCTTCACCGCGTGCCGACTCCGATATTAAACGGAGCTTATCTTCTCCAGGAATCGCTGTAGGATGAATTTGAATGAACTCGCCATTGGCATACCACATGCCCTGTTGAAAGAGCCTTCCATTGGCAGCTCCTGTGCAAAAAACGGAATTCGTTGACTTTCGATAGAGCATGCCAAGACCACCCGTAGCGATGACTACAGCATTGGCTTTAAGGGTTTCGATTTTCAGATTGAAGATATCCATCATGACTACACCTCGAGCACGTCCCTCTTCATCCATCACGATTCTTAAGAAATCATGGTTTTCAAACTTCTCGATCAGTCCCTTTACTTCATACCTTCTCACCTGCTCATCAAGTGTATAAAGAAGCTGCTGACCTGTTGAGGTGCCACAAAAAACAGTCCGGTGATACAAAGAGCCGCCAAAGCGGCGAACATCGATATTGCCCTCAGGAGTTCTGTTGAAGGGGCAGCCTAGCCGTTCCATCATGCGGATGATATGAGGCGCTGCCAAGCACATCTCCACAACTGAGGGTTGATTGGCCAGAAAATCGCCGCCCTTAATTGTCTCATAGGCGTGAATCAGCGGTGAGTCGCCCTCATCTTTAGAGTCAAAAGAGGCATTGATACCACCCTGAGCGCAGACTGAGTGCGAGCGCTTGACTTTTGTGATCGAGACAAGTTTGACGTAAATACCGCTCTCAGCTAGCTTCATCGCACAGGAAAGGCCTGCCAGACCACCACCAACTACGATCACTTCATTTTTTACCATTTCATCAACTCTTTAAATTGAACCAGTAAGTTCCCCAGATGGCTGCCAGGCCAAAAAACAGTACAAGTAACATGAGGCCATCAGAAAAGGTGCGCATGTATCTTCTTGATTTTTCTGAAAGCGTAATCCCCCACGAGATGGCAAAAGTCCAGAGTCCATTCATGGCATGAAAGGAGGCTGCCAGAACAAAAAGGGTATAGATGACGCAGATCCAGACCGATTTAAAAGCCTCACGCACCATCACAAGCTCTGCTGTGCCAAAACTCTCTGTCACAGCTATGATCTCATTGCCTGTAACGGTTCTTTCTTTAAGTGTAGCGAGCCACTGCTCTTGCTCTTTGAGCCCCTGCTCACCCTGAAGGCGCTTTTCCTCTTCGATACTCAATCCCGCTTCTCTTTTTCTGATCTGCATCTTTTCGATTTCGGTGCTAAAACTTTTGATCTTTTTTTCCAGCTCTTTTTCTTGAGCTACAATGGCCTCTTGATCATACAGTGAAAGGCCAATTCTGCTGCTGAGTGTATAGAGGCCCTGATCCATTTGCAGCTTTACCATGTAGTCGGTTTTTTCTCCGACCTGAGCTTCGAGTGGACGGTGTAAAAAGCGCATGGTGCCCACATGCAGGATCAAGCCGACAACTAAAACCAGGGAGGTGATGCGCTGCCAGGTGTAGGCATGATTTCTAGAATAGGCTGCCAGATCGGCACGTCTTCCATCTGAGTGCATCGAATTGGGCTGTGCCGAAAAAAGATAGATAATGCCCCAATAGCCATGCAGAAGAATTGGCACACCTAAAAGTGTGAGTTCAATGATCGGCAAATAGGGCAGTGCCTTAATCGAGTTGACAGCCAGTACAAAACCGGTTCCATTGTCGCCAAAGAAGAGCGCTGCCTGTGAGTTAACCAGAAGATGTTCAAATAAAAAGAGGACTAAGAAAAAGCCGGTAATGGAATGGAGTCGCCTTTTGACAAAGCAGGCTGGCAGGGCTGCAGCTTCAGGAAGTAGAGCATTTTCGTAAGGGTTTTTCATGGTCATATCTTGTTAGAATACCACTCCTATAGCGACATAGTGCGAATGATTCAATACAAGATTTACAGGATTTTTAGCGGCAGAACAAGATATGTAAGATCGGCTAAAGCCGGCATGATATGTAAGATAGGCTCACAAGCTATCCTGGCAATCTCTTTTGTGATTTTAGTTATATTCTAAGCCCGTAGGGCGACAGATTTTAAAGCCCACAGTGACCAAAGGGAACTGTGGGTATTGTGGAAAAAATGAGACAGAACCCGGTTAGGGTGATTGATACAAGCAGCCGGGGATGTGATGAAAGAGCTGTTTATTTCCCATGATTTCTGCCTTTTTGACCTTTCTCAAGAGCTCATTTTGAAGCTTTAACCGCTCTCTCTTTTCTTCTTCGCTTTGATTTTTGATCTCAGCAATCTCCTCTATTTTTTTGAAGAGCTCATCGAATGCTTTTTCATAAACACTCGCCTCTTCTGGCATCCATTCAAGCGCTTCCACATCGCCTCTTACTGCATGCAGCTCTCGCACCCAAGGCTGAGTCAACTGCCCCTCTCCCTCTTTTGCCTGCCTTTTTTTCTGAATGAACTCTTCGATAAAATCTACATAGGCTCTCATTTCTGACACGAGTAGTGCATACTTCACTTGCGAATTTTCACTTTTTATTTCCATCTGCATTTTAGCTTCGAAAAGAAAATGGCAAAAAATCATCAACTGCTTCAATAAAAGCGCATTTTCTTCTGTATGTGTACCGGTCTCTTTTTCCCAGCCTTTTATATTGTACACTAATGCTTGAAGCATTTTTTTTGCACTCTCATCATCTGGCTTTAGCTGCTCAAGATCTCGTAAGAGAGCTGGTATCTGTTGCTTTGCCTTGTTAATCGCCGCAAGAAGTGCCTCTTGCAATTTTTTTTCATCCACATCAAATAATGAGCGCATATCCAAAAGTCCAATATCTAACACCACTTCGCGCTCTACAAACGCAACTCTTTGCAAAAGCTCTTTGGCATAGCTCTCAAAAGCAAGCGCTCCATTTTTTGTGTCATCTTCAATGAGATACTGTCTTTCAAACACCTCTAAAATGGTGTCCACGCGCTCCTCTTCAAAAGTTTTAATGAACTGAAGAGCTTTGGCAAACTGCACTGCTTGCGAAATTTTCGCATCCAGTTTTATCGTCTCTAAAAAGAGCTTCTTACGTAGCTGAAAATCATCTACCGCCATAAAAAATGAAAGTGGCTGGCAATAAGAAAATTGCTTTTCCAAACTTGTACATTCATCTAATAAAACATCCCACTGATTCTCTACGGGCACAAGTTCATCGTGGAGTGCGTGCTCTAATGGAACTACCAAATTTGGCCTTATTTTCTTATGCTCTTTTTCAATTTCTTCAAGGTCATCCGCTACTCGTAAAAGACGATTTTCTATTGTATCAATAGCCCTTAAAAATGACTCATGAAGCCCTTTTTTCAGTTTTTGTACGCGCGTTGCAAAATCTTCCATTTTTACCCACAGCTTACGAAACTGCTCATTGACATTTTCAAAAGCGCTGCACGTTTTAAAAACAGAAAATGGGTTCTCAATGTGCCTTAAAAACTGTTCCAGCTCTTGACATAAAGAGCAAACTTCCAAATAGATGCTCTCTTTTGATGAAACGCTAGCTACATGCAAATACCTTCTAGCGGTAAGCATTGCTTGTAAAAGGTGAATGTTCTCTTCACGTAGTTCCTGAAGACGTGTTGCTCGAAAGGCGATCTCATTGCGAAGGAGCTGTACATCATGCTCATAGGCTAAATCAAAGAGATTCTGACAAAGATCAAAACCTCTACTCTCACCTTTGAAATAGAGACTCTGGAGGTGAGCTATCTTCAAGCAGAGCGTTGATCTCAGCTTTTGAATAGCCTCTAAAAGATCAGGAAATGGTGTGATGCCGTAAAAAATTTCAAAAAGACGCCTTTTAACAGTCTGTGTGGCATGTGTGCATAGCTTCAGCAACGCATTGCGCTCTTTTGTCATTTTCTCAAAAAAATCGGGGGCGCTTTTTTGCATTGCTAAATAGCTTTCATAGTGCGCCTGAATCAGCGCATCAACTTTTGCTGTCTCAAGGCCATGGAGCATGCTGTGAGGGATGGTTAAGCTTTGAATTTCCTTTATCTTGTGCGCTTTTTTCTCTTTGAAATCAGCAAAAAGAGTAAAGGGTTCACAACATTTTAGGAATTTTTTTTGAAAATCTGCAATCACATGCAACTTCCTAACTCGTTCCTGGCTCCTCTTTAAAAGCTCTATTATCTCTTGGAAGAGGGCCTCAAAAAAATCGCCTATTTTTTTAACAGCCTCAGTAAAGGCACTCTCTGAATCAGCCTCCTGCAGGAGTTCTTTTGGGAGCGTTTTTTCAAATAGCTTTTCTGCAGCTTCTAACAAATCTTGATAGATGCTCAATTCACCGTTGAACAGCTGGTTAAAAGGGACTAAAGCGCGGCTTCTGAATTTTGCCTCCTCTTCCTTTGCAATCAGGGCAAGCGCCTCTGCTCTTTTTTTGGGTGTGTTGGCCTCTTCTTCACTAGACTTTTGCATTCTACATCTCGACCATTAATGATCATTTTCATAGTAGGGCTCCACATGCACAATCACATCCTGTACTTGCGGCCACACTTTTTGAATCTCCCATCTGACCTTCTGACAAAGGCTGTGCGCCTTTTCAACAGTAAGCTCAGGATCCACTTCCACATCAATATCTACATGTGCTGTCGGCCCTGAAAGTTGAATGCGGATTTTTTCTGTATCTTTGATACCCTCAACACTTTTTGCTGCCCGCCTTACTTTTTCAAAGTATGCCTGATGGGGAATTCTATCAAGCAATTGATTAAGATTACTTTTCGCAGCAAAAAGACCTATGCCGCACATAAAGAGCGAAATGGCTACAGCACCAAGCCTGTCGCACACCCAGCCCCAATCAGGAATGATCGCCCCCACGATAAGCGCCACTAAAGCCACAAGGCTATTTAAGCTGTCGACCCTAAAATGTAGGGCCTCAGAGGTAAGCGCTGGGCTATTTTCCTGCTTGGCGATCTTTTTCATGTGAAAATAGGCGCTCTCAAGTAAAAGGCAGGCGATAAATGGAAAGAGCCATACTCTTGTGTCCAGATGATGCGTTTTTTCCAAATTCCAAAAAGCAAAAAACTGATAGACAAACATAACAATGCCGCCAAGGGTTATAAAAAGACCCAGCTGCAGGCCTACTAAGGGCTCATAGCGACCATGTCCGAAGGGATGCTCTCGATCAGGTGGGCGTTCTGCAAGCTTGATGGAGATAATCAACAAAAGGCTTGAAACCACATCGACGATAGTTGACAAAGCATCCATTAAAAGAGCAGAGCTATGAGAGAAGAGATAGCCCCACAGTTCGAACAGAGCGATGGCGAAGCGCACGGCAATGCCAAGCGCTGCAATGCGCACAAGTGTCGCGCTTCTTTTATAGCGGGCTGCATAAAAATCGTAAGGCGGAAGAATAGGTTCTGGATATGCCATAGATAGTCCCTACAACTGAAGGTTGAAAAGCGATACTACATTGTGAGTGGTGCTTTTGGCAAGCGCATCAAGCGCTTCTTCTTTTTTTTCCTGGTTTCTAAAAATGCGAAGCATCTTGAAATAATCCTTAAAAAACAGACTCATTCCTAACTCTATAAGTATCTGTGACTGCTCCTCTGTCCCCAGAGATTCCGAGTATTTGAGCATCACATCCATAACATCCAATTGAAATTTTTCTTCCATAAGAGCGCCGGTATTTTTGTTTATAAACATAATATATCTTACATATCATGTTTTTTTATGAAAACATGAATTTTTTTTCGATTGTTGTTATCCTCAGTTTTCTCTAGGATTTTCAGGTAAAAGGAACTCCTATTTATGTGGTTAGATGAGTGGTTATTCAAACGACGAATGAAAGCAAATGCTTTTTCAAAGATGCTAGACATTACTCCACAATATCTCTACGATATTATTTCGGGGCGTAGAATTTGTGGACCAAAAGTAGCAAAAAAGATCATAGAGCTGACCGAAGGCGAGGTCACTGAGCACGATATTTTTCATGGTCCGAAAAGATTGCCCGAGAAAAGCAAAAAATTCCCCAGGAAATAGTTGTTAAAGCTTCTTAGGCTCGCAAGTAGGTGAAGGATCCTACTGAAGATTAAAAAGCGATACTACATTGTGAGTGGTGCTTTTGGCAAGCGCATCAAGAGACGTGCCCTTTAGTTCAGCAACTACTTTGGCAACTTCTACTAAATAGGCTGGCTCATTTTTCTTGCCACGAAAGGGCTGAGGGGCTAAGTAAGGGCTATCTGTTTCAATCAACAGCATCTCTAACGGCACATATTTGGCAACCTCTTTCAAAAGCGTGCTTTTGTTAAAAGTCACAATGCCACTTAAAGAAACATAAAAGCCGCGCTCAAGTACCTTTTTGGCCTCCTCAACGGTTCCTGTAAAGCAGTGCAGCACACCTCTTGTCTTTGTGATTGACGTTTTATTTTCCTCATCCAGTATGGAAAAAAAATCCTCCCAGGCATCGCGACAATGAATGACAACCGGAAGCCCCCGCTGATTGGCAAGCTTGAGATATTTTCTTAAATAAAACTGCTGTAATTTTCTTGGAGCATGCTCGTAGTAGTAGTCAAGACCAGTTTCACCAATAGCTACTAGCTTCTTCTCAGCCGCTGCCTTTTCAACGATGGGGAAAAAATATTCGCCCTCTTTTTCAACATCATGAGGAGTAGTTGCGGCTATGTTGTAAATTCGCGGCTCTTTTGTCTGTAAAGCAAGTAAGAGCCCCTTTTCAAGTGAAGACGCGTCGGTGCAGATGTTCATGATCGCAAAAATATTGGCCTCTTTTGCGCGCATAAGTTCCGCGTCTAAATCTTGATTTTGCGAGCTCAAATGAGCATGAGAATCAATAAACATTAAATTTATTTTGCTTTCTCGTTGTGGACCTGCTTGAGCGCATCGATGACCATTTCGGGTGTCAGAACCTCTGGCAAGATGTAGGGCGCCTCGCCTGCTTTTTTGCCATAAAGAACATACACAGGAACGCCATTTCTTCCCAGACTTCTTAAAAATTTGGTAATGGTCTCATCATTTTGTGTCCAGTCGCCAATCATTTTGACAACGCCATAACGGATAAAGGCCTCCTTTACGGCAGCGCTTTCCAAAACAAGGCTGTTGGCCTGGCAGGTGAGGCACCATTTGGCAGAAAAATCAACAAATACAGGCAGATGCTTCGACTGTAACAGCTGGATCCTTTCTTGAGAAAAGGGCTCCCACTCTTGGCCTGGAACTTCGGGAAGAGGAACAGCTTGTGGCTGAGCTTTGGCAGTGAGCGGCTCATATTTTGATAAATAGACTTCGTCAAGTAAAAGATAGACTCCGAAAACAATGAAACATAAGGCAAACAGCTTGGCAAATGCCCTCACAATACTTTTTCTCTCCAAGCCGCCCCAGGTTCCATAGATCCAGAGGCCTATGGAAATGAAGAAAAAGGAGGTAAAGAGATAGACTAAAGAGAGGTTTACTGTCTCAGCTTCTAAAACCCAGATCAGCCACAGGACTGTTGCCAGTAATAAAAAGCCCATGAACTGTTTGAAGGTGATCATCCAGCGGCCAGGCCGAGGAATGAGACGGGTCAGCTCAGGAAAGAGGGAAAGAAAAAGATAGGGAAAGGCCATGCCTAGGCCAAGAAAGGTAAAGATGGTGAGCGAGTAAAGTGGGTCAAGAGTCGCTGTAAAGCCAATGGCAGAGCCGAGTAGGGGGCCAGTGCAGGGACTTGCGACGAAGGTGGCCAAGATGCCGCTGCAAAAGGAGGAAAAATTGGAGGGCAGCTGGGCAGTAAGAGGAGAGCCCATTTTCGCACTCTCATCGAGTGATCCTGCAAATGAGGCAAATTTTGCACCAAATTCAAAAACACCAAAAAGGCTTAAAGCTAGTGTGAAAAGAACTACGATCAAGCTTGCGACAAAAAGAGGCTCTTGAAGCTGAAATCCCCAGCCTACCGTCTTACCAAAAGTTTGCAAAAGATAAATCGCTCCGGCAAGCATCCAGAAAGAGAGTAGGATACCGAAGGAAAAGGCAAGCCCATGTCTGAATGTTGTCGAACGTCCCTGTCCCTGCATCTGGACAAAATGGAGAACTTTAAGGCTGATAACCGGCAACACACAAGGCATGAAGTTAAGGATGATGCCACCCAGAAAGGCAAGAGTCAAAATATAGGTAAAATCGGAGTTAAAAAAGCCTTTAAAGTGGACGATTTGGATATCAATCCACGCTTTCATATCATCTAAAAAAGCAGTCTCTTCTTCTTGAGCGGTTATTGCTACAGCTTTTTGATGGATGCCAAATTTACTTACGTTTGTGCTTGTTTCATCAATTTCAACACTCAGATCCCTTTGCAATGAATCTGAAGCAAAAGAGACAACGAGCACTCCCTTTACATTGCCCTTTAACGAAGCGCCATTTTGCGCCTGAAGCTGCAGGGCAAGCTTTTTAGCATTGTCCTGAACTTGCCATGTGGGAGCACTTTTACTATCAAAGAGCCCATTTACAAGAGGAAAAAAAGTGATCGAGCGCACGTCTGAAAAATGCTCATGTGCCATCGATAAGGTAATTTGAGCGCTATTGTCACCAATTTCAACCGAGTAGGGCACATCCTCTTTTGGAATTGTGTGCCTAGCCTCTAAAAAAGTAGAGGCATTGGCTTCATTCATTTCATGCGTGTGGCTGTTTACTTTGAGTGATACATCCAGATGTGTTTTTCCTGGTATGCAGACGGAGGCACCGCAGGAAACCCAGGAAACATCTGCCTCACAAGTTATTGTAGACCCATCTTCAAGGTTTTTTGGGGCATGAACTCTGGCAAGTAGACAAGGGCTATTGGAATAGCCATAGATCAGCTGCCTGTCTACCTCAATTTTAGAGGGCGTTGGCCAGAGTAGTTCATCTACAGAAAAAGCATCGGGCAGCTTCCAGCTAATTTTTGGCGGGGCACCTGCAGATGCGGGATTTTTCCAATAGAGATGAAAATCGGGAGCGATGGTGAATTTGAGGGCGAGCCAAAAGGTTTGATCTGCGTGAATGCTCTTTTCTTCAGAAAGAAGTGCGACACTTACAGGCTGAGAAGGAGGAGAGGGTTGAGAAAAAACAACCCTGTTGCAAAAAAGCAACATAAAAAAGAGGCAGACTATTTTTTTCATCGTAAAAATATCCCAAATTATAGACATTCACTCCCCTAATTCATAATCTATAATTGGAAGTGAGTCAATATTCTTTTTGCATTGTGAACATTTGCGCTTTGCGCTAAGTTTTGCAGCAATTAACCAGGAGTAGTTCAATGCTGTTTTTGCTTGAGGGCAACCCCTTTTTTGATGCCTATATCGAATCTGATTTTCTTGGTAAGCTTATTTTCTTAGGTCTTATAGCACTTTCCATAATCACCTGGAGCGTGCTCATCCATAAGATCTGGATTACAAGACGGGTAAAAAAGTCCTCTCTTTTATTTCGAAAAACATTTCAAGAGCAGAAGGACAAGCCACTTGAAGTAAGCTACAGCCAAAAAACGCATCCTGAATGCCCAAATGCCTTCCAGATAGTCTATGGAGTGCTGCAGTCGAAAACGTGTGAGATTCTCGATAAAAACCAAACTGTCTCACAATCAATGAAAAGGACAAATGAAAGCAGTGCTGCCTATCTTTCAGCATCTGACGTTTCGCTTTTAGATTCTTGCGCCCATTCGGCCATCACATCGCTTGTCAAATACCTCAATAAAAACCTCTACATACTCTCTACCGTCGTTACCTTAGCTCCCTTTCTTGGCCTTTTGGGTACAGTCTACGGTATTCTTGTTACCTTTTCAGGCATGAAATCAGATCCCTCGGCCGCTTCTAACCAGGTGGTTCTTGGTGGCCTTTCTTTAGCGCTCACCACTACTGTGATAGGCCTTGTGGATGCGATCCCTGCACTCATCGGCTACAACTACCTCAAAAATGTAATCCATGATTTTGATACGGAGATGGACCGATTTGCAAATGACGTTCTGACCTCATTTGAACTGCACTACCGCAGGGTGGAGTAAGATGGCCCGCAAAGGTATACGACAAACGACTACAAAAGCTGAAAATGAAGAGCCCTTGATTAACATCACTCCATTGATCGACGTGGTGTTTGTTATTCTCATCGCCTTCATTGTCATTGCTCCTCTTTTAGAACAGGATCGCATTGCGCTTGCCAAGGGAGGCGCATCGTCACATAACCCCATTCATCTTCAGGATGCAAGCTCGATTCAGATCCATGTCTACGCCGATAATAGCATCGCTCTGAACATGCAACCAATAGAGCTCAGTGACCTTCCTAGAATCCTAGGAGAGGTAAAAAAGGAGTATCCCAAAGCGCGACCGCAGCTTTTTCATGATAAGAAAGCCTATTTTGGCACCTATCAAGAGGTAAAAAATACTGTTGAGGCGGCAGGCTTCGAAGAAATGGATATCGTACTGAGCCCCACGTAGGATTCTATGATACAAAAAAAAATCATCCTTTTTGTATCGTGTGCACACCTTCTTCTGTGTGCCCTAATTCTCTTTTGTGAGCCACTACAAAGCCCACCTGTAAAAAAATTGCTGGTACAGACTGTCTCTTTAAAAAGTGCTGCTGTTATTGAGCCTCTGAGTATTCCTGAAGAGTTTTTTGTAGCTGCTGAGCCCCAAGCTGTCACGGAGCTTGCTGCCGTAGTGAATGAGCCTCCACCAAGCATAGAAGAGCCTGAAAAAGAGGCTGTCTCCATGGAAGAAAAAATTGAGAAAAAAGCACCCATCCCTATTCCTTCAAAAAGGGAGAAAAAGAGGGAAGAAGAGGTAAAAAAAGTTGTCGCCAAAACAACCCCCTCACCAAAACTAGCTCCCAAACCAGCTCCCAAATCTGAACCTAAAAAGCAGCCCAAAAGCACACCAAAAGCTAAACCTAAACCAAAAGCTGAAACAAAAAAACCTAGTAAGGCACCTCCTGCAAAAAAAGCGGTAGCTAAAACTGAAAAAAAACAGGCGCCCCCCAAAGTAGACGCCAAGAAGGTTGAAGCTGCCAGAAAACAGGCCGAAGAACTAGCACGTAAAAATGCTCAAGCAAAAGCAGAACGGCTAGAAATTGCAAAAAACGAAGCGCTTCTTTCTGAGGCACTTTCTAGTCTTGACCATGTAGGAGAGCTGCAGGCTAAAAAAAGAGATTCCGCAAAGGCATCGACACAGCAGGCAAAGGCACCTTCTCAAATAGCAGCGCTTGCCTCAGAACAGCTTGTTAAAATTGAAGCCGAAGGTGTATTCTCCCAGCGCGAAAAAAGCTACTACGATGAACTTGTAGCCAGGTTAAAGCTGGCGCTCAAACTTCCAGAATATGGGGAGGTGAAGGTCAAGCTGACCCTGACGCGGCAAGGAAAGGTCACCAAAGTGCAGGTGATCTCATCGAAAAGCCGTAAGAATAAAGACTACATTGAAAAGATGCTGGCACACACCAACTTTCCTCGCTTCGGTGATAATTTTGGCAGTGATGGCGAGCACACCTTTCAGCTCAACTTAAGTAATGAACTGCATTACTAAAAATAAAAAAGGAGAAAATTATGGCATCATTAACGCCCGGTTCCGAGCCTCTACCACGTCAAAATAAACCCTGTAATGGCATTACAGAGTGGTTGAGTAGAGCAGCTATTGCATCGGCAACGGTATGGTTTGGCAAACAAATTTGTACTGTTTCAAAAAATACTAATCTTCTCCCACTTCTCAGTGGCATTAATGCTGCAGCCCTTGCCGACACAGTCATTGGCGCCTCTACACTCGGTGGCACCTCTACGGAAGGCAATGACTTCAAAGAGACCATACGCATAGTGGCTGGCACAACAATCACATCCCTATTTGGACCAGCAGTTGCAGAAGCTGCCCTTTTTTATTCGGGATACAGAATAGCCCACACCTGTATGCGTCTACTCTTTTGTGGCATTGACAGAAGCAAGCCAGCAAACGCATAAACCAATTTTGGTGCGGTAGCTTGACACCGCTTTGTAAGGTAACGTCAAGCCACATACGCATCAAGCTAACGGATGTTTTTGTTCTAAGCCCATAGGGCGATTGATTTTAGAGCCCACAGTGACCGAAGGGAACTGTGGGTTAATGCGCAAAATGGATGCAGAGCCCATCCAGGGCGACTGATTTTCTGCGGCTTTCATTTTAATCCTTTTGCTTTATCAATCTCCCTACTGGCTCAGGCAAAAGAAGCGGTCACAGAATTCACCAAAAAAACAGCTCGCTATTAATTTAAAAAATATACTATGAACAAAAATAGAGTAGAAAACGCAAAATCTAAGGGTGAGCTATGTCAGAGGTACCAGGAGCAAATAGTCAATCTCCAAATCAAGATTCAATGCGCTACATGCTTGGCAATGGGAATGATTCAGGGCCTCAGTTTACAGGGAAAAACGGTCAATCAAAACAAGCAAAAAAGAAGAACACAGACCGTGTGCCTCTTGGTAATTTTACAAAGATGATCTCCACTACGTTGAGAAAGTCTCCTTCGCTACTGTTACAAGATGGTGAATTTCCGAAAATTGTTCGAAAAGGTGCCCAAGAAATTATCCAAGCACTTCACAAGACAAACGATGCAGTAGTCATGTCTCAGCGCTTAGAGCAGTTTGTGCGCTGTGAAAAGATGCTAAAAAATCTCAATGACAATCTGATTTCAATGCTCAATCAAACAGCAAAAAGTGACCTTACAAAACGAAATGAGATCTCAGAAGTAGCCGAAATCGTTGGAGCTGTACTGAGGCAGTTTAAAAATGAGGCTGCTTTTCTTAACCAAGTAAAGGAAAATATTGCCAATCCTAACAAGCCACTGGTCATACAAGAAGCTGCTCCAACAAATAAGCCCACAGAATCAGAAGATCTTCCCTACCCTATTATAGGCATGATAGCTTCATTTCTTCCCAAAGAAGAAGTAGATGCATTGCTGAATCCTTTACTTGATCAGTTTGCAAAAAAAGGTGAGCGCAGCCTTGCAAAAGCTACTGCTACTCAAGAAGCCTTCAAAGGAGAAAAACTTGCAGGGGAACTAACGAAAAAAATAGTTGAAGCCCTCAAAACGCAAGGCGATAAGTTTGTTTTTCCAGAAGAGTTGAGGCAACAAATTCAGTTTGTAACGAGCCTTGACCTTTCAAGTCTTGGAGTTCCCCTGCGAGCGACCGCTCTGAAGGAATTGATTTCCAATTGGCCGCATCTTACCGATCTGAATCTGTCAGGTAACACTGTAACAAAAGAGATAGTGGATCTTTTGGGCGATTTAAAAGATCTACGTCATCTTAATCTTAGAGGGACACAGCTGAATGATAGCATGCTCCTCACCTTGATAGAAAAGCACCCGAACCTTCAGAGCCTGACCTGCGCTGAATGTCCAATTACCACCTTGCAGCCACTCACCTCCTTCAAGAACCTTCAGTCTCTGGATTGTACTAGCTGTCCAATTACCACTTTGCAACCGCTCTCTCTCTGCACGAACCTTCAAAGCCTCTATTGTGATGACTGCCAAGCAATCACCACCTTACAGCCACTCTCTTCCTGTACTCATCTTCAGCTTCTATCTTGTCAAGGCTGCGGGCAGATCACTACCTTACAGCCGCTCTCCTCCTGCACAAACCTTCAGGACCTGAACTGTTCTGACTGTCCAATCACTACCTTACAGCCGCTCTCCTTCTGCATCAATCTTCAAAGCCTGACTTGCGTTGAATGTCCAATCACCACCTTGCAACCGCTCTCCTCCTGCACGAACCTTTTGACTCTGTGGTGTTATAGCTGCCCTCAAATTACCTCTTTGCAGCCTCTCTCCCTCTGCACCAGGCTTCAGAGTCTGTATTGCGGTAACTGCCCAATCACTACCCTACAACCACTCTCCTCTTGCACCAACCTCCAGAATCTGGATTTTGGTGAATGCCCAGTGACCACTTTGCAGCCTCTTTCCTCATGTGTCAACCTTCAGACAGTGAATTGCCGGAACTGTCGTCAGATTTTTTCTTTACAACCGCTTTTCTCATGCTCCAACCTTCAATTATTAGATTGTCGAACATGCCCTCAAATTATCTCTGAAGAAAAAAGTGCCCTAAAACAAGCTCTCCCCAGAGTGTTCATTAATGACACTGCCGTATAGCTACCTTAGAAGCCATCTTCTATTTTTATCCTGCCGCCGAAGGCGATCTTATCTATCCTGTTTTTCTATTAATGAAGAGTCGGTTTTATTTCGGGCACGAGCTCGGGCACGGGCTCGGGCTCGTTCACGAACTAGTTCATCATTTATGGTGTGTGTAGCAGCCTCTGCATCTTGTCTGTTGCCAGCGCTATACGAAACCAAACCGTGTACTTTTCAGGCATGTGCTCTATCTCCTGCTGCAGCTTTGCAACCTCTATCCAGCAAAAGTCGTCGATCTCAGCTGGATTTGGCTTGTCAATCGGCCCCTCAAATATGCCTACAAGTACATGATCAAACTCATGTTCTTTCAGCCCCTTATCTAACTCTGCCTTGTAGGTAAAGGAGAAGACCTCTTTGAGCGGGCAGTCAAAACCAAACTCCTCTTGCAGTCTTCTGTGGGCCGCCTCTTGAATGCTTTCATGCTCTCTCGGATGGCTGCAACAGGCATTTGTCCACAAGCCTCCTGAATGGTACTTTACTTTTGCCCTTTTGTGGATCAGCATTTGTCCTTGAGCATTAAAAATGAAGATCGAAAAGGCGCGATGCAAAAGCCCCTTTTCATGAGCCTCCATTTTTTCACATAAACCAATCGGCTGATCTTGATCGTTTACAAGAATTACTTTCTCTTCCATAGTACTCTATAGCCATTTTTCGGAGGTTCGTATGTCGCTTCTTAATAAAGCAAAAACAGTCTACCTGTCCTGCTTTTTTCAGTTCATTCTCTTTTTTTTCAGCGCCGCACTTGCCGCCAATGAGGAAATTGTTGTTAGGCTTGCGACTGAATCTACCCGCCTGCCTCTCTTTATTGAAGCCATTCAGAATGAAAAATCAAATTTCGATGCAAGCTACCTTCAAGCGCTCTCCTCTATCTTCAGCTACGATATGAACTACAATGGCATGACGGAAGTGGTGTTACCTAAAGATAAAAAGCGCTATCAAGCACTCAGTAGCCAAACGGGTTTTGACACGGCCTGCGACTTCAATAAGTGTAAAGATGTGGATCTCTTTTATGTGATCAAAATGAAAATGGAGGGCAAGAACCTAGTCACAAAAGTGATTTCGGTAAATGGCCAATCGACGAAACTGATTGAGGGGATCTCCTGCACTGGAGAGCTTGCTAAAGATAGAAAAGCGATCCATTATCTTGCTGACTCCATCTGCCAGATGCTCTTTCAAAAACAGGGCATCGCCTCCTCGCGCATATTTTTTACCGAGAAGAAAAAAATTCAAACGAGTACTGATAGCGAAGAAAAATGGGTGGCTGAGATCTATGAGGCCGACTACGACGGGGCAAATAAAAAAGAGCTCACGCATGATGCTGCCTTCTGTGTCACGCCGGTCTATGTAGCACCAAACAGCCACAGCCAGTCAGCAAGCCTTGTCTTTGTCTCTTATAAAATCGGACAGCCTAAAATCTATTTCACCTCTTTAAAAGATGGCAAGACAAGACGCGCAAGCCCCCTTCGCGGCAATCAGATCACCCCACAAATTTCACCCGATGGAACAAAGATAGCCTTCGCCTGTGATACCCTGGGAAGAGCAGACCTCTTTTTACAGACCTTCAATGCCGCGAGCGGCGCTATTGGTAAACCGCTCCAGATTTTTACTGCCAAAGGGGCTGCCAATGCCTCTCCCACCTTTTCGCCCGACTCCAATAAAATCGCCTTTGTCTCCAATAAAGATGGCGCACCAAAAATTTATGTCATGGCTATTCCAGAGGCGAGTGCCAAACTCAAAGACATCCATCCAGAGCTCATCTCTAAGCGCTGCCGTGAAAATAGCGCGCCCTCCTGGTCACCCGACGGCAAAAAAATTGCCTACAGCGCAAAATCAGGCGGCGCACGCCAGATCTGGATCTATGATTTTGACAGCGGACAAGAAAGACAACTTACTGATGGTAAGGGAGATAAAGAAAACCCTGTCTGGGCAGCAGATAGCCTTCACCTGCTCTTCAACTCGACAAAGGATGATCAAACTGATCTTTATCTTGTGAATCTGAACCAGCCGGAAGCTGTAAAAATCAAAGTTTCTGAAGGAAGTAAAGAAATCCGATTTCCCTGCTGGAAACAATAAATCGATTCTGGTAGACTCACGCTTTCAAACCCAGTTGGCTACTAATTCGTTCGCAGG
>Ga0364909_10159_pt1 | contig 25308 bp, 22 predicted proteins | sample SorcelJu500001C3_3_FD_206966 | JGI IMG/M metagenome (GOLD analysis project Ga0364909, IMG submission 206966) | Enriched cells from Trout Bog Lake Hypolimnion, Wisconsin, USA - BchlTB.June25.5000.01.C3 | ecosystem: Environmental > Aquatic > Freshwater > Lake > Hypolimnion/Profundal zone | place... | reverse complement strand
GACGAGTGACTTTGGGAGAGAAATGGAAAGAGAGCGTGAAACAGAACGTGAACAGGAAAAGCAAAAAGAGGCCGAGCTTGAAAGTGAGGCGCATAGGGGAGCAAAAGATGCCTTGTCGATGCCTAGCTTTCCATGGAAATATCTCAAACCGTCATGGGAACTTGATTTACTGAAGTGGAGAGACAACTTTTTCGTCATAGAAGTAAATCGCCTCCATGTACGAGATGGAGAAAAGGTCTTTTTCCCGATACAGACACTGTTCGCTAGGGAGCCTGGGCCGCTCTCCTTTGCTTTAAGTAAGCAGATAGCCTTTTCGCGAAACTTTGTTCAACATAGTGTACACGAGAGTTTTTTTGAGTCAAAAGGTGGACTCATCCAAACGCTCTTTTTTGATAGTTTTGGGAAAGGCCAGAAAACGAGCTATCAGCTGCTTGTGATTAATGAAAAAGGCCTACCCACTCGTACGTTAATGATTGATCTGGAAGAGTCGGCCAGTATAAAAAGCGCAATCTGTGCCTTATCGGTCGACGAACAGGCCAAGTTAGCGCAAGACAACGTCAGCTTTTCGATTTATGATTTGGTAAATGGTCTTGAGATCACAAGCGGGAAGCCCTGTGATCCCGAAAAAGATATGGGGCTTTTCGAGCAGCTTGTACAAATCAAATTCCTGAATGGCTGCCTTCATTATGAACCGGCAGAGGCCGCCTATTTATGCGTTTGGTTGCAAGATAATGACGCTAAGCAGCTTCACAGCTTTTTCTTGAATGTGGTGTTAGCTCATAAGTCAGAGTCCAAAAAGGCCTTTTTGGCGGATAGTTTCCTCAAAAAAATATTCGAGGACATAGAACTAGAAAGAAATTGAAAAATTCTTTATATAGAAAAGAACACGCTATAGCGTGGGCTTTAGAGGCAGTTGCAAAAATCGAATATGCAGATAATCGCAGATTTTTTTGACTGTTTTTTCGCTCATTTTTTTTGACATACTCTACGAGTAGGCTAAAAATGAGCGGAAAAACAGGCGAGAAAAGATGCGGTTAGATGCACAATTCGATTTTTGCAACTGGCTCTTTAGCCGCAAGGGACTTTTCAAAGGATTTTTCATGTCAGAGCTTTCTTTATTGCCAGAAGAGCTACAAAAACAGATAAATGCCTTCTTATCAACGGTCATTGAGCTAGAAAAAGAGGACTATCACAATGATCTCGTGCCCTTTTCTCAGCATGCGGCTGAAATTCGGGAAAAGGGAGCGGCACTCTTTATCGAACGTCAACGTAAGTTAGATCATGGAAAGGCTCTTCTCCAAGAGCTTTTTGAAGAGGAGAACAATCCACCAGAGCTCTCCTTTGCAGTTTATACGGCGGCAGTAGCAGCCTACAAAGAGAAAATGAAAGAAGCAGACTTGACAGAGGCGAAGTCGCTACAAGAAGAGCTGGAGCTTCCTCAAGCTTTTATGCATCGCGGGCTTCAAGTGGCAAGAAAGCTGCTAGACGAGGAAAAATATGAGGATGCAGAGTCTCTCTTTCTATTCTTGCATTTTCTTCAACCCAACGTATTTGAGTATCCCTTTGGGCAGGCAGTGTGTCAACAGGCTCTAGAGCATTATGAGGAGGCTATCGAAAGCTATCGAATGAGCTTGCAGCAAGAGCCTACAAATCCAGCCCCTTTTTTCCTGATGGCAGGCTGCTAGTATCTCATTTTCTGACTGCCTTTTCTCCAAAATAAAATGTGTAAGTAACTCTAAGGATTTATCTTTAAAGGGTGGAAAAGTAGCCATAAATAGTAAATGACTATAGTGCTCGGACAGATGCTCGTCTTGCCTTACGCGGTTTGACAGAGGACTTTCTTTCATTCGCTCATAATTGAGTGGAATCTCTCTCAATTTTCGATCCAGCAACTGGCTGTCATGACTCATGATATTGTAGCTCTTATAAAGCTCACAGGCCTGTGCAAAAAGACATTGAAATGGCACTGGTAAAATTTCTTTATAGTGTTTTGCTATTTCAACTATTTTTTCAACTTCTGCAAGTGAATCAAAAGAGGAGGGAAAAGTCCTCCCACCTAATATTGGGTCAATGATCCGCTTAGCCTTTTTCTCGTTTTCTTTATTTTCTAACCATTTTTTCATCACCTTAAAGAACGCAGTAAATATACCTACGCCTTCTGTATTAATGATCCCCTCTCCCTCTCCCTCTTTACGAATCGATTTTCTGATAAGTTCATCTTGGATGGTGAAAATTGCTCTCTCCTCCCCCCATAGATATTGCCTCTCAATCTGGGAGAGGTAACGATTATATTCTGGATTATGGAGTAGACGAAATGATGAATTCTCAAATAGGCTGCTAGCTATTTGCCCTCCTAGTCGTGAGGTAGGGATAGCCATAGCATGAAATTGTCGTGGGTTATTTGGCTCTGAGTTAGGATAGGTATAAAAAAGCGTTTCATCTGCCGGCAGCTTACTTGCAATAGTATTCATGATTGCTAAAATGTGTAGATGCGCGATCACATTTGTCTCTTTACAGCCATAAGCCCTGTCAACCGCATGAGCCGAAATGGCACTTGATAAACAGGAACTAGCCCACATTGCAATTGTTCTCAATTCTACGAGTACTTGACATACCTGTTCTGCTGTCAGCGCATTCCACAGCTTGTTATTGCTCGGATCATGGCGGATTAATTTCGCTACAAAGCGATCAAAAAAATCGACCACCTCTTTGTATTTATTGGCCCCTTTAGCCTCACTTATCATCTTCTTAAATTTTCCAATATCTGCCGCAATTGTTTGAGCAGTTGGCCTCCATTTCAGAATCTGATTTTCCAGGGGTAGCTGAATAGAAAGAGCAGCTTCCCCAGGGAGTACTTCTGGGTTTACAGTAGGCAATATAATGGGAGCTGCAAAGTAAAAACAGCTAGAAGGAAGCTCACTCAGCATACCACCAAGTAAAAAGGAAAAAGATGAATCCTTAATCCGGAAAGCAAAATCACCATTCAAACGAGTAAGGGCTGCCAGGCATATATCTTGCACTATTTGTGCTACGGGGCGCAATGAACCAGAACCATGAATAAAACAGGCCAAACCATTCCTCAGGCAAGCGAGATTTGCTACACGCCTGTCTTGTGCTCTTTGTACTACGAGGCTCTTTGCATTCACCTGAGTGATCAGCTCATCGACTTGTTCTATGAGGGCAAGCGCTGTTTGTACTTCAGCAGGAGAAATCAACTTCGAGAGTGTTTCATCTGACTGCACTTTCGCGATGGCGGTGCTTATTTTTTCTTTTACTCGGGCAAGTCCCTCTATATCCTCTTTCGTTATCCCTTGTTTACTCTGCGCTTTTTTCTGTAGCTCACCCATGTAGTTATCTAACAAGGCCATCTTAAAATGAAACTTGAACAGCTTCGCTTCTGTTTTGCCCATTTCCCTTGCTAGAAAGGCAAAGAGGCGTTTCCACTGACAGGTACCGGAGCGTTGTCCTGTACTCAAGGGAGCAATATCGATATCTAGCAGGCTGATTTTGCCTCCATGAAGCGGAATCAGCTGCTCATAGAGAATTTCAGCTGCCGCAAGAGAGTACTTTCTCCCTGAAACAGCATTGAGGGCCTGTAGTTGCCTCAACCAGCCAGCTTTAAAAAGAACATCTGGATCCACACAGCTGATTTCCAGAGAGTCTTGCGACTTTATCTTTCTCCCTTTCTCCCCTATTCCAAATGGATGAAATTCTGAGCCATTTCCTCTATTGTATAGGGTCACTTGGCTCTTGCCGTGATTCACCTTATCATCTTCTATAATGAAGGAGATGGCATGGCCTATCCAGCCACCAAGAAGAAGACATTTACCATTTTTTTTGATCTTGGCTTGAACTACTACCTCAAGATCATCTCTTTCAACGCTTAAATCAATGGCATCATCCAAAATAGCTAGTAGTTTTGGATTGGCAACTGGTCGCCCAGATTTTTCTAAAAAGTTTTTTACTAACTTGACATACTTGAGAGCATCTTGATCGCTTTCATAGCCGGAATTTAGTAAAAAAGAGTCCCCACAAATAATCAAGAGCTCTTTTTTCCCAATTGGACGATCAAACGTGATAGCTGTTTGAGCTTTGAAGTTTCGATTGAGATGAGCAATAATTTGGGGAAACTTTTTCAGGGCCTCTGTGTAACGTAGAAGAGCTTTTGTAAGCTTACTGGCAGCTACTTTTTTTAGCTTCTCATCTTTCATCTGCTCTAAAAGCTCTTTACAGTTAGCTAAGAGAAAAATGGCGCACTCTTTCAGCTCACTTTTTACTGCAACGCCACCGCTAAGGGCTTTAATTTGTGCCTCAACTGCTCTTATTTCCTCTTGAGTATACGTGTGGAGTGTAAAGCTAGTGTTATTTTCCTTTTTCCCCGTTCCAAAAAAGGGGGCTTTTTCTTTGACTTGAAGCCACAAGGTTGTAGCTTTTTCAGTAACAGAAGCAAGTGAGTTTTTCAGCGTGGTTGTGACCCTGTTTGTAAGGGCACTACAGCGCGATGTCACTCTTTTTTTCTTTCTTGCTTCTACTTCTGTAACTACAGGCTGTATTGAAGGGATTTGAAGAGTGGCTGCAGCTTGTGGGGATGACAACAAAGGCTGTTTTATGATTGCGTGCGGCTTCTTTTGAATCTGCACACCCAGGACCATGCTGTCAGTTTTAAGAGGCTTTCTCCCTCTTTCTTGCCCCCCATTGTCAAACTGGGGACCTGACCCATCGTCACCCAGCATGAAGCGCATGGAGCTTTGACCTGATTGCTCGCGACTAGTACTTCCCGTCCCTGTTGACATCCCTTACCTGATTTTTTATTAAACCAACCTCCATTATACAACATTTAACATATAATAGACACATTTTTAATACTTTTGAAATATAAAAAATATATTAATGATTTAAGTCACTATTACGTGATAAAAATAGAAAAAGATCTCTGTAACCCATTAAAAGTCATAGATAAAGGTATTGCATGAATTTTTTTACCAGAGAGATCGCAAAGATCACAGAGAATCATGAATCAACTCACACTGGTCAAGGCTTAATTTTTCTCTGCGATCTATGTGGTAAAAATTATTTAAATTTGCCGATTCTTCAGGTTTTTTTGGTATAGAATTGCTGCGCTTTTCACAAATAATAAATAAATTTTTAGAAAAAAATACCTAGTTAGGGTATGTAGTCGAGTAAAATGGAAAATTTATGAAACTTGCGCTACTCAAAAAAGCTGTACTTGTCGCACTTGCCTGTTTGAGCTGCACAAGCTGTATTTGCCATAGGCCTGAATGCGCTCGCGCTGATGAATTGATTCAAAAAAATGATCAGCTGCTCATCAAAGAGGGCTACACTCCTGCCTATTTCAGTGGCTCTTATCACAATACCATCCGCCATGTGAGTAAAGGCTACATCACAAAAGAGCATCAATTTGCCACTCTCCCAACCGCTCGATTTTTTATCGTTGAGCAGATGGAGGCTTTTGCCAAACCCTTCAACGAAGAAAAAGCGCTTCACATCTATCTGCAAGACTACCCTTTTAGCGCCAAAAATATAAGCTTGCAGTTTCATTTTCTAGATCAAGAAAGTAGGCCACTTCTCTACCCAAACTTTGCCCAAATCAACAGCATGCAGGGGCAGGTCACCTACTACTACTGGGATGAGGTCACTAACAACCCGCGCCTCGCTTTTTCAGAACGCTATGATCAAGCGCTCAATAGTTACAATAAAAGTAAGCTCGCTAACTGGAAACCCAAATTAAAACCAACACCCAAAATTCAACAATGAAAACAGCGCTCATCACTGCACTCTTTGTACTCACTATCTGTTTGACAAGCTCCTGCATGAAGGGCAAACAGAACTACGTCACAGGCAAGTATACTGGCCCGCGAGCAGAAGTTGCCATGCACTACGCCTTAGAAGAGTATGGCAGGGAAGTGGCTACTGCCCATGACATGCAATTTCTCATCGCCGGTGATACTACCGATGACAAGGGCATCATTTACTGCCTCACATTCCGATCAGGGGCAACCATGAGACTTGAAAAGGGACGTCTTTTTGCCGCACGTCAAGTGAAGGATTTTCTCAAAATGTTACAAACAAGTCCTGAAGTAAAAGCGTTTAATGCGCTCTTACGAAAAGAGAATCCCACATTTGCAGAAGAGGCCCAGATTGCAAATGTAGGCTACAAAATTGTCTTTTGGGATAAAAGTACAAAGCGCGTGCAGAAGCCCTACTTAGCGCAAATCCTCTTCTCCAATAAAACCTTCTACTTTTATCGCACCGATCCCAAGACACAAAAACTAGAGCTGATCTTCAAAGAGGCCTATGTCGATGCACTTTATCATTTGGAAGCTACATCGTCATAGTTTTCTTCTTGTACTTTTTCAAGCTGCCCCGTCTGCCGGTTGCATCTTTTGTAGACAATCTTGCCATCATCAAGGTAGAAGTTGGCGAGCGAGTTCTGCGTTTTAAAGAGGTCATTTTGATCGAGGACTAAAAACTGCAAGGTCAAGTGCTTTGCCGTAAAGGGCTTTTCCTGTAAAAAGGGCTGCACATCACTATTTGCATTGATTTTTTGAAGGTAGAGCGTGACACAGCTGATCACACAGGCTCTTGCCTGCTCTACTGAAACAGACTTATAGGTACGCAAGGCAAGGGTGAAGCTTTCAATATTTGTCATCATTGAACCACCAAGACCGATGGGATCAAGTCCTAAACTCAGATGCAGCTCTTTAGCCACTTCAAGCGTGATTTGATGCGCTAAAACTTCATATTTTGGTGGAAGCTCGCTACAGTGCACACTTGTCATCAACGCAACTGTGAGCGCAAAAGAACAGCCTGTTTTCTTGAGAAATCCTATCATTTTACCACCTTTATTCCATCTTGCTGTTTTGAAGTCTCTGCCTGCAACATACTTTGATATATCGGAGCTTCTACGTCCCACACAAGTTTTGAGGGCGTAATTGAGTTTTTATTGAGCGAAATACCTTCTTGAATATAGTCCAAAGCCTGATTTATATCTAATAATGGAATATAACCCCCTGTCCCCATCAGACAGTTACAGACACCCTTACAAACCGTTGCCGAGACAAAAGGTATTGGGGTGAAGGTCAGTAATTGAATATGCTCGCGATCCTCTTGAGACATACGACTCAATACTATGGCTGGAAGAAGGGACGCATCCTTGGCACAAAGCTGCAAGGTTGTTATCGAATTTGCTTTTGCTGCAGTTAGTAGGTTATCAAGCTGCTTTTTCAGCTCTTGTATACTGGTAGCGTATTGCGATCCTGGCAGCGGATCCCACTGCACTACTGCCCCATCCTTGTTGGTGATGGGCTCTTTTCCAAGGAGCGCGCGCGCCTCTTGAACCGTCTCTTGCTGCACTGTCCTTTTGCCCACGTCGCGATCAAAGACGTAGTACTGAATCACCCCATCCAAGAGAGCAAAGCTCCAGAGTATATCGTTTGGTGGCACTCGTATGGTGGGATCAAATAAAATGCCTACGATCTCCACGTTATTATTTTCCACGGGGAACTGCGGTATATAAGACTGTAAGGCTGGATTCTGATTCAGGTTTTTGAGGTAGATATCGACAGCATCTAAAATCATAATTCTTGCTTGTGGGATATCTAGAGGCGGCTTAAATCCAAGTACTATAGGCGGTGGCCCTACCTGTGCTGTCGCTGTATTGTCAAGCTTGACTGCTTTTAGTAAAGGAAAGACCTGATATTTTTGCGCTATTTCAATGGTCGCATCATTTTTGACGCCATTGACAAGCGTATCAAAGGCAGTTGGCTGCGCAGCAAAGCAGATGCTCGTTGCAAAAAGTAACGGATAGATAACGAAAGACCACATTCTCTTTTCCCCCATATTTAACACTAAGCCAACTCTTACCATTTCTTATGATATTATTGAGAGCACAAACTGTCTCTTTCAAATTTTTAATGACAAATTTTCTTTATATGAGGTACATAAGGGGTATGAATCGTAACTTACACGATGTGCGAGTTTTTTATTGGACACGTAATGAAAACTCGCATATCGCGTTAACTTTTTGAGGAGAACTCTATGCAAATTACACATCCAAATATTTTAGCTGTGATCGTCATGGCTTTAGTCTACATGGGGATTGGTGGTCTCTGGTATTCCAAAGATCTCTTTGGTAAAATGTGGGCTGAATGCTGTGGACATGGCAAAGACAAAGAGTGCAAACCATCAACCAAGTGCTACGTTGGCTGTTTGATTGTTGCCTTTATCGCAGCCTACGTGCTGGGCTGTTTTATTAACATGTCACAAGCGATGACCACCGGCGAAGGGATTAAAGTTGCTCTTTTAGCCTGGCTTGGTTTTAGCGCGACGACACAGTTCTCGAGCGTGCTGTGGGGCAAAAAGCATCTGAAAGCCTATTTTATCGATGCAGGCTTCACACTTGTAATGTTCATTATCTGGGGCGCAATTTTAACAAACTGGCGCTAATCCATTCTAAGCGCGGGTTGCACATCTGTAACCCGCTCAAGAAACTCTAACCTGTTGATACTGTTAGCTAACAATAAAACCCTTCTTCCCCTCCTTCCCGATCAGCTGTTGCAGTGCTTGATATGAATGATGTTGAGTATCACTCTATCGGCAGTGGCGGCAATGAATTATCTGCCGGCAGAAAATCAGCTGAAGTTACTACTACAGCAGGATCTCCAGAACCTTGAATTTTTGCGCCCATCTTGTAAATCCTTATAATTACTCTGCAAGAGCAGCCTGAAAAAATTGAATTCCCTTTATTATATAGTCTTGTGATACAGAGGAAGCCCATCGATCATATTCCTGTTTCCCCTTTTCTAGTTCCTGACGTTTTTCAGGAAATACTTGGAGCTGTCTTTGATAATATTGGGCATTTTTTTTGGAAAAAAATTCAAGTAATTTGAGACTGTTTTGCAGCAGTAGAAGGCAGGATCTTTTTGAGGCTTGTGTGGAGGAGAAATCAAGTGAGTCCAAAAAGCGTAAAGCTTCGTTTAGGGCCGGCTTATCTTGCAATTGTAACATGAAAGCACTCCTCAGCTGAGGCCAGTATGAAAAGAAACGGGAGACCGTAGCTAGCTCTTCACTTTGCGCGTTCGGTTTTTGGAAATGGGATACCAGGGGTACTAGTAGAGACCAAGGACCTCCTGCTACTTTCGTTATGTCCCTTGTGCCACCACGTATACCCATGGCGTTAAGAGCTGTGTCACAGACTTGTGGTATCTTGTCTAGCGAGAAAGAGCACGCAATGGCTGGCGTATGACCCCAACCATGGTCTCTTTCTACTATCATATATGTAAGTTTTTCGCCTAGAAGATGCTTCTGTTCTTTAGTTCTTTGATTGACATCCTTTTCATCGAGCTCTTTAGTCATCAGTAAATCAAGCATGTTTTCAAAATTTGGTGGAAGATTTTCAATGAACAAAATAGACCGTGCAACCAAATCTGAAATCTGCGGTTGAGTAGGCTGAGGAGAGTGTAAAATTGCTTGTAGCGACCTCCAGAGTGGAAGAATAAAGTCCATATCAAATGCGAAAAGTGTGTCTTCAACTTTATCCATTGAGCAGATCTTTTGATATCTTGGGAGCCATGAGAGATCACCTCGTACTATCTGTTCACGATAGGGTTTAAGTGGAGAAGGAGGCTGTGCCGAAGGTAACTCAGATGCAGCAGTAGGAAGGAGTGCGCGCTGGAGAGTCTCAATGCGAGATGAGAGTTTGATACGAACAAAAGGGTGGTGCGGCAATAACTTAGTTATTATGTCTCTTGTAAAATAGGGACTTATATACCGGTCAGATCTCAGGGTGGACCCTTGCATGTTGACAAGAAGGAGCTGTGTGTAGGTGCGATCATACTTTGTAAAATCCGCCGGAACCAGATCTAGATTTGAAAGTGTGAGCGTGTCTTGCGCTCTTGCACTTTCCACACCTGGACGCAGATAAGCGGGAACACCTTCAATTCTATAATTTGCCTTTTCCATCAAATCAGGAGCTACATACTGACCTATGATGTTGAGGAGTTGAAGGGTTAAGGGAGTGGGATTTTCATGAGATACTTTTCTTGATTGAAGCTGTCCAGTGTCATCGTTTTGACTGGGAGTTATTTGATTGTTGTTTGCTGCACCTACAGCTGGTATTGCCAGAATCGTCATTGTCCACCTCAACTATGATAAGATTTATAAAATTCTAATAATCAATAAAAATGAGGCAAGCTTAACTTCCGGCAGGTTATATTACAAGTAGTAAGGCTGAAGCCTACACTACAGCTCTGACTTTTTGTCTTTTTTCGCTTTCGACAAGCGCTAAAAACTCATTGGTCTCGCGGATGACCACTTTGGAAAGTAGCATCAAGGCAATGAGGTTTGGAAAGGCCATCAGGCCATTAAATATATCGGAAACTTTCCAGACAACTTCTAGCTCCAAAATCGCGCCAAGCGCCACGAACAGTGTAAAGATAATACGATACAGTGGCACGCTCTTTGCCCCAAAGATATACTCCACACACTTTTCACCATAATAAGCCCAGCCTAAAAGCGTGGTAAAGGCAAAAAGAACAAGCGCCACACTGACAAGATAGCCGCCCCAAGGGATGACTGAATTAAAGGCCTGTACGGTCATCGAAGCACCATTTAAGATTTTGCCATTGGCAGAAAGTAGACCAAAAACATCTGTCACGCCAAGCACCAGCGCTGTCATGCTGCACATAATGATCGTCGCAAGAAAGCTTCCTGTCATCGAAACGAGCGCCTGACGCCCTGGAGTATCCGTTTTAGCGGAGGCTGCTGCTATCGACGCTGTACCAAGGCCTGCTTCACTTGTCATCAAGCCACGACTGATACCCATCTGGATAGAACTGGCAACGGTCGCCCCAAGAAAGCCGCCAAAGGCTGCCTGTCCTGAAAAGGCATGTTTGAAGATAGAGGCAATAGCATCTGGAATGCGATCATAACAGCTGACCAGAATATAGCCTGAGCCCGAAATGTAGACGATAGCCATGAAAGGAACAAGTAAGCTTGCCACTTTACCAATGCTGCGAATACCGCCAAGAATACTCAAGCCTGTAACGGCAGCTAAAACGACTGCTGTCACGCGAGGGTCAATGGAAAAGACACCGCGCATCACATCGGCTACAGAATTTGACTGCATCATATTGCCGCCGCCAAGCGCCGCTATGGAACCGAAAAAGGCAAAGCCAAGAGCCAAGCCCTTGAAACCAAGGCCCCGCTCAATGAAATACATTGGGCCGCCTGACATCTCATTTTTTGCATCGGTAACGCGATATTTTACCGCTAAAATCGCCTCGGCATATTTAATCGACATGCCGATGAGCGCGGTCATCCACATCCAAAAAATGGCTCCAATGCCACCTGTCGCAATGCAGGTTGCCACACCTGCAATGTTACCAATGCCGATTGTAGCAGCAAGCGCTGTCATTAATGATTGAAAATGGCTGATATCGCCAGTACTTTTGGCGCCCGGGAGCTCCTTTTGAGTGCGATTTTGGCTTTTTCCAAAAGCAAGCCGTAGGCCATAAAAAAGATAACGAAACTGCAGACCTTTCAGAGCAATGGTGTAGTAGATGCCAATGCCAGTCACTAAAAGTAAAAGCGGCGCACCCCAAACGAGCGCATAACAGTGATCAAGAATAGCTGACATGGTTTATGACTCTCCGGCTACGAGCGCATCCAATGGTGCTCCCTTTTTTACCGGAAGTTCTACTTTAGGTTCCACTTTTATGAGAAATTCTTTTGTCTCTTTCTGAATCACACCAGAAAGACCCAGCAGTGCCACCATGTTAGGGATGATCATCAAGGCGTTCATGATATCAGCAAAAGACCAGACGATTTCCAGAGTAAAAAGAGCACCAGGAATGACCAAAGCAATATAAATGATGCGATAGATCAACACTGACTTAGTACCAAAAAGATACTCAAAGCACTTCTCACCGTAATAGGCCCAAGCGATGACTGTGGTATAGGCAAATAAAATCAGACCTAGAGTAACCACATACTGGCCACCAGCAAATGCCGAATCAAAAGCCGCGATAGCAAGTGGAGCTCCATTGACCATCTTCCCTGCACTATCTACACTACCCATAACTCCAGTTACTGCGATCGTCAGCGCTGTGATACTGCAGATAATGGCTGTCGATAAAAGTGTGGCCGACATCGAAAGAAGCGCCTGCTTGGCAGAAGATTTGGTTTTAGCAGCAGCTGCCGCAATTGATGAAATTCCAAGACCTGCTTCACTTGAGAAAACGGAGCGAGAGACGCCAGACTGCATGGCCATCATCACAGTAGAGCCGAGAAAACCACCGCAGGCTGCCTGCCCTGTGAAGGCTGAAGAGAAAATCATACTCACAGCTTCAGGTAATTGGTTTCTAAAGAAAAATAAAACGACAACACCGGCAAGAATATAAAAGCCAGCCATGATAGGCACTAAAATAGAGGAGACAAATCCAATACGCTTAATCCCCTTTAAAAGGACAAATGCAGTAACTATAGCTAAAGTAACACCTGTCACAATGGGATCGACATGAAAAACATTGCCTAATGCTTGGGCAATCGAGTTGATCTGTACCAAATTTCCTGTGCCAATGGCAGCAACAAAGGCAAAAACAGCAAAAAGGGTCGCCATCCACTTCCAACCTAAGCCTCGTTCCATATACTGCATAGGACCGCCAGCCATCTCTCCACGCCCATCCACCGTACGGTATTTCACCGCAAGGAGCGCTTCAGCATATTTAATGGCCATGGTCACAAGCGTTGTCACCCACATCCAGAATATAGCGCCAAGACCACCTGCTGTAATCGCAGTAGCGGCACCTACAATACTTCCAGTACCAACAGCCGATGCCATAGCAGTCATTAACGATTGAAAGGAGCTGATATCGCCCTGTACGGCAGCTACAGTAGTTTTTGAGCCCTCTTTTTCCTTCTCATCTTGAGCTTCGTCTTCTTTTGGATCTTTCATGAAGAAGGCGCGAAATAAGTAGCGAAATTGCATGCCGCGCAGTAAACAAGTCAGATAAATACCTACACCAATGAGCAGCAGGAGCAGAGGAACGCCCCAAATAGCTCCCTGAATAGTCTGGAGAAGAGATTTTAGCTCGATCATAGACACCCCAATAATGAAACTCAAAAAAGTTAAAAAAATCTTTCACATTTATCAAGAAAGGAAAAAGTATACCCCATCAAAGAATAAATGAACAGTTGAAAACGATTATAGAATTAAAATTTATTTTTTGCAACTCTTTTCTCTCTAATTTGCCTATAATTTTTTAAATATTGATAAACTATTGTTAATTGACATAGTATTTTGAGAAATAGGCCATTTTTTGCTTTTATTACTATACTGAGGAGTTGTTGTATGTCTCTCTTGCCAGCCGTTGTCTTTGTAGCCTGCCATGGTGGCCCAGCTGACCATTTTGCCACATTCACTCAAGGACTTCTTCAAGAGGGCTGCTCGGTGCAAGTGCATGCCACGGGTGCCGCACTCACTAAATTTACTGACCGAAACGTAGTTCAAGCAAAGCCCTTTTCTCTTCTTTCCGACGATGAAGACCAAGTGGCTATCAAGATTGCAAAAGCACATACCAAAGCAACGGCTGTTATTACCGATGTAGGCCATCCCTTTGCCGCTAAAATCCAAAAAGCCTTCACACAGTATGCGCCAAAAGTGCGCCGTCTTGCCTATTATGACAATCCTGAAAAGTATGTTCCTGGCTACTCAGAGACAGCAGCTACGGTGATGCCGCTTGCTGAAAAGGTGCTTTTTGCCAACGAAAAGCTGATTAAAGAGGAGCTTTTATCAGCTCCGGGCACAAAAATTGACCTGAGCTCCAACCATCCTCGCGGTATCGGCTACTACCCTGTTGCTCAAGCTGAGGCCCTTTTTCTGCGGCGCCAATCAGAGCATGAGACTGCCCGTGCAGCGCTTTTAGAAAAGCTTGCCTTTCCAGACCAAGGACAAAAAGTTTTGGTCTACTTTGGCGGAAATAATGAGCTCTATTTTTCCAAAGCCTTTCCCTCCTTTCTTGATTTTCTAAAGCAGGCCATGACAAAGTCAGATCTTTCCAAGTATCTCATCGTTTTACAGCAACATCCCAGTGCTAAAGAGAAAAATCTGGATGGAATAAAACTGCAAGAATGGCTCAAAGAGTGTGGTGAGGCCGCAGCCGCACCAAAAATTGTCATTTCCGATTTTGATTCGACAAAGGCACAAATCATTGCCGATGGCGCCCTTTACTATCAAACAAGCATGGGCCCTCAGTTCGTTATCGCAGCCATCCCCACAGTGCAGGTAGCGCATGAAACCTATGATGACCTACTTGTACGTAACAAGCTGTGCCAAACGGTGACAAATAAAAATGAGCTGATCATTGCCTTCGATAAACTACCGCCATTTAGCCGTGAAGCCCCTGCTCAAGCAGCTATTTTTTCAGGCCTTGGCATCCGCACTGACTGGCTCGCTCTTTTGAAAAAAGTAGTGATTGAGATGCAGGTGGAACAGGCGCTCGATGCCTTGAAAAGCAACCTTGCAAGGCCAATTTTTTCTCGCCAGGTAAGCAAGCTCATGCGTCAAGGAGGCCCTGTAGCCATAGTATCGGCAATGAGCCATGCCAATAAAGCAGGTGACAAATTTTTACAGCTTGCCTGCTCTTCAATCGCAAAGCTCGTTTTAAAGAGATCCTCTGCTGAACAGATCAGCGCCTTTCGTAGTTACGTTACAAGCGAATTACAAGCCCCTCAGCACTCTATTGTACGGTATGAGTGTGAACAGCTTGCAAACTAAGGGATTGAGGTGAACGTTTATAACAGCACTGGAAGATGATATCTAAAAAATCCAAGTAAAAAATTAATATTCCATTTAAATAATTTATACTGTCTCCTGCTGCTCCTGCTCCTTCTCAGGAAATAGACCCACCGAAAAAATCCTGGTGTGAGAGTTGCGTTATCATGTAGATTAAATGAGAACATCTGGTAAGGTAGGAAACTTTGAAATAGAAGAATCTACTATGGATGATCATTTGCTCGAAAGTCCTGAAACGCTCATTCAACGCTATCCCCTTTCTCAACAAGCTGCAGAGGCCATTGCCCTACGCCGCCATGAGATTCTAGAGATCTTAACAGGTAAAGATCCGCGACTGCTACTCATCGTGGGCCCCTGTTCCATTCATAATATCGCAGCTGGCAGAGAGTATGCCCAAAGGCTCAAACGTTTGAGCAGTGAAGTTGAAGACTCTTTCTTAGTCATCATGCGCACCTACTTTGAGAAGCCGCGCACAAGTTTTGGCTGGAAAGGACTTTTTTATGATCCCCATCTTGATGGCTCAAATGACATTACAAGTGGCATTCACCTCTGTCGCTCTTTTTTGCTCGAGCTTGCAGAACTGGGGCTTGCCGCAGCTACAGAATTTTTAGAGCCGCTCTCCTCAAACTACTTGGCTGACCTGATCAGCTGGGGCTCCATCGGCGCACGCACAGTCCAGTCACCCATTCATCGCGAGATAGCCTCCAACCTTCCCATGCCTGTGGGCTTTAAAAACAGAAACGATGGCAACATTGAAATCGCTGTGCAAGCTGCAGCCTCCAGTAAAGAAGGGCATGCCTTTTTAGGCGTAGGCACAGATGGACGCATTGCCATCAAGCGTAGTAGCGGTAATATTTTTCCTCATATTGTTCTTCGCGGATCAGAAGAGGCCGATAATTTTGATCTTGCTTCTCAACGACATGCTGTAACACTGTTGGAAAGATATGGCCTTCCCCCCTCACTGATCATTGACCTCTCTCACGGCAACTCTCGGAAGAACTTTCGCAAGCAAGCAGCTAACTTTTCTGAACTCATCGACCAGATACAAAAAGGCAATAAGCTCATTCGCGGCTTCATGCTGGAAAGCAATCTCCTTGAATCGACACAAGAAGCATTACTTGACAGGCAAAATCTGCATCTTTATCCTTATCCTCTTTGTAACTCCTACTCAAATGAAGAGATCGCCTTTGGAGCCTCGCTTACAGATCCCTGCCTTGGCTGGCAGGCAACAGAAACACTTATTAAGGAAGCTGCAAAATTGAACACCTTCTCCCTTTCCCTTTCACTTTCTCTGGCAAACTTATGAAACATATTTGTTCTCTGCTCCCTCTTTTATCTTTTTTCTTCGCCTCTTGCTCAACTGCGCACCTGTATGTACGAAGTGAAAATTACAGCCGCCAAGACTTAGCAAGCTACGCCATGGACACACCGGATCCTAGAAAGACAAGCCCTGACTTTGGCCAGCGCCTTGTCATCAACTGGCAAGTTGCTGAAAGCACTTTTCAGAAAGGACCTTTGGAGCTTGTTCTCAGCGTGAAATTGAAAAATGGTGAAGAGAAAACATCAAAAACAGTCCTCACAAAACGTCAAGGACGCACCTTCTATCCCATCTTCGGCAATGACTACGTCAAGAAAGGGGGCCTGCAAAGCTATTTTGTAGAGTTAAGATCCTGTGGCAAAACACTCACCTCCAGCCAGCATAAGCTGTGGGTCAAGAAAATCAACACCGGTTCATAATTAGACGTAGTTGAGAAAAAGTTCTGTTTCTGCGTCTCTCTTCTTTTTTTCGTAGATGTAGATTCCCAAAAAACAAATGAGCGACAGATAAAGAATAAGCGCCCAAGGAGAAAACTCATCGACCCTTAGCATCTTGTCAAATGAGGCTGGGGCATAACTGACCCAAGTCAGGGTCATCTCTGTAAACGCGTGGCACAAGCTAAAAAGAAGCGCCCCCACCAGAGGGAGAAAGGAGAGAAGGCAGGCGCAAAATAAAAGAAACAGGCAAATGCCTACTAGAAAGGGGAAAAAGGAATTATAGATAATTCCCATCAGAGGAAAGGTGTGAAAGGCAAAGAGACACATGGGAAAAAGTAGCAGATTCACAGCAAGTCCAAGAGCCCATGATTTACGAAAGAAGACCAAAAACAGATAGCCTATTTGATCAAGGTGCGTCATCGAAAGAACCGCTGAGGTCGAACGTTTGGGGAGAAAGCGCACAAAAAAAGCATCGCACAATGGGTAGAAAAGAAGAATAGCTCCGGTGGCTAAGAAACTCAGCTGAAAGCCTAGATGAAAACAAAATGCTGGCTCATACACAATCAAGGCAGCGAGCGCCATTCCAAGCGAATTCAATCCATTGGCCTGCCTTTCCAAGAGCTTGCCAACTAAAAGGAGAGCCACAGAAATAAAGGCACGCATCACAGAGGGCGCTGCCCCCAAGAAAAGAAGATAGCCGCTTGTCACTACTAAAAGCAGAATGAGCGAAATTTTCCAGGAAAAAAAGATGCGTAAAACAAGTGCCATACAGGCTGCAAGTAAGCTGAAGTGAAAGCCTGAGACCACCATGATATGCTGTAGGCCAAAACGGCGTAGATTCTCTGCCAGGATCGGATCATTAAATTCACCCGTAGAAAGTCCCTCCAAAAAGGAGCGCGCCTCGCCTGGTGGCAGATGGCCTCTCAAGAACTTCTTAAAAGCCATTTTCGCTTTCAAACGCGCTTCTACTAAAGAAAAAGAGCTCTCTTTTTTCAGCCAGACTGCGTTTTTTGCAGGAGTGAAGAGATAGTACTCTTCTTGAACTCGTTTTAGCGTTCCTTTCACCTCATACAAAAAACCGCTTTGAGGCCTTGTAGCAAGGTCTTTCCAGGTCATGCTACAGGTAATGTTTTTCACACAATCCCCTAAGTGATGGATTTTGAGCTTCATCTTTACACAGGGCGCCCCATAGCGCACTTTTTGAGAAACGTCGGTAATTTCAACAAGCGCAGTACCTGAAATGAGCTCTTGATCACCTGCTGGGTACTGTACGCGCAGTTGAGAAAAGAGGTAGGCAGCAAGGCAGATGAGGAGCGCAAGAACTGCTTTTTGCCATTTAATTTGGTATAATAAGAGGACTATAGGAATGAGAAGAGAGGGAGTGGGATGAAAAGCAAAACAGGCACCCAAGTAGACAAAAAGTCCATAAAAAAGGGCTGGGTGCCGTTGCCAGAAGGTCATACAACCAATTACTTCTCAAATATCTTTTGGAGCGTTTGGTTGAGCTTCCCCTTCAGACGGTTGAGAAAGGAGAAAGGATTCCTCTTCAAAAGAGGACTCCTTCTTTGCTTGGCCCTTTCCTTGAAACTGAGCATCAGCTTCTGTCGACTCCAAAGAAGCCTCATCATCCTGCTGAGCTCCAGCTTCCCCTTCTTCTCGAATAAAAAAGGCGCCACGATAGACTTCGCTGTCACGAAGCCTTTGCAAATCATCACGGATAAGCGTTGTGGGTGGTGGAAGGACAGCCCTTACAATCGACGGAGGATTATTCTGTGGATCCGCTACTGTAGAAGATCTCTGTGAACCCTCTTTTGCACCCTGATAGGCCTGCTCTTGTGGCGAATAGCCCTCTTCTTCTGCAAGAGCTGCTGTCATGGCGAGACCTGCCTGACGTTGCAGAATCTCTTCCTCTGTACGCAGCTCCTTTTCAGGACGTGTACCCATGCCCCCATTTGTGCCTCCACCTGTGCTCCCATCTCTACGCTGACGGCGAAAACCGCGTCTGCGGTCACGTCTTCTTTCAGCACGGTTATCACCTGCTTGAGGAGCAGGATGACGGCCTTCTCGAGGAGGATAGGCCTCCTCTTTTTCCGTCTCCCCTGCTATCTGAGGCTCTCTTTCCCTTTCCCGTTCTCTTTGGATCTCTTTAGGAGGCTCTCTTCGTGTCTCTTCACGATAGCTTTTGGGCTGGGGAGCCTCTCTTGGCGCTTCCCGCTCCCGTTCGCGATCACGATCACGACCACCGCCAATTTTAACAGATCCCTCATGAACAGGGGTCTTCAAAACCATGCGCGGCTCTCTCACCTCTAAAATTTCATAATCGACCACAGGCACTAAAAATGGCTTGGGTCTTTCAAGCGATCTGAAGAAGAAGGCGTTTCCAAAGGAAACAACTTCCACTGCATCGACAAAATGTTCCTCTTGACCGATGTTTTTGCTTGAACGAATAACAAGTCTATAGCCTTCGCGGGCCGTAACAATAGTTTCAATAATTGGTTCTCTTGTAAAGTCCACTGACGTATTCCTTTTTCACTAATGAGTTTCATCTGACCTTGGGACCTTGAAAAATTTTCATCATATCTAACGTTATAATATCCAGTATGTTAGATCTCATTCAAAGTTCTTACACTGCCTAACCCATTCTTTCTTAGATGGTTTCGCAATCACCCAAAATTTTCGGGGTTTATCTCGCACAATGCAAGAAATCGAGTATACCGCATTGGCAATTCGGATAGAAAGCACTTTTTTTTCAATTATTAACAGTCCCATCTTGCTTGATCATATAGGCAAGAAAATCGACAACTCGTTGAGCATAAGCCATCTCGTTGTCATACCAGGCGATCAATTTATAAAAATTGGCATTGAGTGCAATGCCTGCACCCTTATCAAAAATTGCTGAAAATTTATTGCCGATGAAATCGGATGAGACCACCTCATCGGAGGTGACTGCTAAAATGCCTTTCATCGTTGTCTTTGCAGCTTTCTCCATAGCCTCACAAATAGCTTCATAACTCGTCGCCTTTTCAAGGCGGCAGGTAAGATCCACCACCGACACATCCGCTACTGGCACCCGAAATGCCATGCCTGTAAGCTTCCCTTTTAATTCTGGAATGCAAAGTGTCACAGCCTTGGCAGCTCCAGTTGACGAGGGAATGATATTCAAACCTGCAGCCCTGCCTCCCCTAAAATCTTTCTTCGACGGCCCATCGACTGTGGGCTGTGTGGCCGTGGTGGCATGCACAGTGGTCATCAAACCTTCAACGATGCCAAAGTTATCCATCAACACTTTGCAAATGGGAGCCAGACAATTTGTGGTGCAGGAGGCATTGGAAACGATGCTGTCAGTTTTTGGATTATAGGTAGTTTCATTGACACCCATAACAAATGTGGGAATGCCCTCTTTTGCAGGGGCTGTGATGATCACCTTTTTGGCACCTGCCTCAAGGTGTTTGGAAGCATGTTCAACGGAGGTGAAGAGGCCACAGGATTCAATCACATAGTCAACTCCTAATGCCTTCCAAGGTAGCTGAGTGGGGTCTTTCTGATTACAAACCTCAATTTTTTTGCCATTGATCACTAAGGCATGCTCTTCGGCCTCCACCCTGCCCTGAAATCTTCCATGAATGGAATCATATTGAAAAAGATAGGCCAGATTATCGCTTGAGACCAGATCGTTGACCGCTACAACCTGAATATTCGGATTATCCAGTACACAGCGCAGTGCCAAGCGTCCAATGCGACCAAACCCATTAATGCCAACCTTTGCCACCATCTGTACACCTCCATCCATGTTGAATGATGCAGGTTACTTGCGAAAAGAAAAAAAAGGAAGTAAGAAAAGAGCTCCTTGACTAGATGTAATGAACGCGAAGCGTTTTTGGAGTGGCTTGACACCGCTTTGTTACTGGGTCAAACCAAGTCTCATGGTTTACACTTCTGACTGTTTCTCTGGTCCTGAGCCCGTAGGGCGATCCGATTTTAGAGCCCACAGTGACGACAGGAACTGTGGGTAGGTAAGGCAAAATAGATGCAGAGCCCGTCCAGGGCGACTGATTTTCTGAGGCGGATCATTTATCATCTCTCATTTCATATCAATCGCCCTAACTGGGCTCTGTCGCATTTTTTCCGCAATACCCACAGTTCCTGTCGTCACTGTGGGCTCTAAAATCGGATCGCCCTACGGGCTTAGAACAAAAAAAAGCGCAATGAATTTTTACATTCATTGCGCTTTTGGATTCTGTGTTAGCTTGATGTCTATGTAGCTTGACACTGCTTTGCCAGGCAGGCTTGACGTTGCCTCACGCTGCGGGCAAGTCAAGCCTGCCCCTTACCTACTAGATTATGCTGGGAGGTATTCGATGATGCAGGTTTGCGCATTGTCGCCAACGCGTCGCTCTGCGATGCGGATAATGCGTGTGTAGCCACCCTGTCTTGTTGCAAAACGAGGTCCTAATACATCAAACAGCTTGTTGATGACCAAGCGGTCGCCATTATAGGCTGACTTATCGCCCTGCTTTGCTGCACGAGCCTCTTTGCCTGTCAGCTCATTGAAACGAATCATCATCTCTGCAATGGCTCTGCGTCTTGTGTGCAGCGTGTTCTTTTTTGCAAGCGTGATCATCTGATCTGCAAAACGGCGCAGCTCTTTCGCTTTTTCTGGTGTTGTCACCATGCGCTCATGCTGGATCAATGATTTCAGCATATTGGCAAACATACAGCGTCTGTGCGATGATGTACGGCCTAATTTACAACTTTTCTTTGCGTGTCTCATAACTAAACAACCCTACTATTTCTTCTTTTCTTTTGTTGATCTTTTCACATCCGTCAGCTCTTTTACCTTCTCCTTCACATTGTCAGGGTTGATCCCGAAATTAATCAGATCCATACCCAAACCAAGGTTCATCTCAGAAAGCTTTGCCTTAATCTCATTGAGTGACTTTTTACCAAAATTTCTGAACTCCAGCATTCTCTTCTCAGGAATACAGACAAGCTCTGCAATCGTATCAATGTTTGCAGAAGCTAAACAGTTCGTCGAACGTACTGAAAGCTCAATTTCATCAATTCTGAGAAGCAATTTATCAAGCAGTTCATCATCATCTGAACGATGCTGTCTTGACTCCTGATCAAATATCAAATCAGCCGCATTCACCTGGTGTAAAATCTCCAGGTTTTTCATCGCAATCTGTGCTGCAAACGAGAGCGCTTCAACAGGCGTTAATCTGCCATCTGTTGTCACTTCAATGACCAAACGATCATAGTCAGTATCTTGACCCACTCGAGTATTCTCGACGTAGTAGTTAACAAGTCTTACTGGTGAGAAGCTCGTATCAATAACGATCTCATCCATCATCTTGTTCGGAATAATATGTCGCTCAGAGGAGACATAACCACGTCCATAGCCAACTCGAAGGTCAATTTGACGTTTCGTCGGCTTAGTCACAGTCAGTATATGAAGCTCTGGATTGACGATCTCAAACACATCTTCCGGCATAACATCACCAAAGGTGATCTTCACCTGCCCATTGTTTTTATCAAGGTCGCTTTGCGAGACGTCGATCATCGAAGTCAAAATTCGTGGATCACGATTATACTCGATCTCTTCAGTTGGAAGACAGCGTAGTAAGCCACCCTTTAGGTTCAAAACGATGTTCGTCATGTCTTCTGCAATTCCATCAATCGCCATAAATTCATGTGGAACCCCTTCGATTCGTACCGAAATAATTCCTGGGGTTTCAAGAGATGAAAGTAGTATGCGCCGGATCGCATTGCCTATACTATGGCCGATTACACGTTCAAATGGCTCTGCAAAAAAACGTGCAAATGTAGCTGTTGCGCTCTCTTCGTCAACAAGTATCTTACGGGGCTTTTCAATTCTGCCGAAATTCACCAGCATGAGGGTCACCTCTTCAATTAGTTGTTCGTAAACTTATACTCGACGGCGCTTACGTGGGCGGCAGCCGTTATGAGGAACAGGGGTATTGTCACGAATACAAGTGACCGCAAGACCAGCACTAAGAAGTCCGCGAACTGCAGGTTCACGTCCGGCTCCCGGCCCTTTCAAATTCACTTCAACTTCTCTCATACCAAGTGCCATAGCAAGCTTTGCAGCATCTTGAGCTGCAACTGTAGCTGCAAATGCTGATGACTTTCTCGACCCGGAATAGCCAGATTTACCAGCAGACGACCAGGCAACAACATGTCCTGACGGGTCTGTAATCGCGATAATCGTGTTATTGAATGTTGCTTTTACAAAGACTATTCCAACAGGGACATTACGTGCGACACGCTTTTTCGTTTTGGTCCCCTTCTTAACTGGTGTCGTTGTTTGTGGCTTATTCGTACTCAATTGACAACCTCTCTCATCTTAATAAATTACTGTTTTGGTGCTGCTTTTTTGCCAGCTACTGTCTTACGAGGTCCCTTTCTCGTTCTAGAATTTGTTCTAGTTCTTTGACCCCTTACAGGAAGTCCTGCACGATGGCGGATCCCGCGATAACAATGTATTCCAACTAAACGCTTAATGTTGTTTTGAACTTGTCTTCTCAAATCCCCTTCAACCATATAGTCAGACTGAATGACTGCATTCAAACGACCGATATCATCAGCCGTAAGCTGATGCGCTCTCAGTGTTGGACTCAGCCTTAATTTTTTCACAATTTCTTGCGCGACGCTCTTTCCTATTCCATATATGTAGGTAAGGCTTATCTCTATCTTCTTATTGTCTGGAATGTCGACACCTACTACTCGAGGCATTTTGCTCTCCTAATCTAAAAATAACCAAAAATCATAACTAAAAAGTGCAATTTCTTGCAACCATTTCCACTCGAGAACGATCTTTTATCGAGATCGTCCTTTTTTCATAAATCCTTCATACCGCTTCATCAGAAGATGTGACTCAATCTGCTTCATTGTATCAAGCACAACACCCACTAAAATCAACAGCGCTGTTCCACCAAAAAAATAACTAATAGAGGAAGAGACATTCATCAGGCCGCCAATCATCGAGGGCAACACTGCAATGAGTGCGAGCATGCAAGCCCCTATCAGGGTAATGTTGCTCATTGCGCTCTCTAAGTAATCCTGCGTGTGTTTCCCTTGACGAACACCTGGAATAAATGCTCCATTTTTCTTCATATCGGATGCAATCTGATCAGGACGAAACTGGGTGGCAGTCCAAAAGTAGGTAAAGAATATGATCAAGAGCACATAAGAGATGAGATACATCATAGAACCTGGAGAAAACCAACTGGCAACCTGACCTATCCAATTTCCCATGCCAACAAACTGACCAAGGGTTGCTGGGAACATAAGAATAGAGGAGGCAAAAATCACTGGGATCACACCTGCATAGTTCACTTTTAAAGGTATGTATGAGGTGCCAACTGACTGCACTTCACGCATTCCAACCACTCGCCGGGCATACTGTAAAGGAATTCTTCTCTGTCCTTGAATAATGAATACGGTACCGATCGCTACGGCAACAAAAAGGAAAAAGAGAATCAAAATCGAGAAAAATGAAAGCTGACCTGGCTCTGGACTATCCAGATTCAACTGCTGGATGATCAAACCAATGGTTGAGGGCAGCTGAGAGAGTATTCCAATACAGATGATCAAACTCATCCCATTGCCAATGCCCTTTTCTGTAATCTGCTCGCCGATCCACATTAAAAGAACGCAGCCAGTTGTCATGGTAGCAATGAAAATCAGATAGTAGAGCCAAGCCACTCCAAAGAGCGTCGTCGACAGTAAATCTGCTGAGATGATACCAGGATTTGTCAGATTGATTTGCATGGCAAATTTAGCAAAAAATGTCGCTTGTATGAAGGAGAGCATCAAGGTTCCAAGACGAGTCCAGCGATTAATTTTTCTGCGACCATATTCTGGATTTTCGCGTATTTCTCTTTGCAATGAGGGAATGAGGGCCATCAGAAGCTGCAAAATAATAGACGCAGATATATAGGGCACAACGCCTAAAGCGAAGATAGTCATTTGGGAAAAGGCGCCGCCACTAAAGATATCCACTAGCTGAAATAGGTTTTGACCGCCACCCGTTGCATGACGGAAATAGCTTAACGCCACCTCGCCATTGATACCGGGCACCGGAACGAAACCACCTATGCGATAAATCGCAAGCAAAGCTAAAGTGAAGAAAATCTTTGTTCTCAGCTCTGGAATTTGAAATACTCTTTGAAGCGCACTATACATAATCACATTTCATAATCTAAATAACTTGAAGAGTTGGCTCTATTTCGGGCTCGGGCAACTTGCTCGGGCTCGATCACATCTTAACAATCACGTAGGTAAGAGAAGCTTTATTGAGCTTTTCTTCAGCTTGTTTTGAAATTGCTTGCACTTCAAAACTAACTTTTTTAGTCAGCTCACCTTCAGCTAAAATCTTCACTCCATGGACTTGACCTTTAAAAAAGTTGTGCTTTTTTAAGGTTTCAACAGACACTACATCGCCATCAGAGTACATTCTGTCAATTTGAGCAAGATTCACGCACTCAAGCTTCTTTTGGAAGCGGCCTCTTGTAAAACCACGTTCGGGTAGTTTGCGATACAAAGGTATCTGTCCACCCTCATATCGTTCCCGCTTTTTCCAGCCTGAACGAGAACCAGCACCCTTTACTCCACGTCCACATGTTTTGCCAAGACCAGAGCCTACACCACGACCCACTCTTCTTCGTCGCTTCCACGGCCTTGTTGCATTTTCTAAGGAATTCACGAAGAAGAATAAAGCC
>Ga0364909_10158_pt1 | contig 25555 bp, 24 predicted proteins | sample SorcelJu500001C3_3_FD_206966 | JGI IMG/M metagenome (GOLD analysis project Ga0364909, IMG submission 206966) | Enriched cells from Trout Bog Lake Hypolimnion, Wisconsin, USA - BchlTB.June25.5000.01.C3 | ecosystem: Environmental > Aquatic > Freshwater > Lake > Hypolimnion/Profundal zone | place... | reverse complement strand
GTCACCTGGGAACCGAAGTCGAGGATCAGGACCTTCTCGGAATGGATGTCGATGCTCATGAGTGGGTATCCTTATGGAAGAAAAAATTAACCGCAAAGGCGCAACGTGCGCCAAGTCAAACTGTCCCGAAAAAACGAATCCTTACACCACGGATGCACGTTCCATCCGTCGTTCAGTCTTGGTTCAGTCTTCTGGTTCTCTTTGCGTACTTCGCGCCTTTGCGGTGAAAAATGCTTTTATTTCTCGACGCGGTAGTTGGGCGCCTCTTTGGTGATCATGACGTCGTGCACGTGGGACTCCTTGAGACCCGCGCCGGTGATCCTCACGAAGCGCCCGTTTTGCTGGAGCTCCTGAATGGTCCGGCTGCCGGTGTACCCCATGCCGGCGCGCAGGCCGCCCATCAGCTGGTGCACGTTGGAGCCGAGCGGTCCGCGCAGCGGCACCATCCCCTCGATCCCCTCGGGCACCAGTTTCACGTCGCTGTCCACGTCGCTTTGGAAGTAGCGGTCCTTGCTCCCTTCCTTCATGGCGCCGATGGAACCCATGCCGCGGTACCCCTTGTAGGCGCGCCCCTGGTACAGGATGGTGTCGCCCGGGGACTCCTCGGTCCCCGCGAACAGGGAGCCGATCATCACCAGGTCGGCGCCGGCGGCGATGGCCTTGGTGAGGTCCCCCGAGTACTTGATGCCGCCGTCGGCGATGAGCGGGATGCCGTGCTTCTTGGCGATCCTGGAGCACTCGGCGATCGCCGTGATCTGCGGCACCCCGATCCCCGCCACCACGCGGGTGGTGCAGATGGAACCCGGCCCGATGCCGACCTTGATGGCGTCGACGCCGGCCTTGATGAGCGCCTCCGCGGCGTCCGCGGTGGCGATGTTGCCGGCCACCAGCTCGAGCCCGGGAAAGGTCGCCTTGATGCGCGCGATCGCCTCCAGCACCCCCTGGGAGTGGCCGTGCGCCGTGTCGATGACGATCACGTCCACGCCCGCCTTCATGAGCGCGTCGATGCGCGCGTCGACGTCGGGGGTGGGGCCCACGGCGGCGCCGACCCTCAGGCGGCCGAGGGCGTCCTTGCAGGCGTTCGGGTACTTCTTGATCTTCTCGATGTCCTTGATGGTGATGAGCCCTTTCAGGTTCATGTCGTCGTCCACCACCAAAAGCTTCTCCACCCGGGTGTGCTTCAGGTGCTCCTTGGCCTGCTCCAGGGTGGTCCCGACCGGCACCGTCACCAGCTTGCGCTTGGTCATCCGGTCCGAGATCAAAAGGTCGAGGTTGGTCTCGAAGCGCAGGTAGCGAGCGGCACCTATCAGGTATCCAGCAAGGCCGTGGCGGCGAAGATGCTGTCCAAGCTCGTCCTGAGCTAGATTAATAGCGTCGGGGGGAGCCGCGGGGAGCATCGCGGGGCGTGTGGGGCGAGAAAATCGTTGACAAAGAAGTGCGATCTGCGGTACAAAGGCGATCTGTTAAGCGGGAATAACTCAGTGGTAGAGTGTCAGCTTCCCAAGCTGAAGGTCGCGGGTTCGAATCCCGTTTCCCGCTCCATAAAATCAATAGGTTAGCCGATTCTGGCTAGCCTTTTTTATTTTATTGTAGCAATATTGTAGCAGATTGCAGGATATGAGGCCCGTAAAGCCCAGTAAAATCGGGTGGGGAAGGATGGGGGTATCCTTAGGCTCGGATCTCGAAAGATCCATTTGCGTTTTATGCAAATGATCTTGAGAGACCGAACAAGGCGAAGCCTTGAAGCCCTCTCCCCCCCAACCTTGGATTACTGCCACTCCAACACAGCCCGACTAACCATAAATCCTGCCACCACCAACCAATAAAGTTTTAGCTTCCGCGCAGCGCGTGCTGGCGGACGTACGGCTATAAAACGTGATTAGACCCTGGACTTTACTGGCGGAGGCTCAGTTTGTTTTGTGAACGGAGCGCTGCTGGAAGGGAGTTTGGCGGGAAGTGAACGGAGTTATCTGGACGATTTGCTGATAGCGATGAGGTGTTGCAGGGCTTGCTGACTTTCCCGTGGCAACTTGGCTATGCTCTGGATCACCTTGTATCCATTCTCCATGCTGGCCTTCAGGTCCGCGTACAGCTTGAAGATCACAGGGTACCTGAGCTTCTCACGGTCGAGGTAGCTATAGACGATCTGACATACCAAGTTGCCGCAATCACCACATATCACCGTTACGGCTGAGTCCTTAGCTGCCATGAATCCTGTACTGGTATGCGTCCCGTACTTGATGCCATGGATCGTGTCCCCATGTTTTAACCTCTTACCGCAGAATTCACAGGTTGTCATATGACACCTCTCTCTACAAACGAGTAATATGTTTCCCCGATCACCAGATGATCTAGTACCTTGATACCCAGAAGATCTCCTGCCTCCCTGAGTCGCCTTGTCACCTCCAAGTCCTCGCTGCTAGGAGTAGGATCACCACTGGGATGGTTGTGCAACAGGATGATGGCTGCTGCCGATGACAAAAGGGCTGTTTTGAACACCTCCCTCGGGTGTACAACACTCTGATTCAAACTGCCAATGCTGCACACGTCCACTGCTAGTATCCGATTTTTGCCGTCCAGGTGAAGGCAAAGAAAATATTCCTTTGTCTCGCGCTGAAGGAAGTTAAAGGTATCGAATATCTGAGTTGGCGAGGTGTACCGAATCTTGGGGGATAAATAGCCACCTGCTCCCTCTGCCACGGTCAAGGTTTCATATACTGCTTTGATCTGCTTAAATTTTATACTCCTCGGCTTAGGGGCTGCGATCTCGATGGGTCCGAACAATCCGTCTACTGTCATGGCAAAGTCTCCTTTGAGTTGTTACATCAGGTAGTCGATCAGCTTGAGGGTTATGTCCAGGGCAGGCAGCTGTTCCCATTTGGGACCAAGGATGCTGATGACCTGCTTGGGAGAATGCAAGTAAAAGCTGTTGATGCTAAAGGGCTCCGGTGCCATGTACGCTGCGAGTCCTATCTTTCCATGCTCATGATTTACAGTTAGGACGTAGAGGGCTATCGGCTGGCTGAATATATAGATGGTGTCCTTGGTCGATGCTTGGATGTGGTAGTTGTTACCGTTGTGCTTCATGATAAGGCTGCTGAGGTGGATGCCGCCTTGTTCCTGGTGAGTGTGGAGCTTCAGTTCTGGGATGATCGGTGTCATGGTCATTGGTCTTCCTCCTTGGAAATAGAAAAGCCAGACTCTTGGAGGTCTGGCTCTTGGGTGATGCGAATATGTCCGGTATGGCATTTGATACAGGTGTCATCTGGCGGGTAGTAGTCGGCATAGACGGCATGGCAAGAGCGGCATCTAAATAGAGCCATTGCGATACTCCTTACTTAGTGGATCAAGGGGTTAGCCTGCATTGAGACGAGAAAGTGGCTTGTAGAGCGGATTTGGAGCTTGGGTGATGATGTTTAGTTGATACGTTAATGAGAATTTAGGGCTGATGCTTTGGGCGGGTTACTGCTGGAAGGTATCGTTACTGCTGAGGATTGCTGTGGGGGTGTTATGCTGCGGTGTCTACTGCTGCGGTGTCGTCGGTTGTTTCCTCTTCACCTCCCTTCCTGTTGAGAATAAAGTCTGCTGCTTTTTGCGCGGCTCCTCCAGCTTGGATAAGGAGAGTCTTGTCATTCTTGAGAGCCTTGAGCCACCCCTGGATATATGCAGCACTGTTCTCGATGGTCCTCTCAATACAGGAATGACCACAAAGGAAAGCTGCTGACATCTCTGCTACCAGTTCCTCCTTACTGTAGAGGTGCGATCCAAAGAACGACGGCTCGGTGATACCCTTCCGCCCTATCCGCTTCTGATGTCCTGTGGCATGCGATAGTTCATGGTAAAGAGTGCTGTACATTTCCTCAGGAGATTCAAAGGTTTCCCTTGGGGGCATCTTGACCACATCCCAGGTAGGTGAGTATGATGCTGAGTTGCCACCGTATTTTATCTCTGGGGGTAACGGCATCCCTGCAATGATCTGCTCGGCACGTTCTATCGGAGTGAATGGGTTTTTGATGGCCTCTGTTGCCGGTGGTGGCTCTATACCTTCTACTTGCTCTAGGTTGAAGACCGAATAGTAACGTAGCATAGGTATCTTGCCATTCACCACCATTGCGTCAGCATCTTCACTGCCAGCATCCTTCTTGTCTATCCATTTCCAGAAGATCACAGGGGTTGACTTCTCTCCTTTCCTGACATGACCACCCTTGTCTTGGCACTGCTTGAAGGTCAGCCAGTACTGAGAACTGTACGGCATACATGCCAGCATGAAAACGTTGATCCCCCTGTACTTTTTTTTGCTGATGAGGTTCCTGGGGTGGTTACTGGTAGCGTTCCAGGTCTTCCTCCATGGGACGGTTCCGGTTTCCAGTAGTTCCATGATCCTGCTGTTGATTACATCATAGACTTTACACATGGTTATACCTCCTATGCGGGTTGTGCAGACAAAAAAAGACGCAAGCACCTTTAATAGGCGTTTGCGTCTCTTTTAACTGCTGGTTAATTGTCAAACTACTTGGTCGTTTCCCTAAATAGTGAACGTGGTTTTTCTATATATTAAGGCCTGTGACACGCTATTCTCCAGAGCAGTACATTCTCAATTGCCCTTCAATCATGTATCCAGGAGCATACTGGCACATTCTGGACATTGCAGGAATAAAATTATCATCTGACGCACGCTGCCAATATCTAATAGCCATTTGTTTATCAACACTAACACCGCCTACACCTTGATAATATATTTCACCAAGTCTCGTCATTGCATTCAAATTTCCTATATCTGCAGCTTTCTTGTAATAATCGAATGCTGCCTTGCTGTTTTGATTTACCCCAATTCCTCTATCATACAATGCGGCAACATTGTACATTCCACTTGAATTGCCATTGTTTGCCGCCTTCCTATACCAAATGATTGCATTCTTGTAATCTTTATTGTCTGCATAATAGGCCCCCAACTTGACTTGGGCAGCGGCATGTCCGCCGTTAGCTCTTTCCTTCAATTTTACGATATCATCAGTATCATCCTTCTCAGCTTCCTTTCTCCTTTCAATTGCTTCACGAAGCCTCTTTGAAAGCTTGGGCTTCTTTTTGGAAACACTCAGGTCCGCAGCTACATTCGATGGCTTATCAGCTAAATGGCTAGTGTCATTTGGGTTAGGCACTATTTTGATACCAATTTCTTTACATATCATACTTTGAAGGTATGCCTCTGGTGTACTGTCCTTGATAGTATATTGAACACCTGTTCTTGGCAAAGATACGTGGCCACTGTTTTCATACATAATTTCATCTATTGAAGTAATTTTTTTACTTTTACAGTTAAATTGCATCACACTAGAAAATGAGGCCAGATATGAAGCGTGCTTTATATTAACCATAACAATACCATTTTCATTACTAATAGTTGAATCATCATAATAGTGTGGGAGCCATCCCCCATCTCCGCCACAATATTGAATCCAGTCAGCAAAGGCGGAAGTAGGAAAAACGCAGGCTAAAACAAAACAACAGAGAGTTTTTCTCATTATTACTCCGACGAGTTTTTAAGTCATTCACTTCTTCAACAATTTAAGGAATATCGCGAAAGCTATAACCCCACCGGCGACACCAAATATCCCAACGAAAAACAGCAACACATGGCCCATAATAACTCCTTCTTTCCTATAGAAGCCTTACCCTGCATTAAAACCACAATCGCCCCCGCCATACCTACAGTAACACACTAAATGTCCTCAAACTCACCATAATGCTACACTTTGTGTACCATACTGCCCCTGTTATGTCCACTAATTGTTAGTATGAGGTCATTACAAGGGGTTACATTAAGAGAGGTTTCTGCTGATACTCACTCGATTAATTTAGGAGGAGTATATGCAGACCACCAAAGAATTGCTTGGAATGAGAGTCAGGGAAGTCAGGAAGTTACGAGGGTTGTCTCAGGAGAGGCTTGCTGAAAAGGTGGGTGTTGATCCAAAACAGATTAGTCGGATCGAAGGTGGAAAGTCTGCGCCCTCCCTCGATAGTCTTGAGGCTATCGCAAGGAGCTTACAGGTAGAGATGAAAGACCTTCTCGACTTCCAGCACCTTGTTGACAATTGCCCACTTGAAGAACAGGCTATGCAGCTTTTACTTCTTATGAACGACCAGACCAAACGTACGGCAATTAGGATATTAAACACCCTCGCGACCTAACATGTGGGAAGGCAGAGATTTGGTACTGGTATGGGGAAAATGAAACGGCATGGGGTCGGCGATCCGGGCTCTTTGCTTCCAACCGTACGACAACTCTCAAGGCGCTAACTTTATATTTTCATTTTGGCCTCGGAATTTTTCTTAATTTTCCCTTTTTGAATTACCGAGTTCTGTATATATAAAAAATCAAAATTCAGTTTCACTTTAGGTGTTTAGGCCAAACAGTCGCCACATAATATCCATATATGAAAAAATTCAACTTGATTGTACCTAGAGAACTCCTCCTACTGGCGCTAATAGAAAAGGCTCTGCAGCACACAGAGCCTCTTGATAACAAACTTTAAATTCCATATACGAATTGTACTTTGGGATAAAATCAGTACTTACATAATAAAATGTAGCTGTGTACCTAATGTACCTGTAATATAAATATAGTATTTAATGATATGGTTCGCATTGCGATAGCAACGCATTGACTGGACCAAAATCAATAATTAATAATGTAATGAAATAAGCGTTATATCTAGTTCTGGTTACGATGTAATCATTTCAATTGGCATACTCCGTGGTATGCCTAGTATGTTGTGTTCTCGATATTGACAGTAACATAACTACGATTACCAGTAATGATAACATTTAAACGACAAAACAATCAATATCAATCAGATACATCAGGTTCATTAGCTACACGCCTTGAGATCGCTCCCCAAGACAGTATGATCTACTTGACCGCCTTCCCACTCTACAATATGCCACCACCATGGCTCCATTGATAAATCCCTACCATGTGGATTGATTACTTGAACACCAGCATCCGTACAATACACGTTATTTACGATGCCACGGCTGTTGGTTTTAATGTTGATCACTTGGTCACCGACATCAAATTCAGGCCATCGTAATGAATTAAATACCTTGCTTGAAGTCCCAGAAAATATTTCACATAAATATTTCTCGCGAGCAATTATTGCAATGGTCGACCATTTCTTTACCGCTTCCATGAGGACACCTCTTTCACACAGGCATAAATACTATTTTTGTGTAAGTGCACTAACTACAACTCTTTTATACCAAAAAATATGATCTTATGTAGCCAATGGATTTTACAAAGTGCCTAAGCCGTTACACCAGTTTCAGCATCTACAATGTTCATACTAAGGCCAGAGCTGAAGGGTGCACTTCCGGCACAAGACCATTTTTAAAAGCAAAACAACGCACTATTGATTTAGGGGTAAGCACCTTGAATTCTGATACATGAGGTAAACCTATCGGTGAAGAGTACCCAGAATGCGACCATTCGAGCAGTCGGTTATGAAGCTTGAGGTAGAACTTGCCTTTTATTTCGACAAAAACTCTGTCAGGTAGGTCTTGGATCTCTGATGGGAAAGTGACCTTACAGTGTCCCATCCTCTCGGAGTGAAGCACCTTGTCGATTTCTGTTAAATTCGTGTTAGCCAGGTTGTACTTGCCAGCATTAGCTTTTAGCCATATTTCCTTGAACTCCTTGACCCGCTCTTTTTGGCAATCATTGCATGGGCGGTGACCAGCCGAAAAGGCAGTGGCCTCGTCTAAAAAGAAAAGTTCTGTGTACGACCCTTCTGCCATGATTTCACGCTTAATGCCTTTGAAGTCAATGAGGCATATTTTCCATGCCTTGTCTTTGTATGCTCTGACTACTTCCTTATTGCCATTGTGAAGAATACCACGATTACCCATCATGGTTCCTCTACTGGCGGAGACAACGATATCGCCTTTCGGGGTTACTCTGTTTTGCAACGGCCTACACGCATTTTCAGTGGACATACGTTCCCTCACTTTACCTTAGGAGTGATGTATTCTTTGTCGCCAGGCATAAGATACAGATTGCTAGCAGTCTCCTTGCTTATTCCACATCCGACAGCAACCTTGTACGATGTCATACGGTACTCTTCACTCTCTTCAACCCCTTCCATCCAGGTCTCATGAATCAAAGCATCGGACTTCCTGCCGTCCACAATACAATAGACCTCATCGGCTCCCTTGGGTTTTCCCTTCATGCCCCCTCCGCCATAACGTCGCTAATTCCGCCCAAGTCAGACTATCACGGCAGATGGACAGAATATGTCGCAAGGCATGAGACAGCAGAAACGAGCCGTCCCAGATGCAGCCGTCTGCCTTGTCACCCCCCCAAAGTAGCAGTTACTTGCCATTAAAGATAGGCAGTGAGCTCAACATTTTCTAATCAGTTGCGTGTTCATGAGTGATTATCTTTATTACAGCTTCGCGTTACAAGTTCAGCAAGTAGCCTTTCTTTAGCCTCAGGTGATAGTTTCCTTATGATGTTCCCAGCCTTCTCCACATCCTTGTCAAAGGATCTGTTCTCTGCTGAGTACTCAGTAGAGCCTAACCGAGAAAGATGGAAATCACTGATCTCTTTTAGAGAGAGAGTATTTCCTCGGACATGTATATTGAACTGGTACTCCCCGAATTTCGTATGTGAGAGTTTAGTTTTGTTTTTGATTAATGGGGTTAATGGCCCAACATAAATATCTATTTTGATGCGTGCCCTTTTAGCGATGACGAGTACACCCCCTGTATTATGCTTCTCTTCAACTGCCATCATCTCTGCTGATATCCCGTGCCAATCCTCATACCCGCCGAATATCCAGAATGCACGGTTGTTTTGATCTTTGAGGTATTTTCGTTTAGTCCCTACAGGGGATAACCTCACGCCAAAATGTGACTCAATTTCTGAAATAACCTTCTGCCGGTCGGTCTCATCAAATTTCAGGCTTGGCATCCGTCATCCCCCCCTGAGCGCCTGCAATGTTTAACTTCTGGGACTATTGTTTGGTAAGTTTTTGGCCAACAAAAACCACATACAATGGGTTTTCAGCTCGTACTGGCCAGGAGAAGTGGATTCGAATTTGTAGGTATTTGATTTTGCCGTGCCAAGTACAAAATAAAGTTTGCCCCATAACTTCTGGGTGGGAAAAGGTAAGGACTTTTTCAAATTCGTGTTTCTCTTTATCAGAAGAATCTGAAAACCACGCATTGTCACCAGTAAAATGATCTTGATAAATCCTTTGACCTTCAGCAGTTCGTTGTCCTTTTTCATCAAAACAGCTCTTGAATCGGTTTAATATGTCAAAACGCGTTAAAAGCTGATAGACAGCACCGTCGGCAAATGGAAGACCACGAAGAGCGCTAAAGCAATCATCAGAAAAAAATAGATTTACAAAACGAAGCTTGCACGCCTCTTCTAATTGTTCCCATGAAGTGATATTTGCAGGAGCGGACCGAAGAGCGGCTTCGAGTTCATCCATGTCCCAGTAATTTTCAACATCAATAGACGGTGTTGTGCCATCACTTATGGACCAGACTACATTTAGAGGTGTAAAATTCCAGGAAGAGGGGGACAAACTTATCAACCGACGGTCCACTCCGTGAAATCGGCAAAAAGCAGCTTCACCAATAGCGGTGTCAGTAACAACTCTACTATTGCATTCAAGATAATCATCAGGACCGTGTGTGCGCAATTCCTCCAGGAAAGGGCCGAAACGGGTTAACCACTGCATGAGTGCTCGCTGCTCATTTTTGTCGAAACTACCAATTACTTCCTGCAGACTCGAATCGTTACAGACACGTGATTGGCAAACGTTCCTGTGACAGGCAACTTCCCGACCATACCGCCGCGCCATTTCTCGAATCAACATAACACGACTAATAGCTGTATGAAATGCCGGGGGATTAGGGAACTGTCCCTCTACTGAAAGGTCATTAAAGAGGAGTTCCACGCTACTCTCCCCAGCCAGCGAAATAATTTGTATCTTTATCGAATTGATCAAAAAAACCTTCAGGCCACGTGTCTAGGTTTCCAGAAGTGTCTATGATTGGGCTAATGACCTGGGCAGCCTCTGAAGATCTTGGGCGGAAGAAGTGTATAGCAACATGTTCCGGAGTGACCCGCTTAGCCCTGACGGACCTACGGATGCCATTAAGAACGTGGTCACTATGGGTTTCCAAAATTACCTGAATACCAGCCCGTGAAACATCAGCCAGGAATTGCCCCATATGTGCCTGTCCTGCGGGATGTAAATGAACCTCAGGGTTCTCAACAAGTATAATATCTCCTTTGTCTGCGGACAAAGCAGCCACAACAATAGGGAAGACTTGAGTTAGACCAAAACCTACATTGATCGGTCGGTGGAAGTCCGTATCTGGAGAAGTCCTTATCCCCAAAGTAACCGCGTTAACATTTGGAATTTGTTGAACTATTAAACCGCAGCCAGGGAAAAAAGTCCGCATTCTCTCTTCAACCTGACGCAAACGTGTAGGAGGAATCCCTTTAATTACAAGATCGTCTATTACATTTTCATCTCTTCCTGAGTGCAGAACGCTTACAGCATTTTCACCAGCGGTACCGACAACGGTGGCATTATGACAGTCATTAAGTGCATAAACCTCGCGCGGGCCGACTCTCTCTGCTGTAATGTAAGTCATTCTTTCCATACAATGGATAAAATCCGATCCAAAATCTACAGCCTCGGATGGGATGAGGTATCTTAACGCAAAGGTATCTTCATACCCCTGACCATTTAGAGAAAACTGCTTAACTGACATAGACATATCAGAGCGTTCGCCCTCAAAACCCCAATCGAAATAATCATCATTGTACAATAGTCCGATTTCAAAAAATTGCCTGCCATTGACTTTATCTACCACGTCGGTGACTGTACCCAGACTAAGAGACTTACCATTCAGCATAAGTCGCTCAGACCATTCGTTTTCGCGCATTGTTTGATTTAGTAATACAAGTGACTGAAGAATAGAGGATTTACCTGACGCATTTGAGCCAGATAGCAGAGTTAGTGGGGCGATAGGAAGTTTCAATCTGTCAAAGCACTTAAATTTATTAAGATCAAGTCGCTTGAGCATGAAACACCTCCTGCAACATCATTTCTGTATACTCAAAGCGTGCTTTTACTCTCTGGACATCGTTAGTTCCATAAGTAATTGATCTAATGAAGGTGTCGTCGTACATTAATGTATAAAAATAATTTTTTAGTTCACCGGCCTTAGCTTCGACTATGCTTTCCTGGTAACGTGAAAGCCCTGTTGTCATTACATCCCACAGAGATGCGTTAATCACACTGCGATTAGGTTGGTTTTTTGTATGCTTCCTGAATGCATGCGCATCAAAAACTTTAAAATTGTTCACAAGCGTTGTTCTGAATTGAGCTGATAGCTTTTCCAATTCCTCCTGTTTCAGGGAATTCATTTTTTTAAGTCCCAAAGCCAAGAAGTCATCCATATCTCCTCTGTATGCACTGATAGGAAGTAGTTGGAATGAGCAAAACCGATTTATGAATTCTCGATCCCTCATCGTCGATGATTTTAGGCTCCTACCGGTCACTTTCAAGAAAATATTAGTAGTAGCCTCAATTTTCAGAAAACGAGTTGCTGGTCCAGTGTAAAGTGAATTACGCATTTGTTGACGAGTAAGTGGTACTCCACTATTCACCCGATCAAATATATCCAATCTCGCTCTCTCTGGAATTTTAGCGTCTATTACATAGAGAATTAAATTACAATCTTCGAGACGATTTTGTAGTTTCGGTGAAAGATCTTTGAATCGTTTTTTATGTAGCTCTGATTGATCTGGCAACTTCAACTGCAATTCATTGTTAACAAAACGTTGAAAGGTTGATAGTCTCTGTAATCCATCTACTACTATCATCTTCCCATCTTCATCCTCTGCAAGATAAAAAACCGGAAGAGGAATGCGCATCAAGACTGACTCAATAAGCTTGCTTTGTTTATCTTCTGGCCAAATGAATTCACGCTGGAATTCAGGGTCCATTATGAAGGACCCCTTCTCTATTCTTCGCAAAATATCGTGAACTGTTCGGTTTTCATTTCTTATTAAAAGAGTATCTATTGGATAATTACCCCAAGAGGCATCTTCATCCTTATCAAGACCTTCTATTTCTTCGTTCGCACTGCTTTCTTTATTTATGTCCATGTTGTACCTTCTCCAATACCAATGAATGATAATTGTCTGTATGTGTCGCTATTGGGACTACATTATTCAGGTGTTTTATGGCTTTAGTCGTATTAAATCCAGGCTTCTATTTGCCAACATGGCTACCTCACAGATAAATTTCTCTACCAAGGCACTGACAGCCTATCGACAACATCCCGCCTGCTTAACACCCTCGAACATAGTTCCCAACGATCCTTATCTGGGTCAATAGTTTCTTGATACCTCATTTCAAAGATATCACGCGCCTTTTGACGCAAATGGATATACTCATCCATTTTTTGCTCTAGCTGCTCCACACTATCAATCCATTCGTCTTCGATCGTGTCAGGCAACCCACCAAATATATCATAGCGGTCTTTCATGCGCTGAGATAATACATGATAGACCTTTTCGTCTTGAGTCTCACTATATACTAGGTTTAGCATGTCAACTGTTCTACGGGCTTGGCCAAAACGCTTGATCCGCCCCAATCTTTGCTCCAGGCGAGCTGGATTCCAAGGCAAGTCTACATTTATGAGAGTTCCAAGGGTTTGCAAGTTCAGGCCTTCACAAGCCGCATCAGTGGCGACAATGAGCCTGATGTCGCGTGATTTGACAGCAGATTTAATCTCCTCCCGTTCTACTGAAGCAAAATCATCGCCTCGGAAAATACCACTCTTGCCACTACCCGCATATACACCAACCGGTTCACCAGGCAGGACCTTTGCTAGCTCTGCTGCCATTGAATACGAGGTATCATAATACTGGCTAAAGATAATGCAACCATGTTCAAGCCAAGTTTTACCTTCTGTTCGGTGCTCGGTCAGGAAAAAACGTACAGCAGCCAATTTTGGGTCTCTTGCTTCTGGTCTGGATAGCTCGTCTATAATCGTTTGAAGGTGAGAGGCTTCATCAGGGGTCAGCATACTTAATTCGTCGGCTATAAGGTTTGATTGTTCTTCATCTTCTATTATTTCCTTCTGCAGCATTCGCGTGGCTGTTGACAATCCAGACGCAAAGCTTGAGCAGATGCGCTGTAAAAGAAGGGTTTTCATGAAGCCTGCTGCTTTGGTACGTTTTTGCAGAGCCTCGGTGAATTTTTCTGCAGCCCTGTATGCCAAGTCAAATGGCAAGTTAGTTCGCAAACCAAGTCCGCTAAATCCAACCCCTGCGTACGCTGTTGACGGGGCGTCAGGTGCAGGGTGGATGTCGGTCCCAATCCTTTCTAACAAACCCGCATCTTCAAGCGTCTGGCGGCGACGTAAAATAGTATGTCTCACAACCGGATTTTGCTCACGGAGAAATGAGGGGTCAAGAGCCTGGCCGATGGCCTGTTGTTCCAGAAACCCTAACGACCCGAACCCACGATCAGTAAAGAACGTCTGATCCGGTAGCCCAAGCTGCAGCCTTAGCGTCGCAAATAATGCATCTTCATTTGCAGGTGGGAGAGGATTTCTTATCCATTCCCAGGCGTCCCGTTCATCTGTAGGAATTTCGTCGCCTTTAATGATCGGCAGCGACTTTTTAAAATCGAGCCACCATCCTCCAGACAACTCGCGTCCAAGTACAAAATTCGATCCAGCATTCAGAATTCTTAATAGCTCCCACAACTCTTGGACTTCGGTTTGAATCGGGGTGGCTGTCCCCAGGAGGAGGTTACGGGTTCTATGGCCTATTTGGAGCATGAAGTCGAGCAAATTATTCGGTTCTTCTTTTCTTGGCCCCAGTCCGCCCCTGCGACGTGCTTTGTGAGCTTCATCGAGGATCACAGTTCCGTACTTGCGCTCAAGTAGGTACTGACGTTCATCTGAATCATGAAATATCAAGCCTGTCGATACGATAGCAATTCGAAAAGGGCAGCGAGCAATATCTTCTGGCCCCCGGGTTTTAATGACATGACCCTTTGGATCTATCCAAAATTTTTTATTGGAGGACCAAACCGCACTCGGGATACCGAGCTTATCCATCAATTCCACTTGCCATTGGATTGTGAGGGTAGAAGGGCAAAGGATCAGAACCGCACCATCTCCCAGGAGAGCAGAAACCATGGCACTTGCAGCTAACGAAAGCGTCTTACCGACTCCAACTTCGTCAGCAAGAAGTAGACGGGCGCATCCGTATGTTTCCCGGTGCTGTAAGAAAATGGTTACAAATGAACGCTGCCAAGGTTGAAGCTGTTCACCACCTCGGTAGATAGGACTTTCCGCAAGTGCCGATGCCGGAAGCTCCTCAGGTTTTACGTCTTCAAAACGAATTTCAACCCTATCTGCAACGCGCTTGATCTCTTCGATAATTGCGTCCGGCAATGGGTAAGCATCTTGCCAGAGCGCATCAAACTCCTCTTCAACCCACTCAACGCCGTCAGGTGATTTATCTTCCCACAAGATCTCATAATTATGTGCGAATGCACTTTTCGTCTCGTTGATTGACCCCATAAAACAGGTCTTGCTGCCATCAGCCGCTTCGATAACACCAGCTTTGCCATGGATGAAGACTCTGTCCTTTGGTACAACCCTAATCTCAACGGTTCCGCTACTTAACAATTCGAACAACCTGCGGTAACGATCTCGATGTAAAAGCGCTTCAACCTCAGATGGAGCTTCGTTCCAGCGCTCCTTCAAAGCCGTCTCACGGGCATGCTTCGACATCACCACGTCAGCTGCGTCCAACTCGCTGTTGCAGACAATTTGTACTATCGGAATAGCTGCGATTTCTTCTCCGACCAATTCAAAAATTGAGCTACGAAAATAGCCAGCGATACGCTTGTAGGACTGAGCACCCTTCAGCCGGTCGCTGAGAAAGGCGTGGTCAAGGCGCTGCCGACGGGAGGAAAATCTGTTGATGTCGGACATATAAGATCCCTCATTCACTAACCTAATCGCTGGTTCTTCATCAATTCGCGTAAAACTCTTGCTGCGCTAGCTTCGTCTGAATGTAAGGCATCGAGTCGTTTCGCCAAATAATCGGATAGTTCAGCTGCCAACTCACGCTGAGTCATGTCACCATAATAATTGGGAATGTTGAGCATCAAATGTGCAAGGACTTCATTACCATCAATATCATTTACCAACTCCATAATCGCATAAACTACTGCTCGCAATACGGATTGATACAATTCTGAACCTTCGCCCATTTCAGATCGACCAAATTCGACAGCATTCTTTAACCGAGCATGGTTAGCTCGTTGATCCCCCATCATTGCGCGAAAATCTCGGACTTTAAATGCCTTCGCAAAGTTTTGGTAGTTGTCCAAAGTTTTTGTTCCTCTTGCCTCAAGATCAAGCATTTTGAGGTAGAAGCGTTCTGCGCCTGATAGCTTGTCCCAGTGTGTCTTAGGAAGTCCCTGAGGAACTAGGCATTGGTTGGCAGTATCAACAGCGAAAATGATCAAACCGTCTACAAAGGTTGTCTCTCCTTTTATACGTGGGCGAATCGCCTCAGCAGTCATGTCACGACCGTCAATTATGGCATAGCGGGTAAGTACACGAAGTGCAGCAGCGTATCCGGCCATCTGGATATCGGCATCTTCGAAGACGTTTTCGTCTCGATATAGCCCTTTGGCCTCTTGATTGAGGCCGGTAAGGGCATCTACTTGCGCTCCTACCTCTTCTTGAATTTCCCAGGCAAGATCATCGCGTGTGGTCTTATGCGTACCCAAGCGCTTTCGCAGAACTAACAAAACCGTACCCTTAACGTAGCTACCCTCGCGTAAGGCACTGTCAGTTTCTGTGACGACATACCAAGCAGCTGTAACCTGTAAGCCAGAGGCCCATACGATGTTGGCCATATCGGCCCAGATTGATTCTGATTGGTGAGTGAACATAATAACCTGAATGCCGTTATCTGGCATGCATTCAGTCATCCGTTTGTAGGCGGCAACCATGCCACGGCGGAAATCTTCATCTTCCCCCTTTATTGCAAGAGAGCGCCTGCTGTCCCAGACCCATTCAGCAAATTCAGGCGGTGGGTTCTTTCGAAGCCAAGCAATAAAAAAGTCAAGAATTTCCTCATATTTAACTGCATCGCCATACGGGGGATCAGTGATGAATATATCTACTTCTTCGTTGATTTGATCAGCGGGGACAGCCTTTACCGTGTGTGTTAAATGGCTTGGGACAGGAAAGCCCTTATAATTTTGCAATAGAAGACTTGCTGCGTACTCTGAGCCTCTACATCCGTAATTAAAAAGCGAATTCAAAGCTTGGTTCGCAAAAGTTTGTTTCACTGCGCCACCGCCACCATCCGCATTCGACCAAGGAGAAAGTCGACTGTTTGAGTTCAGTGATTGAGTAAAGGAAGGTGTTAGAACCGCTGTCAATCGTTTCCGAATAAGTCCTGCAACCATTAGCTGTCGGGGGTTAAAGACATGGTGCCAGTGAGTCCAACCCCGCCCTCTAATTCGGCGGGTGTCAAGGTAGTTGTCGCCTCAGTTGAAATTATGCAGCGTCAAGAAGTCTGACCTCGACCTTCGGTTCAGGATTCAGGTAAACCGTTTCTATGGGTTCCCAATTCCTGGTGTTTCTGGACCAGCGGTTCGGGTTCTTCAGACGTGCGTTTTCATATAGATCCTGGCGGTTGGCCAGGATGGCTTGGTCTCGTCCGAAGTGGCGGTCATCCGGGGTAACGAAACGTATGCTGCTGTGCAAGTGCTCCGTGTTATACCAGCCAACGAAACCATCAACCCATGCCTGTGCTGCTGCCAGACTGGAAAAAGGCTGGCTGGGATAACCGGGTCGATACTTCATGGTTCGGAACAGCGATTCAGAGTAAGGGTTGTCATCACTGACCTGCGGCCTGCTGAAGGATGGAACTACGCCCAGGTGCTGGAGAGTTGCCAGCATCGTCGCCCCTTTCATTGGACCACCGTTGTCAGAGTGAAGAACCAGGCCCTCTGAATCGACGTCGAGGCTGAGACACGTTTTCAAAAACAGCCTTGCGCTATAGTCGTTGCATTCTTTCAAATACACCGTGGACGCTACAATCTTGCGGCTCCAGACATCCATGATCAGGTACAGATAAAAGAACTGGCCAAGAATCGGGCTCTTCAGATAGGTGATATCCCAGGACCAGACCTGACAAGGTCCGGTGGCCACATGCTCTTTTGGCTTGCGGCTGGTGCCAGGCCGGGAGGGTTCCCGGTGAGCCATGTGGCCCTCGTTTCTTAGCACCCGGTAGAAACTTGATTCCGAGGCTACGTATATCCCTTGGTCAGCCAATTGCGGAACAATCTGTTTCGGCGAAAGATCCCTGAATTCAGGGGAATTTGCAATATTGAGGATGTTCTGTCGCTCCGCCGCAACGAGCTTGTTTGAGGGATCGGTACCCGGCCCACGCCGTCGATCTGCTCCGTCATCTTGGAGATTCCAACGCTGCAACGTGCGGAGGCTCAACCCGACGGCGTCAACGGCCGCTTCGAGTCTTGCTCCGGAAAGGGTTGCCTCTTCGATAAGTTGTCCAATCATCTGCCGTTCTTCTTGTCCGTGGGCTCGTCCTCGCCCCCCCAGATCGATTGGACTTTTTTTTTGAGAATTATGATCGCGGCAGCCTCGGCCAATGCTTTGTCTTTGCGCAGTAATTCTTTTTCCAGTTCGTGAATCCTCCGAGTTTCCCCAGAGGGCTTGGAGGAAGGCTTGACTGGTTTTTGAAGCCCTGACAGCATCATGCCCCGCCACTCTCGTAACTGTGCTGCATGGATCCCATTGCGGCGCAGAAAGGCACCAAGTTGATCATCGGCAACCGTCTCGGCTTCCATGACAATTTTGAGTTTTTCTTCGGCAGACTTGTCTTGGGGGCGCTTCGGGGACATTGTTCTTCCTGGTTCGTTAGGGGTTGAGGAGTTACCAGGTTCATCAACGACATTTGCGTTGCGAAGCCAGCGCGACAGGGACTGCTGGGGAACGCCCGATTCCTTGGAAAGAGCGGAGGCCGAGATGCCATTAGGGCGAGCCATCTTCCGAATCATGTTGGACTTGAATCCTTCAGTGTACGTCATCATAGATCCTTGCTGCCCCCAGATGTTGGAAAAAATGGGGCCGCCGGATATTACAGGTTTTGGATTCCAGATCAAACCGGCGAGCTCGCTGCGCTCACCGCCTCATCAGGCCAGAAAACCGAACCTAAGCGGCCCCCCCGAGGCGACAACTATCCTGACACAGGGGGAATTAGATCTTGCCCTTGGTATCGCGGTGGCCCTCCAAGCTCAATCCGCATATCAGGTGCCCACCCATTGGCTTGCCACTCAGAAAGATGTTGCGCCACGAATGCCTCAACCAACCCCTCTCTTTCAAGATCAGCTTGCGTCACAGCGCGAAAATCGTAATCGTGCCCTTTCCCCTTTTTCTTAGGACGCATCCACTGAACACAATAAAGTCGTTCCTGAAAAATGTCATCTGACCGTGGTACTATGTCATTCTTATCCCAAGCACGAATCTTATTTCCAACTGTTCCGTCTGTTTTTTGATGATCACCACGAAGGGTCGAAATTTTTGCTTTATAGTTCACACCATTAACTTGATGTATAAGATAGGAATCACTGAATTTATTATCACGTCTGACTGTTCCTTCTGAAGCCAACTCTAATTGTTCGTTATTTACATTAGAATGTATTTTGATGTCATAGCGCTTGAGTTTTGTATCGGGGACCAGCTCCGCTATTACTTTGTAGCCTTTACTTATAATGAGACTAGGCAAAAGCGGAACCATCCATCCGCTCTGATGACAGCGCACTTCAACACAATACAAAAAAACTTTGGTACGCCAGCCGTGTCCATCAGTTTCAATGCCGATCTCATCGATTTCTTTTTGGACTTGGCGTAATACTTTCAACTGTGTCTCGGCAAGTTCCTCACGACTTTCATCAGAACCTCCGACAATATTAAACGCCCCCCAAGTGAGCATGCATGCCACAGGGTTGATGTCAGAAGCTTTAACATTACAGCCGAGTCTTGCTGCCTCGAATCCGATCTGTCCGGATCCGCTAAAAGTGTCGGCGACATATGGGACCCGGCCAAAACGCATTATTCCAAGCTGTTCAACCAGTTCGGGAAATGACTTCGCTCGCGTACCAAGGTGTGCGTTCACTGAATCCCAGATATGATCATGAACAATGTTCAAGACTTCCTCAGGTCTCTGAGCCTGATCTACAAGTTCTCTGTATGATAGCTTTGGCAATAACTGCGCTATGATCCGGCGACGTTCGAACTCAGTAATATCATCGCGCCAAGATACCTGCACTTGCTCATATTCATGGAGTGACCAGTCTACAGGTGACGAAAATGGCAATCCCCCTTCTGGTATTACGTTGAAATATTCAGTGATACAAGCTAATGAAATTATCGAAAGAATATCTTTGGGCTTCGGGATACGTTTCCATCTTGGTACGAATGACTCGTCATCCATTGCCATTAACTTTTCAAAAATCTCTAAATCACGGGCCGGGTTGTCGGTGACTGGCAAAAGGCATCCCAGAATGCAGGCTTTATTAAGGATAAGAGGTTTACGTCCTTTCCAGTAACCACCCAAGGCAGTTAATGTTTTACCATGCACAGCCATTTGTTCTTTATATGCTTCAGCCGATAACTTTTGTACAGGTAATAGACGCTCAATTAATGCAGGAGCATCTCTAAGTACAAATGGAGTAATTGAAGTGCTCATTCGGATTCCTTGAATAAAGGTAGATGAAAGAGATCCTGTTCAACAGGGCGGCGACGTTTGGGGCCAGTTGTCCGTTTTTCACCATCGGAGAGAGCATAGAATAAGGCCCTGCGCCAACCGCGCTGGGTATCGTCGGGCAGGCCCGCCTCAGCGACAGTCATTGCAAACAGCCACCACCGCTCCTCTGGACGCAAAGCTGCCCACTTACTACATATTACGGGAAGTTGTTCCTCACGGGCTGTTTCTGCCGCCCAGGCAAGTACACATAGTTCTTTGCCAAGAAGACGATCAACCAGATTGGTTCCTGAATGCCAGCGGCCAGTTGCAACTTTAGCGGCCTTTAAGCGATCATTAAACTCCCGACGTGCAATGTCGGCAATTCCTGACCAAACCTGACGTTGGAGCATTACGCGGTCTTCGTCACGAGGGAAACCGCCTTCCTGACCACGGTACCCGTAATCCTCTGTAACTATAACGGATTCACTTTTTACTGGTGATATTTCAACGCGGAACAAATGTGCTCCAAAAGATGTTGGCGCGCCAAAATCAATGGTTTGTTGCTTATCACTCACTGTTCAACATCCCCTATTTGCAAATCGAATCCAAGTTTTTCAGCAAAATCTTTTATATCATGGCCTGATGAGAAATTCCCTTTGCGGAACGTCATCGTCACTGGAGTGTCCGGCGTAAACTTCTCCAATACTTTGGAGAGCAGCGCCTCAACAAATTGAGCCTCAACCGCAATGTCTCCTACGTTGACAGCGATCATTTGGTTACCCTGACCTACCGTTAAGGCTATACCTTCGAATGTCGCCGACTTTTCAGCTGCCTGCTTCAACCCTTGAAACGTTTTGCTACGTGAGTCAAGTTTTCGCCCCGTGCGCGAAATTAAACGTCCCGGCTTGACATCATCAATTTGAACTCCCTTTTTCCCCTTAGCCGGGAATCGAAACTCGGACTTTGCCTCCAAACCATCTGACTCGGCAAAGACGCGTAGAAGGATGTCCCCATCTCCTATGGCAACTGGTCCGTCATACTCGGTTCCCTCGCGCGCTTCACTTCCGTCGAGCGTATAGCGGATTCCACCCTTAGGTGCCACAAATAGCTCAACTGTACGCTTACCATCTTGTTCTGATAGCTTATTTCGTAGCACAAGGGTATTTGACCAAGTAACGGGATCTCCAGTCTCGTATTGACCTGACGGATCACATACTAAGAAATTCACCCGCAGGGCACTGGACGTAAACACCAAATCCTTGAGATGCTGACTTGATTCTGAGACCTGGCTATCTTCGGCATAATAGATTCGAGGCGCTGGTCCGGCATTTTGGGGATTAACACGCAACCTGACCTTTCCTTCGTCACCCAGTTCAGGCTCGGCGATTACTTGCGCTGAAGTCCGCTTTTTCTTTGGGCTCTTAGTGATGTAGCCGTTGTTAAGGTCTTCCCACAGCCCACGATTACAGGCTATAGACTTGAGTGTGTCAAGCCCTCTGGGGGGCAACCATGGCATACCTGCCTGTTCAGCGTAACGATCTGCAGCATCAGACCACCGGGTTTCATCCTGGTTCTCAGGCCAAAGAAGATCCTGCGCTTTATCACGAACAGCATCAAAATCCTTCTCGACATCTAGGTATAATTTTAGGGGGTTAGAAGTGAGCGTCTTTTCTATCTGTTCCTCACCGTTGAAGGGCTTGGTTGCGTCACGGGTCATGTCCAGTGGCTTTGCCGCCAACTGAGCGACCTTACCCGAACGCTGAATAGGGAAAAGCACCTTATCAAACAGATTGAGTATGGTTGAATTAAAATCCTGCTCGTAGCTCTGCTGTTTTCGTTCCAGGTCATCACGCTGGGGATGTCCCTTTGGGATACGGCCATCAGCCTTCTGTGCGGCAAAAAACTGACGTGCAGCTTTCTCTACACTACCCAACGCCGTCTTGTCGCCGGTTAGGACGCATATATTGTTCTTTTGGCTTAATCCTCCGAAGAACTTCTGGACTTCTTCTGGCGGAATTTGCGTGTCGGGACTTACTACCAACAAAACGCGACCCTTGCGGACCCGATCAGCTACGTCTTCGAGTTTGGGAAGGGGTAGCACATCGTCGTAGCAGGTTTTGCGTGACGCTTTGAACATCTCTTTTAAGCGGTGTCGGATCAGGTCATCAACCTGATTTTGTGGTGCATCATGAGCAAGGCTTTGTAGAAGTTTGGTAAGGTTTTCTTGGCGATCAAAATAGTACCGGCCTTCCGGCGTGTGGTGTACATACCAGGCAATTTTTTCAAGTTCCTCGAAAGCTGCAAGGAAATCAGAAGGTTCTCGTAACGGTGACACCAAACATTCAACCATTTCCTCACGAGTCAGACCTTTAACCGCGTTAATAGCCGTAGATAGACTTGCAGTTAACAGCAGAGTTCCAATCTGAGTAGCTGCCTCTTTGCCCGTTTCTAGGTCGATAACCTGAGCGTGGGCTGATTGCTGTGCATCCCAAAGATCCTTGGCAATCACATCTCGCATTCCAGATATTTCAGTCAACTTGTCCCTAACTTCAGGGATACCTAGATCAAAATGCTGAGGGCCGATAAGATAGACATCGTTAACAGACCGGTCCCAGACTGACCGAAGTAAGCGTGAAACGAGTTCGATTAGACCACGAGTCTGCTTGAACTGCTCATTTTCCTTGAACAACGCTATTACGTTCTTGAGTCGTGGGTGAAAGGGGTAGGTTGCTATAATTTCATCAGCAATTGCCTCGGCACCGCGATTGGCCGTCTTGGACTTAGCTGCCTCCTCCAACTTTCGCCCAAACGAATCAGCTATGTCGCCAATTTCAGCTTTGCCTGGCAGCACCTTAAATAGTCGTTTACGAAGGATGTCGTAGATCTCATTAGCAGCTAGGTCAACAGGCGTGATGCTGCGTTCTTGTCGCCCAAGCTCTGACCGGGCATCTTCAAGCGCACGGTTTATCAACCTAGCGCCGGAATCGTAAGCTGCCGCGAGGTCGGAAACGACAACACAGACATTCTTCTTTTTGCCAGCTGCGGTCATCAGATTTGCAAATGCACGGGTGGCAATGTCGGCGACTGTACCGTTTCCTACCTTCTGAGTGTCGAGGTAGTGAAAATATGGAGGCATTTCATCTAAAAGGATGAGGATTGGTTCGTCACCTTCAAAGAGGTTAAGCCAGTCCTTCTCGTCCGGTGATTTAGGACCACTGGTCCAGAAGGCTTTGAACTGATCTCCCTTGCCAAGTTGGTTAGCAATCTCGCCCCAAAAATAGTGAGCCGGATTATTCCGACCGTTAAAAGCAGCGATTTTTGCGCTTCCGAAGTCCGTAGAATGAGCCATTCCAGCACAGTAAGTCTTGCGCAAGGCTTGATGTCTGGCTAAAAGTCCAAATCCGACGAGCAAATGGGTTTTACCGCCACCCATAGCTTGTTTAAGGTGAAATATCGCCTGCGCCGAAGCTCCAGCCAATCGGGCGATGCCCTCACTGACAAGGTCTTGCATACCTTGGGTTATGAAGGTCTTATCGAAAAATGCCTTGCCATCGCCCTCTGTTGAAATCAGCTCGTCTAGCTGCTCAATCTGGTCGCTGAGCTTTATTGATAGGGCATTGGGCTGTAGCTGACAGGCATCACGGACTGTTTTCATCGAAGGGGGCCTCCTGGTGGAAATCGCAATTTATGCATTCAAAACATCGGCATTATCTTTACCAGAAATCAGGTCCAGTTTCCATTTAAAAGCATTTATAAACCTAAACGCCCCGTGACATTAACTGCCACGGGGCACCTTCGAATTCTCAGTCCACTACGGTTCTAGGCATCCACGTTGCGGGGATCAGGCTCACTGGCGTTCCTCTGGCCCGTTCTTGTACCTCCTGTGCAATATTAGAAGTCCCTTGGAGGATGAGCTTGAGCATCCCGTTGTCGTTGACCAACAGCATTCTTCTCCTGCTGCCACCGTTGAAAATAGTTTCCTTCCTCCACTCTGAGCCGTCGAGCCCAAGGTTATCAGTTGTTCGTGCCCGGTGCACCGCTTGGCTGTGGTTTTCGATTCCCAGGAGATTGCAGATGTCCACAGCTGCGTACCAATGCTGACCGCCAATGGTACGGTTTGAGATAGTTAGGGCATTTTCTACCCCGAATAAATATCTAGCTATTTTTGTTGTCATTTAATTAATCCTCCATTCACATTAGTTGTTGCCCCTGTTCTTTTTGCGATTAGCTCTTTGATGGAATCTTTCCATTGCACCTTCGGTTTTCCGTCCAGAGAGCCGACCAACTCCATGATTTCATCGTTAGTTTGAAGTGCAGTCAGCTCTGTGGCGTGCCTCGCGACCTCGGCGACTTCACTTGCCCTAAATCCGCCTATATTGTTCATTTTGCCAAACCAGATCTCCTTTGTGATGAACGGTTCCAAAAGGTAGTAAAGCTTCACGGTTTCATGACGGCCTCCAAGCATTGGCTCCGCGCTAACGCTGGTCGTGTACCCCCGCTCAAATGCATACTTAAGGCACCTAAGACGTTCCTCAAATAATGGTGCTCCAGGTTCCCAGTGGTTCATGACCTCCCCATTAAGACCACCAATAGTGAAACGGAACATCATGTTGTCCCTGAAAGATGAGAATTCTGAGCAGATGGCCTGGATCGATGCCAGGTGCGGCTTGGAAACCAAGAGCACAGTGTTCCCAGCCTCCAACAGGTTGTAAAGATGTGCCCTATACGCTGGCAAATACGCTGGTGTAATGTCATGGGTCGTCGGAAACATGATCGGTGCGGAATACCTTTTGACTGCCCTTGTGGTTGAATCTCTCGAAACTTCCTCCCGCCATGCTTCTGCGCTTTGAATCCGGTCAAACCGCGAAGCCATTTTTTCGGCGTAACAGTAAAGGCAACCATGAGCGCAACCGTTCCCGATATTACATCTGTACCCTGCCCATTCCCCGGCTCCTGTATCCGACGGGATCGGGGAAACCGGATTGCTTCCCGTGGACGTTCGGTTCAACTCCTCCACTTCGGCCAGGAACCCTTTGCTCGGTGGGGTAAGGGTCTTGGTGGCTTCATGGCGCTTCAGACACGATGTCACCAACTGCTCGGCCTCAATCTGGGCATCATTAGCGGTATAACCGACCTTTTCCCTGAGTACCTTGACTCGTGCCTCGTACTTCACCAAGGGGTCAAGCCCTACGTTCACATCAACGATATACCCACTTAACACCAGCGCCGATGCTTTGGAGGAGGAGAGGCGTAAGACCTCTCCTTTTCTCAACAACTGTTCCCCCGTAGGACATTTTGCTGAAAATGCCGATCTGACGATGTACTCAGGCATTGATGACCTCGGGTATTTCCTCGAACTCTATGACGGGAATTTTGCCTTCAGGTTCATCGGCTACATCCGGTACACTCCGGCAAGTTTCTTGCTGAGCTTCCCCTGAGTCGGCAACCATCGATGCATCTGGTGAAGCTGATTTCGAGAAAAGAACCCTTATCCCGCTCCCCACCCTTTCAAAAAATTGAAACGTGATATTGTGCTCAGCAAGGGTGGATCTCAACTTTTCTAGCCCTCCCCGAAGATTATGAGGCAACTTTGGGAACGACTCATCCTTGGCATCTGCACCTGCGATATTTTTCAGAGCACTGTGGGCATCCCCCACGGATTTGAGGAAGTCGTCCTTGTCGGACATCAGTTGGAGCATTGCTTGGCACAGG
>Ga0364909_10157_pt1 | contig 25558 bp, 14 predicted proteins | sample SorcelJu500001C3_3_FD_206966 | JGI IMG/M metagenome (GOLD analysis project Ga0364909, IMG submission 206966) | Enriched cells from Trout Bog Lake Hypolimnion, Wisconsin, USA - BchlTB.June25.5000.01.C3 | ecosystem: Environmental > Aquatic > Freshwater > Lake > Hypolimnion/Profundal zone | place... | reverse complement strand
CTGGAAATGGATTTCTTCGTATTATTTTCATCTACCACCGCTCTCTGGGGTGTCACCGGACTGGGACACTATGCGGCGGCCAATCAATTTCTGGATGCCCTGGCCCATCAACGCCGGGCCGAAGGACGCCCGGCTCTGAGCATCAACTGGGGAACCTGGGCGGAAATGCGCGTGGCGACGGATGCAGAAAAAGCTGGCTTCAGCCAGGCCGGACTCAATCCATTACCTCTTAAAACAGCGTTATCCGCGCTTGAACAAACACTGCATAGCGACCTCGCTCAAATTTGCGTGGCCTCAGTGGCCTGGCCCCGGTTGCGGGCGGTCTATGAAGCGCGCCGATCTCGTCCGTTTTTCAATAGAATGACGATCGGACAGCATAACGCCGCGTCAATACCTGAAAAAATGGAGGTTAACGACCTGCTGCAGCAATTAGCTGAAGCATCCGAGGATCGACGGCGCGTTTTGCTGAAAGCACATCTGGAGCAATGCGTTCGACATATCCTGCGACTCGAAAAAGATGCCGGCATCGATCCTGAAAAAGGCCTTTTTGATATGGGGATGGACTCTCTCATGGCGGTTGAGTTGAAAAGTCGCCTGGAAAAAGACACGGGGATGACGCTGCCTTCCACTTTGACGTTCAATTACCCGACGATCAGCGACTTGTCGGGCTTTTTTTGGGATAGGCTGTACGCCGCCGTATCTCCTCCGGCAGCTGAAACGAATATTCCCTTGGAAAAAACTGCGCCAACGATTCCCGTCGAAACCGATGCCATGAGTGAAGACGAACTTTCCGACATGTTAATGCGTAAACTGGAAGAGCTTAAATGATCTTATCCTATTCCAATTTCCTGCAAACACCGGGTTTGGAAAAAAAACGATACCTTCTGGCAATGATGGCTATGATTCTGGTCGGATTTTTCTGGGCCGTCGTCGAAACCCTCGGGCATTATATTCCCAGAGGGTATTCGCCGATTCAAACGGTATGGTCCCGATATCTCGTGCACATGCTTTTCATGTTGGCGGCTTTTGGTCCGCGAAAACGCACCTCGTTGATTCGGACAGATTGTTTGTGGATGCAAATTTCACGGGCGCTCCTGATGCTGGGCATGCCGGTCTGCTTCATCGCGGGTGCGGCGTTTCTGCCCATCGACGTTGTCTGGGTGGTTTCGTGGTGCGCAGTAACAATAGAATTGGGATTGAGCGCCTGGATTCTCCGGGAACGGGTGCGCCCCGGCTTATGGATCGCGGCCGCCAGCGGTTGGTTGGGGGTGTGGGTCATGTCCGGCGTGGATTTCCCCCCCCTTGAGCTGGCGATACCTGGCACCTGTCGGCATGGGATCCTGTTTTGCAGTATATGTCGTCATGACCCGGTGCATGTCCGGGGAAAGCACATCGACCAAACTGTTCCATACCGCCCTGTGGGTGTTCGGGGCATTGAGCCTGATCGTGCCGTTTTTATGGAAAACTCCCACGCCGCGCCTGCTGGTTATCTACACTTTAATCGGCATCATTGGCTTCTTTTGCCTTTTTTTTCTGGACAAAGCCATCGAGATGGCGCCGGTGTCAACGACCGCACCGATTATCTATACGGTTCCGATATGGTACTGCCTTCAAGACTGTATCATTAAGGGCAGGCCCCCCGGAATGATGTCCGTCGCAGGCGCTTTGATTATTGTGGTATCCTTCGTATTTTTCGCTATGGACGGTTCGTCCAGACGCGTCTGACTGTACAACACGGGTTGATCAAGGAGAAAATATCCATGACAGAAAATACCTCTGGTGCTCAATCCTCTGCCCGACGTGAACTTTTGCAGCAGGCTTTGAGTGCACTGGATACGATGCAGAGAAAATTGGATGCCGTTGAAACCAGACGCCGCGAGCCCATTGCCATCATCGGCATGGGATGCCGGTTGCCCGGCGGCATCAGGACACCTGAACAGTACTGGGAATTTTTGATTCAAGGAAAACACGCAATCCGGCGGATGCCTGAACAACGTTGGGAGATGGCGGCAGGACATATCTCCGATGCCGTCGGACAGGCTCCCTGGGGCGGGTTTTTGGACGATATCGAGCAGTTCGATGCGAATTTTTTCGGTATTTCCCGACGGGAAGCCGAGTCAATGGATCCGCAACAGCGATTAATACTGGAAGTCGGATGGGAGGCGATAGAACGGGCAGACATCGATGCATCCACACTCAAGGGCTCCAACACCGGTGTGTTCGTCGGTGCAACCACCACGGACTATTCACATATCACTTTAAGCCAGAATCCTGATTTGTTGGACGCCTATACGGCCACGGGAAGCGCACTGAATGTAATAGCAGGTCGATTCGCCTATGTCCTCGGCCTCAGTGGACCGGCGATGGCCATCGACACCGCATGCTCTTCCTCATTGGTAGCGCTTCACCTGGCATGCCAGAGCCTGCGCCTCGGGGAATCCGAAATGGCGTTGGCCGGCGGGGTCAACGTTATCCTCAACCCGGAGCCATTCCTTTGTTTTAACAAATGGGGGATGATGGCACCGGACGGACGCTGCAAAACCTTCGACGCCGCAGCCGATGGATTCGTTCGCAGTGAAGGATGCGGCCTGTTAGTGCTGAAACGGCTAAGCGATGCCGAAAAGAGCGGCGATCCGATTCTCGCAATAATCCGCGGGTCCGCTGTCAACCAGGATGGCCGAAGCAGCGGGTTGACCGTGCCGAACGGACCTGCTCAAGAGACGGTCATCCGGGCAGCCCTGGCATCCGCTGGTCTCACATCCGAAGCAATTGGCTACGTAGAAGCCCACGGCACGGGTACGCGCCTGGGCGATCCCATCGAGCTTGAAGCGTTGGCAAATGTGTTGACGAAAGGACGGGCCGCCGACCAGCCGCTTTGGGTAGGATCGATGAAGACCAATCTCGGTCATCTGGAATCCGCGTCGGGTGTGGCCGGTATAATGAAAGTGATATTGGCCCTGCAGCACCGCTGCATACCACCCCATATCCATTTCCACCAACTCAGCGATCAGATCCGGATCGGTGATGCGGCGGTCGAAATCCCGACAAAAGCCGTGCCCTGGGAATCACGACGGATCGCGGGAGTAAGCTCATTCGGATTCAGCGGCACCAACGCACATATCATCTTAGAAGGCGCCGCGGACAAGGAGCCTCCCAAAGTTGACCAAATGCGCCCTTCGCACATCCTAACGGTCTCAGCCAGAGACACCAAGGCTTTGTCCAACATGGCTCGAGATTATGGTACATTTTTCCTCCAGAGTGCCGAACCGGCGTCGAATTTGAGCTTTTCGGCCAATGCCGGCCGGAAGCATCACAAGCACCGGATTGCGATTGTTGGGGACAGCTGCTCTGATATCGGCGAAAAACTCCATGCTTTTGCAGATGGAGCGGTGCAGGAGGCGGTGATTCGCGGATCGGTAGATCCTCGGCAGCTCATCAGTGTCGCTTTTTTATTTACCGGCCAGGGTTCGCAGTACATGGGGATGGGGCGACAGTTGTACGATACGCAACCGACCTTTCGCAAAGAGATGGATGTCTGCGACGAGATCTTGCGTCGGCATTTAGGAATTTCACTGCTCGCGATGCTGTATCCTGGACGGGACCAAGAGGAGGAACAAACCCGGCTGCTGAATCAGACGCAGTTTTCACAGCCTGCGCTTTTTATGCTCGAATATGCCCTTGCGAGATTATGGATGGCCTGGGGCGTGACGCCATCGCAGGTGATGGGTCACAGCGTCGGGGAATACGTGGCTGCCTGTGTGGCCGGTCTATTCAGTTTGGAAGATGGCCTGAAACTGATCTCCGAGCGTGGGCGGCTGATGCAGGAGCTACCCTCAGGGGGCCGGATGCAGGCGGTGTTCGCTGATGAAAAAACCGTACAGGAAGCGGTCGAAGCCTACCGGGAAACCGTGTCAATAGCCGCATGCAACGGGCCTGAGAACACGGTGATTTCTGGAGTGGAGAAACATGTCTCGGCCATCGTTGCAGGCCTTTCTGCCAATGGAATCGGATCGGTTCCGCTATGCGTTTCCCATGCGTTTCATTCGCCGCTGATGGAGCCGATGCTCGATGATTTCGAACGTGCAGCGGCACAGGTGCATTTCAGCAAACTGCGGATTCCATTGATTTCCACCCTCACCGGAAAGAGCGTTGACGCATCTGAACTGAGCCAAGCCTCATGGTGGCGCCGACACGTCCGAGAGCCGGTGCAGTTTTCTGCATCGGTGCAAATGCTGCACAACCAGGGCTGCAGGCTGTTTGTGGAGATCGGACCACATCCAACGCTTTCGAGTATGGCATCGCGGTGTCTGCCGCAGGAAGGGGTGCAAATGTTGCCCTCGCTTCGACGTGAGCATGACGATTGGCAACAGATGCTGACAAGCCTGGGATCGCTATATGTCAAAGGAGTTCCTGTAGACTGGCAGGGGTTTGACCAGGATTATTCTCGGTCCAAGATGGCGTTGCCGACCTATTCGTTCCAACGTGAACATTTCTGGATATCTGCAACCGGCCGGAAAAGCCAATCGGCAAGTCTCGCAATTTCGGAACCAGGAAAGGTACACCATCCGCTTTTAGGTTCACGGGTTGACCTGCCGTCGGCTGAGGGGATCTGCATCTGGCAGGCCGGCTTGGATCTTAAACGCTGTGCTTATTTGATGGATCACTGCATCCAAGGAAGCCCGGTCTTCCCGGCCACCGCATACATCGAACTGGTTTTGTCTGCTGGTAAGGAATTGCGGCCGCAGGCGGCGTACCAACTGAAGAATCTATCATTCCTTAAACCTCTATTGCTAAACGATAATTCGGCATCAATAGTGCAGGTTTGGCTTCGAGAAGATTCCGAGGAATCGTTCAAAGCCAGTGTTTTCAGCAGGAAAGCCGATGGCATTCATAAAAAGGATCAGGATTGGACGCTTCATATGACCACCGATCTGATCCGACAGGATGCCTACGTGCGTGGGAAGCACTCGGAAACGTTCGATCGAACCAATATTCTTGCCTGCTGCCCGGAACAGATGGATGGGTCGACTTTTTATGCAGACCAAGCCGAAAGGGGAAATCAGTGGGGGCCTTGTTTTCAGGGGATTCATACCTTATGGAGAGGCGATATGGAAGCCCTGAGCCAAATTCGGATTCCCCCCCCTCTGGTGGCGAATCTTGAAGACTATCTCTTCCACCCTGCAGTCGCAGATTTTAGTGGCCATGTACTTTGCGCCACGCTGCCTCAGGATGATCCCCGGCAGCGTCTTGGCGCATTTGTCGGCGGGGAAATTGGTGAAGTCAGAATTTATAAATCTCCAGTTGGACGCCAGCTATGGTCTCATGCCCGTTTGCGACAGGACGCACAAGGAGATGCAAACGTGCTGATCGGCGATGTTCGTCTCTGGGACGAAAATGGCGAACTCATATCCGAGACGATTGAAGCCAAGTTGCGTTATCTGGATCGACTCCCTTCGATTCGAGAACCGGATGTCAGCAAGTGGATGCATGAGATCCGCTGGGTGCCCTTTAACCAGGAAGCAGGCAGCGGACAGGTTGATCTTTCCGGTCAGCACTGGGTCATTTTCTCCGATACGACAGGAATTGGAGAAGCCCTGCAGCAGGATGTCATCCAAAGTGGCGGCATCGCTACTATGGTCCGGATGGGAGAAGCCTACCGGCGGGATGAGTGCGGTTGGCGTCTACGTTCGGAAAATGCCGCAGATTTCAAGCGTTTTTTTAACGACATCCATACTCAGGACAAACCTATTGAATACACTGTAGTCTACCTTTGGAATCTCGATGTTCCAAAATCCGACGAGATGACTGCGAAGGAATTGAGAAAATGGCAGATTTACGGATGCGGCAGCGCGCTGCATGTCATTCAGGCCATGGCCGGTTCGAAACAAGCGAAAAAAATTGGACTCTACCTGATAACGTGCGGCGCCCAACCCTCCCCCCGCACAAAACGTCTTGAATCGCCATTTCAGGCCCCGCTCTGGGGGATCGGCCGTACGGCCGCCATCGAACATTCCTCTTTTTGGGGAGGACTTGTCGATCTGGATCCAGATGAAGATGCAGATACCTCCGCAATGCGGCTGATACGGACCATCGGAACGGATGGACGAGAAGATCAATGTATGTTTCGTGAGGGACGACTTTATACTCCAAGACTACGCCCCATAAACCCAGATGATTTGGAAAGCCGGCCGTTGAAGATCCATGAAAACGGAAGCTACCTTGTCACGGGCGGATTGGGCGGAATTGGTTTTGAAACCTCATGCTGGTTGCATCAAAAAGGCGCTCGTCATCTCCTTATAATCGGCAGAACACCTATTTCGGAACAGGATCGTTTAAACACGTCTGAAAAGAACAACCGTCACCAGCAACAATTGCTGCGCATTCGGAAACTGGAAGAAATGGGAATGAAGGTAACGTACTTTTGTGGCGATGCCGGTGATGACGCGGTATTCGACCAGATTCAAGAGGCGCTGGCCAACGATCAGATTCCTCCTCTCCGCGGGATTATTCATTGCGCCGGAATCATGCAGTATGAGTTATTGATGGATCACACCGTTAACCGCATGCTCGAAATCATGAAGCCGAAGATTGTCGGCGGTTGGTTGTTACACCGTCGATTTTTAGATCAGCCGATAGACCTGTTTGTCGTTTATTCTTCGACCTCTTCAATACTCAACTCTCCATTCATGGGGGCATACGCGTCCGGTAATATTTTTCTGGACGCTCTGGCGGCTTATCGTCGTTCGAGGGGGCTGCCGGGCATGAGCATCAGTTGGGGTACATGGTCGGAAACCGGCATGGCAGTCGCGGAAAATAAAGATGCCGGCATGCCCGCGACCCAACTTAAAGGTGTGGGAACCATATCGAACCGGGCAGGGCTTCAGGCGCTCGAATATCTGCTTCAAAACAATGTTACCCATGCTGGGGTCATGCCGATGGACTGGGTGGAATGGCGGCGGGCTTATCCGGCTTTTGCCACCATGCCATTTTTCCGCGACCTGATGGACACAACCGTACTATTTCCAACGCCCGGCCATTTGGATGACCAATTCGAAAATCAAACCGCTCGTGAGGCAGCTGCATCGGGTAAGATTGATAAGATAGAAGAATACATGACACGCGTAATAGCGTTGGCCCTGAAGACCACTCCGGAACGGGTGCCGGCCGACACCCCCTTGACTTCTCTCGGTTTTGACTCGCTGATGGCTGTGGAAATCAAAAATCGTGTAGAAATCGATCTTCATGTAGAAATACCGATGGTAAAATTGCTTGAAGGGCAATCAGTGAAGGGCTTGTCGGTGTTGATCTCTGAGAAGTTGGCAATGGCCAGAACCCAGGGAGGTAATGCAGCCGACGGTGCTCAAGGCGCTTCGGAGACTGTACCAGCGGATCAGGCGCAAAATTGGGAGGAAGGAGAAATATGAACATCTCCGAGCTGCTAAAAAGATGTAAGGATCAGGATATTCATTTATGGGTCGAAGGCAACCGTTTGAAATTTCGAGCACAGAAGGGGACGCTCACTCAACAGCTTCGAGAACAGATTGCTCAATCCCGAGACGAACTGATCCCCCGGTTACGGCATCAGAACGCTGGTGAACCAGGCATATGCGAACTCTCCTACGGACAGCGCGCCCTATGGTTTATGCAGCAGACTGCTCCGCAAAACAGCGCTTTTAATCTGGCTTTTGCCGCCAGGATTTGTTCATCGGTAGATAGCACGGCGCTTAAAATTGCTTTTCAGACCTTGCTGGATAGACATGCCGCTTTACGGACAACGTTCATCGTATCCGACGGCTTGCCGCAACAGCGCATCCATTCTTATCAAGAAGTCTTATTTCAGGAAATCGACGCCACGGGATGGGAAGAAGATCGTGTGCAAAAGCACATCGGATTTTTACATCGGCAACCGTTTCATCTGGAAACGGGTCCGCTGGTGCGGGTGTATTTGCTGAATTGCAGCGAACAAAACCATGTGCTGCTGCTGAACATTCATCATATAGTCTGCGACGGCTGGTCTTTTTGGATTATATTGGACGAATTGTGCCATATTTACCAGGCCGAGATCAAACAACAACCACTGCCAATTCCCCTTGCGAGAGCCCCATATACAAAATTTGTGAGCCATGAGAAGGAATTGCTCTCTGGAAGCGCTGGCGATCGGCTGTTTCAATATTGGCAGGAGCAACTTTCCGAAGAGTTGCCTGTTCTGGATTTGCCATTAGACAAACCTCGACCCAAGATACAAAAATTCATTGGGAAATCTTGCACCTTCGCTATTGAGTCGGTACTGACAGCCCAGATCAAACAATTGGCATTCTCCGAAGAAGCAACGCTGTTTGTGCTTTTGCTATCAGCATTTGGGATTCTATTGCATCGCCATTGCGGGCAGGAACGTGTGGTCGTTGGCACGCCAACCTTCGGACGTAATCGTCCGGAGTTTGAAAACACCGTAGGTTGCCTCATCAACCAGGTGGCGCTACTTTTGGACTTCACCGGCAAACCGGACTTTAAACAATTTCTTGCTCATACGCGGAAAACCGTCCTGACAGCGATGGATAATCAAGATTTTCCGTTTCACCTGGTGGCTGAAAATTTTTGGCACAATCCTGATCGCAGCATCCCACCGATTTGCCAGGCCGAATTCATTCTGCAGAAAGGACAACGATCAAACGATCTGTCCAGGTTATTTAATCCTCACATCAGCCAAGAGCGGATAAATTTTGGTGACTTGCTTTTAGAGAACTTTCCACTGGAGCAGCAGGAGGGTCAGCTGGATCTGACACTCGAGATAGTGGAAAGCGAAGGGACCTTGGTCGGCAAACTAAAATTTAATGCGGAAATATTCGACGACCTCAGCATTACACATATGGTCGATGAGTATCTTTGTATTCTGGAAAATATTGTCCAGAATCCCCAGTTACCTATTACTGCTATTCCTCTGTATTCCGCTGAAGAAAAACATAAGATATTGTCGGCCTGGAGCGGATCTCTTGGAGAAGATGTGCTTCCGATTTCCCCGTTAGACCGCTTTGCCACGCGGGTATCGGAGATGCCCGATGCTGTGGCCCTGATTCATGATCAGCAAAGCATGACCTATAATGAGTTGGGGCAACGGTCCAGCCAACTGGCCCAGTATTTGCGAGCGTCCGGAATCGGACCAAATGTGGTAGTAGGCCTGTTCTGTGAACGCTCTCTGGAGATGATAGTCGCCCTGATGGCAATCATGAAGTCCGGTGGCGCCTATGTCCCCCTTGATCCATCCTACCCATTGGAACGATTAGACTTCATGATCTCTGACGCGAAGGTGTCTGTGGTTTTGACCACCGGTAAGTTGGTGGAGAGACTGCATGGAAATATCGTACACACAATTTGCGTAGACGGCGATTGGGATAATATCGATAAGCAGACGCCTGAAGACCTGACTTCCGCGGTGCAGGATGACCATCTGGCCTATGTCATTTATACCTCTGGCTCAACCGGAACACCAAAAGGAGTAATGATACCACGACGTGCCTTAACCAATTTTGTGGAAAGCGCTGTGCGTATGTATGCAATCGCTTCGTCCGACAAAGTACTGCAATTCGCTTCAATCAACTTCGATGCAAGCGTCGAAGAGATTTTCCCTTGCCTAGCACAGGGAGCGACCTTGGTGTTACGAACTGACACCATGCTCGATTCGATGGAAGTCTTTCTTGACCGGTGCCGCGCTTGGGGTATCACGGTCTTGGATCTGCCAACCGCGTTTTGGCATGAACTGACATTGGCATTGAAACAAGATATGTTGCAACTGCCTGAATCAGTGCGATTGGTCATTATTGGAGGCGAAAAAGCGCACCCGGAAACGCTTGCGGTCTGGCAAGCATATGTGCCACCTACTGTCCGACTACTCAATACTTACGGCCCAACGGAGGCGACGGTGGTGGCCACCGTGTGTGATCTTTCTGCATACCAGGCAGCGCCTCAGGAGATGGTAGCCGTACCAATTGGGCGTCCCATAGCCAACGTTCAAACTTATATCCTTGATACGCATATGCAACCGGTCCCGGTAGGTGTTTTCGGCGAACTCCACCTTGGCGGCGCCGGGTTGGCAGATGGTTATTTGTTTCGACCCGACCTCACTGCGCAGAAATTTGTGCATCACCCTTTTAGCAGCTCGCCGCACGCCCGGTTGTATAAAACCGGTGACCTAGCACGTTATTTGCCGAACGGGAAGATCGAATATAAAGGTCGCATCGACTCTCAGGTCAAGATTCGCGGCTTTCGTATCGAAACTGGTGAAATCGAATCCGTCCTACTTGAACACCCCATTGTTAACAGCGTGCATGTCATGGCCCGTCAAGCGGGGTGTGATCAGAGCAGCCTGGTTGCCTATTTTGTTACTGCCGTGGAAGTAGCTGATACCTTGAAGCAATTACACGAATATCTTAAACAACGGCTGCCTGAATACATGATTCCATCGGCATGGGTTAAAATGGATCGACTTCCCCGAACAGGTAGCGGTAAAATCGATACACAGGCATTGCCGTTGCCCTCCAACGACTTTCAGCAAAGCGGCAATGAGTTTGTTATCCCACGAACGCCCATAGAGGTGAAGATGGCAGAAATCTGGTCCGAGGCCTTGAATCTGAATAAGATTAGTACTCTTCAGGATTTCTTCAGTATAGGCGGACATTCGCTATTGGTGTTACGGGTGCTTTCCAACATTAAGAAGGAGTGGAACGTGGAATTATCCTTCCGGCAGTTTTTCGAGACACCAACAATTGCCGAGCTGGCTAAATTTATCGAAACGCTTGTCTTCCTTGCAGAGGGCTCCAGGGCGGCAACGGTTGCCGACATCGACAGAGAGAATGTCGAGATATGATGGACCACGATTTTATCCTTCATTTGAAGAGCCTTGGAGTCGTGCTACGTAACGATAATGGACGCCTATTGTGCAACGCCCCCAAAGGTGTACTGACACCCGAGTTACTGACCAGAATCCGCAGCATGAAGGATGAATTGCTCCTGATTCTGGCTCAAGTCGAAAGCGGTACGGCACAGCCATTGCCATCAATAGTGAAGAGACCGACGGGGGATGGTGCCCCGATGACCTTCGCCCAACAACGTCTCTGGTTCCTGGATCAATTGCAGCCCGATACATCGGTTTACAACATGTCTTGGGCGCTGGCATTCAACGGACAGCTAGATATTCATTCGTTGGAGCGCGCACTAAATGAGGTTGTGCGTCGACATAATGTATTGCGAACGAGGTTCGGAGAGAAGGAGGGGCAAGGGTGGCAATATCTCAGAGACATGGATATTCGGATAACTCCTGTCGATATCCACCATGTTGTTAATGCATCAGATTCCGAGACGCTGCAGGACTATCTCAAGGGCGAAGCGGACCGTCCTTTCAACCTCAGTATGGATCCATTGATTCGAGTTGCCTTGATCCGCGCAGGTGACCAAAAGCATGTCTTTTTAATAGTCATCCATCATATTATATTCGATGGGTGGTCTTTCGATATTTTCATTCAGGAGCTTTTTGCCTTATACACGGCATTTCACAACGGACAGTCATCCTCGTTACCGGAAATGGCCCGGCAGTATTCCGATTTCGCCTACTGGCAACAAAGTTATTTCACCGATACAGAACTAGCTCGCCAGTTGGAGTTTTGGAAACGAAAGTTAGGCAACGCCCCAAGTCAGCTGGAACTGCCACTTGATTATTCTCGACCTCTTGCGCAAACCTTCAATGGCGCTCAGGTCCAGACCATGATTGGCGATTCCTTGGTACAAGCATCCAGAAATTTGGCTATAGCAACCAACGCAAGCATTTTCATGGTGATGCTCTCTGTTTTCAAACTGTTGATCCATCGCCTGAGCGGACAAACCGATATCATCATTGGAGCACCCTTTGCTGGGCGCCGGATGAAAGAAACAGAAGGGATGATTGGTTTTTTTGTCAATACCGTTGTTCTGAGAACTGTTCTTTCCGGTGAACTCAGCTTTAGAGGGTTACTGGACCGAGTCCGTGACGTGGTGCTTGAAGCACAGCCATTCCAAGATATGCCCTTTGAAAAAATAGTGGAATCCTTGGCGCTTCAACGTGATTTGAGCCGAACACCGCTGTTCCAGGTTTTTTTTAACCACATCCGGAGCCAATTTCGTGCACAACCCGATTTGTTGGATGTCAAGCCTTCGCTTTTTGAAGGATATCAAGGTGAAGTACAAGCGAAATTTGATTTATCTTTTTATGTGGAGGAAGATGAATCGACCATCCAACTGCGAATAGTCTACAACTCTGATTTATTTACATCTGACCGTGTGGGAGTGATGTTGGAGCAGTATACAGGGTTGCTGGAGCAAGTGGTGGCGCAGCCGGATCTATCGATTGGAGACTATTGCCTGGTAAGTGGCAGGGATCGTACGGTGTTGCCCGATCCTTCGCAGCTGATTGAAAAAAAATGGGCCGGCTCGATTACGCAACAGTTGGCGCACTGGTCTCAGGTACAAGGGAAACATATCGCCGTGGAGGATATCTGGTCCAGCTTGAGCTATGGCGAGTTGGAACAGCTCAGCAATAGACTTTCACAACGATTGATGTCTTCAGGGATCGGTTCTGGAGATGTGGTAGCGGTTTACGGGGATAGAAGCGCGGGAATTGTGGTTGCCCTGTTGGGTATCATGAAAGCTGGCGCGGCATTTTTGATTTTAGATCCAAGTTATCCGATGGCCCGGTTGACGCACATGGTCGAAGATGGCGATCCTCGGGGTTTGGTCGAATTTGAAGCAACAGGGCCGGCAAGTAAAGAGCTAAACAATCGGCAATATGCATTTCGGCTGGTAATCCCGCGTACCAAAGAAAAATTGAAGGAACTGTTGGCGGGTGACAGCAAGGCACCTATTGCTACGATGCTGGAGCCGGATCAAACGGCCTACATCATTTTCACCTCGGGCACAATGGGACGTCCCAAGGGAATAGTGGGCACACACCGGCCGTTAAGCCATTTTCTGATGTGGCACTGCAATCAGTTCGGTATTAGTCCTTCCGACAGGTTCAGCATGCTTTCTGGGCTTTCGCATGATCCTCTGCTACGTGACATTTTTACCCCTTTATGGGCCGGGGCGAGACTGTGTATACCTCATAGCGAAGAAATGTTAATTCCCAAGCGGTTACAGGCCTGGATGCAGGCGAAGCAGATCACTGTGGCGCATCTGACCCCGGCTATGAGCCATGTGCTGACCGAAGGGGCGGAAGAGAAGTTTACAGCGTTGCGATACCTGTTTTTCGGAGGAGAGGTGCTGAGCCGGCGCACGATAGAGAGAATCCGGAGGTTAACACCAGGAGTGTGCTGCATCAATTACTACGGAGCCACAGAGACACCGCAGGCCATGGGGTATCATGTGGTCAAGCCCGAAGGGGGGGCGAACCTGCCCGAGCATATTCCGGTGGGTCGGGGCATCGAAGGGGCACAGCTTGTTATATTGAATAAGTCAGGGAAACGGGCCGGGGTTGGCGAGTTAGGCGAAATCTGTGTGCGTTCGCCCTATTTGTCACAAGGATACTTGAACGATGAGGAATTGACCGGAGAAAAGTTTATTGTCAATTCTTATAATTCACAGGACAAATTATATAAAACCGGTGATCTCGGTCGATATCAACCTGACGGTCAGGTGATGTTTTTTGGACGCCGTGACAGCCAAGTGTCGATACGGGGTTTTCGAGTAGAAATCAAAGAGGTCGAGGCGTTGCTGGCAAGTTATCCTGGCGTACGCGATTGCGCGGTGATAATCAAGGAACGTGGACCCGAAGATAAGTTTCTGAGGGCATTTGCAGTGGTGCACGATGTTTCACAATTCGATGCAGCAGATTTGAAAAATTTTTTGAGGCGATACCTTCCCAATTACATGGTCCCAGAGGCAATTGTAGGTCTGGACGAACTACCTTTGACTCCCAATGGGAAAATCGATTTCCGACAACTTGCTGAAATCAAGCTCGAACCAATCGAGCAGTTCCCAAACGAGTTGCCCCATACCGAAATGGAATTATGTTTGGCGCGAATTTGGAAAGAGCTTTTGGGGCTCAATACTATCAGCGTACACGATAATTTTTTTGATATCGGTGGCCATTCGCTGCTTTCCATCCAAGTTATCACCAGGCTTGAAAAAGAGATTGGCATACGGATTAATCCGGGCGAATTTACCTACCAGACCCTGGGGCAAATGGCGACTTCTATGGAAAAACAAATCGGTTTGATTGCCACCAGTTCGTCCGTCCACGAAAAAAATAACCTATTTAATTCTATAAAAAATACTATTGTAAAATTGGCACGACGCGAATAAGCGCTTGTAAATATAGTCAAAATATCTTCTGGTTTGATAATAATTATTTCTGTTCCGAGAGGCTATCAGTTGGCTGGGAAATTCAAAGTCGGGATATAGTAATATTTTATGGAAATTTATAATTCCCGTTATGGAATAGAGCCGTTTTTTTTTGGTGAAACATCCAAAGAATTATTCGGTTGCTATCATAAGTCAATTCAAGTTCCCGCCAGAAAGCATGGGGTTTTGCTCTGCAATCCCATGGGCCAGGAATACATTCAGAGCCATCGAGCATTCTATCAACTGGCGGTCAAGCTTGCAAAGATTGGATTTCACGTATTACGCTTTGATTATTTCGGTTGTGGAGATTCGGCCGGTGAATTTGACCAGGGCTCAGTTCACCAATGGGTGAGTGACATCCAGATGGCAGCAAGTGCATTAAAGGAGCGATCCAATCAAAGCAGTATTTCTCTCCTCGGACTCAGGCTGGGAGCGACCTTGGCAGCGATGGTTACTGAACAAAGCGACGTTTTCGACACGCTTATCCTCTGGGAGCCAGTTCTGAACGGACGAAAATATGTAGAGGAATTACTTGGAATGCACAAATCCTTCTCCCCTAAAGTGGGTAAAGGGATATGGGGATCGGACCCTCCCGAGGAGATGCTCGGCTTTCCCTTGACGGCAGAATTGAAACAAGATCTCGAAGCCATACAATTGGAAAGGATAAAATCGCATCCAAGGATGCGCCTGTTGACGATATGCAATCAATCGGATGGTTTTTATGCTGAAGAGTTGGTACGGCTTATTCAAGCTCAACCCCAAGCGGAAAACCAGATAATAGATGATCATCAGGTATGGCGCGAGGAGGTGTACAAGCGACTGATCCCCATAACGACTATTAATAGTTTGGTGAATTGGATGGATATGGCTCATTCATGAAAGAACACGCATTAAAATTTGGGACAAATGGATCTTTGATCGGCATCTTGACTGAAGACGATCCTATTGATAGCAGCAGTAATGCCAATAAAGGTCTGGTGGCACTGCTGTTCAATGCCGGGTTGATACACCATGTTGGACCGAATCGAATTTACGTCAAGCTGGCCAGAAGACTTGCCGGGATGGATATAAGGACTTTGCGTTTCGATTTTTCTGGAATCGGCGACAGCGGTCCAAGGACGGATAAACTCCCGGCCAATGATAGCATGCTGGACGATGCACGGCAGGCCATGGATGAACTGGAGCGTAATTGGGGTGCAAAAGCGTTCATTTGCATTGGTTTGTGCGCAGGCGCGGCGGCGGCGGCTCAAGTCGGCCTTGCTGACGACCGCGTGAAAAAATTGATTATGATAAATCCAATGCTTCCAGTTAGCCCTCAAGCTAACTTGTTGCACCATTCAAATTATTACTACACGTCAGCGCTGTTCAATCCCCGCAGCTGGTTCAAATTAATCTCTCTGAGATCAAACTACCTATCGATATTGAAAGTGATCCACATGAAGATCAAGGTCAAATTTCGACCCCATTCGATGCGGGAGGATGAACAATCTGAAGTCCTAGCCTCGCTTAGACATTTTTTCCATCATATGAAGGTCGAGGGTAAACAATTGCTTATGCTTTTCTCTGAAGATGATATCGGAGAACAATATCTTCAAGCTATCGTTGGCAACGAATACAATATCCTAAAACAATCGGGGCAAATGAAGACAAAAAAACTGGTAGGTGCCGATCATCTGGTTGCTCCTCTTAGCTGTCAACAAGATTTGATTGAATCCGTTACGGATTGGTTGAATGAGAGCGTTTAACCGACACGATACTGCTGTTTTACTGGTCTGAAGTGGTGCCGTCACAGTACGGAATTTAAGGCCACGGTAGCCTTGTCGGCTCTGTCGGATTCAAAAACTCTGATTGAACTTGCAAATTAGTAGCGGGTTCACTCAACCCAGATCACCCGTTGGAAGCAGGATCTGACAAAAAACGCTTCCGACATCTTTGGCAAGGGAAAAAAAGAAGTCAAACCCTGGAAGCGAAGTGGCCGGGTTCCATCGTCAGATCGGCAAGCGTTGAAAACGATTTTTTTTTTTTGCCAGTCTGCCCGGTCTGAACTTGGCCGGGCGCAGAAACAGCAGGTGATCGCTATAGGTCATTCTGAAGTTTTTGTCAGCGTGCTGCCACTTCAGGATGTCTCACTAATCCCTACCATCTCAGTCTCTTGGTGGAGCAGCCGGAATTCCATTTGCAACTGAAGCAACACTCAAGAGGTCCGAGATATGAGGGACAAAAAAATGTCTAACTGGGTGTCTGCTACTCCCCCTCGTTCGAACCATCAAAAGGCCAGTTTATTCTGTTTCCCCTATGCCGGCGGTGGCATAGTGGCCTATCACGCTTGGAAAAATATTCTTCATCCGGATATTGCTCTCCTGCGGATGCAACTTCCGGGCAGAGAAACCCGGTTGCGGGAGAAGCCGTTTACATCTTTTTTTCCCTTGATTGAAGAATTAGTATCGGCGATAGCACCCTGGCTGGATTCGCCTTTTGTCTTTTACGGTCACAGCTTGGGAGCACTGATCGCCTTCGAAGTAGCAAGGATGTTAAGAGATAGGGGCAAACCGCTGCCGCTTCATTTGTTCATCTCAAGCTTCCGAGCACCACATCTACCAGATCCCGATCAGATGATTTCCAAACTCCCGGAAAACCAGTTCATCGAACGTTTGAAACAATACGACGGAATTGCACCGGCTATTGTGGCAAATTCAGAATTGATGGGAATTTATTTGCCGATTCTCAAAGCAGATTTCAGCATTTTGTCTTCTTATCACTATACGCAAAAAGCACCGCTACCATGTCCGATTACCGCATTCGCGGGATTATCCGATCCCAAAATCAGTGCGGAGGAGATCGCGGAATGGCAAGATCATACAACAGGCGGATATAATAGCCATTTCTTCCCCGGAGGACATTTTTTCATTAACGAATCTCAATCTGAAATGCTCGCGCATATGAACCGGTACCTGGATCAACGCTTCAACCCATAGAATGGTATACTGATTGAATTGAAGATGATCTTAAACCCAAAATGGAGCAAACCGCCTGAAAAACCTCAAATAGAAACACACCAAGTTCATATCTGGCGCGGCGTCATGCCTGTGAAATTTGATCCGAGGATGACATGCTCTCTTTCGGCAGAGGAAAAACAGCGTGCAGCACGCTTTCTGCGGCAGAAGGATCGGCAGCGTTATTACTTCTCCCACAGCATGCTGCGTACAGTCCTTGCCTATTATCTATCAATTGACCCGCAACACATCGTGTTTAAATATAATCCGTTCGGAAAACCAAGCCTTTGGCAAGCAGTCGCTGAACCGGAGATATGCTTCAATATGGCTCATTCGGAAGATATGGTTGCCGTGGCTGTGACATGCCTCGAAGCGGTTGGCGTCGACATAGAATTTATACGGGAACTTCAAGATGCGCGTCAAATTGTCACCGGGAACTTTTCACCGGAAGAGCAAAGATATCTAATTGGTTCGCCAGAACAAGAATTTAAGGATCGTTTTTTCACCTGTTGGACACTGAAGGAAGCCTTCATTAAGGCTATCGGCATGGGCCTCTCGCACCCTCTTGAAACATTCAACATCGTTGCTTCTCATACGGGAACTCCTATAAGTGGGCGGGTGACCTTGCAAGGCAGTGCGGACTCAAAATGGTATCAGTTGCCTTTTCAACCACATCCTTGTTATCGGGCGGCCATTGTAGTGAAAAACATACAACCTTTGGCGCAATTTTTTGATTTCAATGCATATTTTGACGATTTTCTTCTTACTCTGAAATAAATTGAAATAGACACAAAAGGAAACAAAGCGGCTAATTTGATTTTACGGGCCAAAAAACGTCCACTTTTATTTAACCACGTCACGCCTTCACGGTCCGAGAAACAAAGGTAGTGCGTTTTCTCGGTGTGCTCAAAATAGAAATAGACGTCTTCCTTCTAGAGGCGAGTAATAAAGTGGAGGTTGTCCTCGCCGTACTGGACACAATATTCCCGCTTCTCGTATTTGTAGCAGAGCTTGAAGGCAAAGGTCTCGGGAACGTGGCCCTGCTCCTGGAGGATTTTCTGGATAATGTCGACCACCGAGAGGTTCTGGAAAATGCGGTGATCGCGGATCTGGCTCAAAAACCAGAGCCGGGGCACGATGACGCGGCTATAATGGGTGAAGCTGTTGCCGGTGTGCAGCTGCTCCATTTCCCGGATGCGGCCATGCACCAGCCGTTTGGCGCCGCTACGGTCCGCAAGCGAAAGGCGGGCGGAAGAGATTCACCCGAAACAGGCGCTCCTACTTGTTACCACGAGGAAATCAATGCTGCGCCGCAGCTGGTTTTATGGCCGTTAAAGGCTACGGGAAAGCCGTCAATCGTCCACGTTGATTCTCCTTCAGCAATCGGAAACGTGCCCTTGCATTTCGGGCATTTCACCATGTCGCCCTTACAGGCGATAGGTTTGCCCATGTCAGTGACATTATGGGCCACCTGCACAACCTCGCCACCGTGGTCGGTTTTATCGCCCAAGCGGATAACGCCGCGTCCATCTTCCATTTTTACTGTCATGCTACTCTCCTTTTGTTGACAAACAACCTTTCCAAGGGGCACAACAGCTTCCCTCACCGGGGAAAAAGGTAAGGTGTCCCTGTATTTTTCTGTATCATGTCCCCGGAACTTCATGTCCAAACTGTTACGTATCATGTCCCCGGAACTTCCTGTCCCCTGCTGTTTTGTTCAATCCTCAAGAGGCACCCCGGACCGTAGGTATTCGCCTTGAAGGCCAAAACCGAATGGAAAAACGTGGACCATATCCCGAGTCCGTAAGCCATACCATTTGAAAATAATCAAATTTTTAGAACAGGCACTCTTTGAGAGCCGAGCAATCGGCAGTTGACGATCCATAACTTTCCACGGAAGGCTTGCGCCGCCACGGCCAAGATCCACCGGCTTTACAAGAAAGATATCAATAGCATCCCTTTCGTCATCATCGGATGGAACCAATCGAACTTGAGCGTGTATCTGATTACTTTCAATCGTGAGTTCAAATGTTGTCCCCGTTTGGGGGATTTCAAACCCCCAACCGTGCCGCACCGGTTCCCATTGTCCACGAAAGGCATTAATAACTGCTTCACTGGAAGATTGGGCACCAACGCTCATAGGGATGGTAACAATGATAAAGGAAACTATTAGAGTTTTAAGCATAGATAAGTGGCTATTGGTTTGCATAGAACAGGGTATTAGTGTCAAAAATTTTAATTGTGTTGGATAGTAGTCACATTTTTTACGAATTTATTTTTAGAGATAATGATCATAATGTATTTTTAGAGTTTCCCATTGCATATATTTTTGATCTGAGTAACAATTTTCAAGACCTTTCCCTTTTGGCAAAGCAGCCCATTGAACTGCGAGTTTACCAAGTGTCGAACTCTCTAAGAATTTTCCTTTTTCTATATTCGTCAATTTTCCTTCGTTATTGATAATATAAAGCGCTGCAAGGTCTTGGCTGTGCGCACAAAAATCTGTCAATTCCATCTTTCTTTTTGCGCCATTCCATGTGTCAACTATTATTTGATATGCTCCAGCAGGCGTAGATCGTTTCTGCGCTCCTGGTTTATTGGCAGGATGATCGTTTTGGTCTTGAAGCCTTATCCTCCCGTTGTAAATCCAATATGTTTGGCTGTCATCAATATCCTTTTCGCTAGCATGGTTATGTTCAGCCTGCCTGATGGCGTGTAATGCCTTTTGCACATTTTCATTTTGTAACGCCATTTCAAGGCGTTCTTTTAGAGACATAATCGTTAGTTCCATTGGATCATCAGCTGACTTTACAGTACAAACAGCTTTGAAACAGTGTATAATTGTGGAATTTTCTCTTGTTACAGTCATATTTTCTCCTATTAATCCTAAGCGAACACAACATCTTCTGGATGAATAATTTCTATGGACAGGTTATTTCCTATCGCTCCCTCAACAAGAGAAGTATGACCTTTGCCATCTGTTGTCCCTTCATGCTCTACACCTTTCTCATCTGTTATAATGTAATTTACATTCGCTACACGTTGGACATTTCCATCAAATAGACGAAAATATCTATTGCCTAACTCAGGCAACGATACCGGCATAACCGGAGCCAGAAACGGCATGGTCTTAGCTGCGGCGCCAATCTGTTCCGCGCCGGGGCCGGAGAACTTGCCGCCGGTGCCGTACTCGATGGCGCCCGCGTTTACTTTCAGATAGCTGTCCCCGGCGGTGAGGAGGATTTCCTTGGGGGCGGAGATGTGCACATTTTCCATGACGCTGATAATCTGCAGCACCTTGTCGGCGATAATATCGAGATCGCCGCTCTGCGCCTGGATCTCCACCTTGCCCTTGGCGGCAAAGAGCTTCATGCCCTGGGTGTGGGCAAAGAGGCTGACCTTGTCCATGGCGGTGGCCAGCCAATTCTTGCCGCTGGCGACGGAGGTGTGGCCCCCGGTGGTGAGGCTGGCATGCTGGCCGCTATGCAGGTGCATGGATTCGGGCGTGGTGGCGGCAATACCCGCCGGGCTGGACACCAGCAGCTGCGGCGCGGTAAATTCGCCGTGCGGCTGGCCCGCGCCCGCCTCCAGGCTGCGCATGGCCTCGCGAAGATCCTTGACATGCTCCCTGGCCTGGGCGCGCTCATCGGTGCTGATGAACAGCCCCTTCCCGGCCCGGACGCTGCCCCAGCCATCGGTGCGCAGCTCAAACCCTTCGCCCCGGAACTCCTTGCGGCCTTCGTGGTGATTCACCCGGGTGAGATAGCCGAGATTAAGCTGCGAAAGATGATGGTCGCTGGAAAGTTGCGCCTGAATCTGCCCCTGGGTGTCATCCATCACCAACTGGTTGCGGCGGCTGGCCTTGAACTCGCGGCTCTGGATGCCGGAGAGCGTCTTTTGCTGTGGCAGCTCCCACGGCGGCATGGTCAGGGTGTTATAGACCCGGCCGGTAATCACTGGCCGATCCGGATCGCCCTCCATGTATTCGACCAGCACCTCCTGGCCGATGCGCGGCACCTGGATGAAACCGAAATCCTGGCCCGCCCAGGAATCAGCCACCCGCACCCAGCAGGTGGTTTTCTCGTCCCTCTGACCTTCGCGGTCCCAGTGGAACTGCACCTTTACCCTGCCAAATTGGTCGGTATGCACCTCTTCTCCCTCCGGCCCGGTAACACACCTCCCGGCACACGGCCATCCGCATTAAGTTCTGTTAGAACTGATGTAATGGGCCGAATTTCCGATGCGGTGAAACCGGGTGGAGCAGTGGAGGGCAGAGCCCCTTCGTCATTGGGCTCTATGGTTCCCATCATGGGGATTTTACTGAAGATGACCATGAAAGACGGGGCTGAATCGTCCATCTTGAGGTTTAATAAATTCTGAAGCCGCTCGCATTCAACCTTTAAGGCGCTAATGGATTGTGGGCTTTCCCCAATAAATCCGGTGGATCTTGCACTGGTTTCCATCCGGGTGCACAGCCATTGCAATGGAGCCAGACGGCGTTGCATCCGCTCGGGCAGCGGGTACCGCCAATCCCAATAGGTCGTGAGGATTTCAGTCAGGGTGGCAAAGGCGGCACCGCTTCTAGATAGGCCATTTACCTGAAAGTATGCGTAGACGGCATAGGTGAACGCCCATAAATTCTTGCTTTTGCCGGAGAGAAATTCCGTGGCCATCCGCAGCACAATCACCCAGTCGGTACTGCCGGTGGCATGGATGGATGTGTCTTTATCCACTTCTGCTTTCAACGCTTCAAATTCCTCTGAAAAAGAGGCATCTTCACCACAGAAATTGTCAGCGGCAAGTGGTTTCACCCATAATGAAAGCCATTGATCACTTCTTCCGTTCTTCATCGCGCCCCCCAATGCTGTGCGCATTGAGATAATTTATTTTTTGGTCACTGCTGTCACGTAAACGATAAAAAAATATCATTTAAGCAAGATTCGTGCCGGTATAAATAAAAGAGGGGCGTAGAGGTTGGAATAACTCGTGAGCGGGTTACGTTGACGCAACCGCGACCATATCCCGATATATTTGCCCATTTTGTTCGATCGCAGTGGACAAAGTACGATTATGTCGAAAAAAGTACGAATTTCTCCGTATCCGCAGACAACAAAACGGATCGCTCCGAGATCGTCGCGCTATTCCTTCGGGATCGAAAACGACCGCTGAACCGGTTGGTTCGTTTTTCCCGAGCCACTTTTTCAGGCCCAAACCCAACAAGCTATCTGCTTGTCATTCCACCTTTAAAACTCTATGAGCCACTCGGTCGCAAGGGGACCTTTTTCTGTGAAGACGACCACATAGCCTATACTGACCTGAGGGTGAATGGTGTGGCAAATATCGTGTAGAGATATGGGCATGGTGCTGAGTCCAATCACGTTCACTTGATTACTGTGCCTGAAACAGAAGAAGGGCTTGTGTCCGCGCAATTGGCAAAGGGCACGCCGCTATACTTGCAGGAGCAACTTTCGTGAGAACTGGTGAGGACACTTGTGGAGCATCCCGATATGTTGAAATGAAGCCTGCCGCCGGAATTGTCGTACGCCCGGAGGAATATCCATATAGCAGTGCCTGTGACCACCTCATGGCTCAAGACGACAAGTCGGTCAAAATTGAACCGCTGCGAGCAATGGTTGGAAATTGGAGAGATATTCTATTAATATCCTGAATCAGTGAAGTCCTAAGCCGGATTTCCTCTTCCTGGTCTGGCAGGGGTGATTGCGGGGCTCAGGCAGTCCGCAATCTGAATGTCAGCCAAATGCTACGATGAACTTGGCATTTTGGTTATTGAAATTTCTATAATTTGACGAAAAATCGGCGCAGTTGTAGCTGAACTCACGGCCTTGGATTGAACCATACCCATTCAACACGTCGTCTGGAGAGTCGGGGATATCGCTTCAAAATTAGCAGGTTGCGATAAGCAACTGTATCGTGAACCTCAACACTGTATTTTGAGTAGTTTCAACCAACGAGCATAATTAGGAATTTGTATATGCAGAATGATGTCATCGATGCCCGGATCAACCCCAACGGCAGCCTGGATGTCCTTTCCCGGCTGGAAGTTGGCAAGCTCCTTAACGCCAGCCAGGGTGATCTCTACCCGCTCTTCCGCAACAGTTCGCTGGCGGTGCTCAATTACGGCGGCCACCTCGACGACGGCCGGGAGCTGCTCGAACTCTACAAGGATTTCGATATCAGGGTAATCAAGGAGGAGCGTGGCATCCGGCTTGACCTGCACAATGCCCCGGCCAGCGCTTTTGTCGACGGCAAGATGATCAAGGGGATCAGTGAACACCTGTTCGCGGTGCTTCGCGATATCGTCTATGTTGACGATACCATCAACAACAATCCCCGCTTCGATCTGGCGACCTCGGACGGGATTACTAACGCCATCTTTCATATCCTGCGCAACGCCAGGATTATGCGACCGCACACCAATCCACGACTGGTGGTCTGCTGGGGAGGCCATTCGATAACGTCTGCCGAATACGATTACAGCAAAGAAGTCGGTCACCAATTGGGCCTGCGTAACCTCGACATCTGTACCGGCTGCGGTCCGGGCGCGATGAAGGGGCCGATGAAAGGAGCGACCATCGGTCATGCCAAGCAGCGCAATCCGAACGGCCAATACCTCGGCATCACCGAGCCCGGCATCATTGCCTCGGAATCGCCCAACCCCATCGTTAAAGATCTGGTGATCATGCCGGATATCGAAAAGCGGCTTGAAGCTTTTGTCCGCACCGGGCACGCCATCGTCGTCTTCCCCGGCGGGGTCGGCACCGCCGAGGAGATCCTCTACGTGCTGGGCATCCTCCTGGATCCGGAAAATTCCCGCATTCCCTTTCCCCTGATCCTCACCGGACCGGCGAGTGCCAGCGGCTATTTCGAGCAGATCGACCGCTTCATCATCGACACCCTCGGACCCGCCACCCGGCCGCTCTACCGGATTATCATCGCCGATCCGGACGCCGTGGCTCGCCAGGTCCAGGACGGAATCGAACAGGTCCGCCAGTTCCGCCGCAAGACCGATGACGCCTACTACTTCAACTGGCTGCTCAAGATTCACCTCAATTTTCAGCTGCCGTTTATTCCCACCCACGAAAACATGCGTAGCCTCGACCTGCGCAAAGGTCAGGCACCGTACCTGTTGGCGTCCCATCTGCGCCGGGCCTTTTCCGGGATCGTTGCCGGTAATGTCAAGGAAGCCGGGATTCGGGCCATAGAGGAAAAAGGAGTGTTCGAACTGCGCGGCGACGCCCGGATCATGCAACCGCTGGACACCCTGCTCACCGCCTTTGTCGAGCAGCAACGAATGAAACTGCCCACCCGTGCCTACAACCCTTGCTACCGGCTCATTGCCGAGGATGAGTAAATGTTCAGAATTTCGGATGAGGGGTTTCAGGATTGACTCATCGGGAGAAAATAACGCTAAGGAAGGAACTGGACCGCCAGGCTAAAGAAGACTGAAAAAGCTCAGCAGGGGATAAGGGAACTGATGGAGTCCGGCTACTGATACCACGAGGCAGGAAAAGTAATGAAGACAGATTTCGCAAGGCGGAAACGGAGTCAACCCTTGCTTCTCTCTCCGCTGTGGAAGCGAAAAGCGCGATGATAAAGCGGAAATAATGCACACTAGCAGTCAGGAATAAAAAAAAGCAGAGCCGAATGACCCTGCTTTGATGTGCCTGCTTGTTGCCGTGAGGCTGTTTATAGGCTACGACTAGCTCCAATTCATCATATTACATGTTTATTATTTACCAGCCACTTTCTCTTTTGTGATGCCCCTTAGTTCATCGAACCGCAATCTGAATTGGGCAGCCCATTGGTCAAAGGCCGCTTTTGCGTAGCCCCAGGTTGTGAAGGAGTCCATGTAACCATTAACCCATTTCTTGGCCGATTCAGCGTCATATTTCTTGCCTATCTTTGTCTCCTTGAACTCAGCAAGCACCTGCCCAGAACTTGTGTCGAAAAACTGCACTTCGACGCTGCATTCACCAAGGTAGGGAGTGGAACCGGCCGGTCTTCCACTTGCCGGTCCTGAAGCAGCTTCGGCAACAAATCCATAAGGTATCAAACTGCCCGCGACACTGCGTTGGTATTTCGTCGGTACGAGATCGACAATGGCGATCCGGACTCCAATCACTTCAGGCCCACCCTTGTTTACTATTTCTGCTGTAGGCTTAATTTCTTTGACGATTGCC
>Ga0364909_10148_pt1 | contig 26068 bp, 21 predicted proteins | sample SorcelJu500001C3_3_FD_206966 | JGI IMG/M metagenome (GOLD analysis project Ga0364909, IMG submission 206966) | Enriched cells from Trout Bog Lake Hypolimnion, Wisconsin, USA - BchlTB.June25.5000.01.C3 | ecosystem: Environmental > Aquatic > Freshwater > Lake > Hypolimnion/Profundal zone | place... | reverse complement strand
CCTCTTTGAAGCGATTTTCGCCCGTCAGAGAGGCAATCTTCGAAAAGCGGGCAAAATGGGGCAAGTTCGCAGAAGTAAGGGTCGCCATCGCCTGTTTTGCATAGGGGGCAAGCTCTTTTGTCTGCCCTTTCAAAAGGAGCCACTCGGCAATAAGTCCATTATAGCGCTCTTTGATACTCGAGTTAGACTGAGCAAGCGCTTTCAAGCTTGCAAAAAGCTCCTCATCAGTTTTCGTGCTCTCTTTTTCATTGCTGTTTTTCTGCGTGTCAAAAAGCTTGGCGCTTTTCATGAGTTGATCAGCATAGAGCGTGGCCAGTTGGTAATTTTCAAGCTGAGAGGCCTTTGATTTATGCAGCCAAAGGAAGCCTGCACCAAGTAAAAAAAGGCAGGCAAGCGCTGCATAAGAGAGCTCTTTTTGCCTCGTATAAAGCGTGCGCACTAAGGGTGAATGGAGAAGGCGATCCAGAAGTGGCAAATGGGCCTCAATTGGGTTTTTCTTGTCTTTATCCATGATGAACCTGCAAAATTTTCATTGTATTTTAGACGACTAAGCCTGATTAAGACAAGAGAGGAAATGGTGCAGCATGATTGATACAGGCAGGTTTGTTGTTCTCCTTTTTGTACTTTTAGCCATCTGGCAGCTGGCAAAAGTTCTTCAAAAAGAAAAGGCTGCGCTTGGCCTGTCCCATCTTTCAATACCACAGCTGGCCACCTTGAAGTACCGACTTTCGCAGTCTCAAAAAACGCTCTTTTTTCTGGCCCTTTTCTTCTTCGGACTTGCCTTTTGTAATCCTGCTATCAGTGAAAAAGGCATATCAGCATTGCCGCCGCCCCCGCGAAAGGGAATTGCCATTTATCTTGTGATTGACGAATCAGGCTCGATGGGTGAAAGCTTGCCTTTTGAGGGTGGAAAAACGATGACTAAAAACGCTTTTGTCAAAGAGCTTGGTCGTGAAATTATTGAAAAGAGAAAAGATGATCTCATCGGATTGATCGGTTTTGCCCGCAAGGCTGATATTCTTTGTCCGCTTACTTTGGATAAAAATGTGCTGCTTTCTCGCCTGAATGGCATGCATGTCGTGGAAAATGATGATGAAGAAGGGACCGCTATTGGCTATGCCATTTTTAAAACTACCAACCTCATTGTCTCGACCAAACACTTTGCTGAAAGAGAAAAAACAAAAAAAAAGCCCACCTATTCCATTGATAACCAAATCATTATCGTGCTGACAGATGGTCTTCAAAGCCCAAATCCACTGGACAGGGCAAATCCCTTTCGCTTTATGCGCGTTGAAGAGGCGTGCGATGCGGCCGCTCAAAATGGCATCCGCGTCTATTATGTAGGTGTTGATCCGGCACTTGAAAGTAGTGAATTTAGAAGCGATGCTGATAAAATGGAAAAGGCTGTCACCTCAACACAAGGCGAGTTTTTTATCACAAATAACTCAGAGCCTATCCGGAAGATTTTTTCGCAGATTGATACACTTACAAAAAGTGAGCTTTATCAGCCAACTGCTGAAGTGAGTGAAAAGGAAGCCATGCACTCGCTTCAACCCGTTTGTATACTGATTGGGTTGCTATTTTTATCTTTAGGAGTTCTTGTGGAGACACTTTTTGCAAGGGTGGCACCATGAACTATCTCCTGCTACAAATTGTCTATGTGCAGCCCTCATACAGCCTCCTTTTCTTGGCAGTTATTGCAATGGGTCTGCTTTATATTGGCCTTTGGCGCTATCGTAAAAAGGTACAGGCACGTTTTGGACTTACTGAAATTATAAGTAAAATTGCTCCACTTCGAAATGAGACCTTTTTTTGGCTGCGCCTCCTTTGCCTGGCGCAGTGCTTTTTCTTTGGCGCTCTCGCTACTATGCAGCCTGTATTTCATCGGGCACAAGAAAAAGTAGCAGCAAGTGCGACAGGCACTTCAGAGGGTGAAAAGGCTCCACTACCAGAGGTTTATGATGAAGTTGTGTTTATTATGGATGTCTCCTCTTCAATGGCCGCCCAAGATGCAAGTGAACATGATGCAAGATTTAACCGGGCAAAAGAGATCGTTGAAGCGACAGTTGAGCACTTAGGTGGTATGAGTATTTCGTTATATGCCTTTGCAGGAACTTGCGAAAATGAGGTTCCAGCAACCATGGACTATCTTTATTTTCGCATACTCTTAGAAGCTCTTCACCTGAATGAAACACATGTTGCAGGAACAAATTTTGCAGCCCTTATTGATGAAATGCAGGAAAAATATTTAAAGGCCAAAGTGCAAAGGAAAACCCGCTTTATTTTACTTACTGACGGCGAAGATACAACTCTCATAGATTTTCCAGCCCAGGAAAAAAGAAAGGCTGAAACTGCTCTTGTAGAGCGGCTGGCAAGCTTCAAAAAAGTGGGCATTGTTTGGGACGTTGTGGGACTAGGCTCGGGCAGTTCAAGCGTTATTCCCGGCATTATTCAAGAATCAAAGCCTGTCTATTCAACAATGCAAGCGGACTTCATTACAAGGCTTGCCAATGGGTCTGGAGGTCATTATTATTTTGATAATTCACTTTCTCTGACTCGCATTGTCGATGGTCTTGTTGCTAATACAGCAAGGATAGAAAAGAGTAATCAGAAAAATGAGATGAAGGGAGAGGCGGCACTGCCACTTTCTAGCTACCCGCTTTTTGCAGCCTTTTTATTTTTGGCGCTGGCAATTATCCTGCCAGAACGAATTAGGGCTACAGTTTTTGTTTTGTTACTCTGTTGTAGCTCTTCTGTTTTTGCGCAGGACCCCTTAGCCCATGGAATGAACTATTACTTTTCAAATCGGCCAGATCTTGCTGCCCAAGAGTTTGAAGCACTCTTGTCAGATAAATTCTCGCCAGAAGAAAAGCAGGTCATTCTTTATAACATGGCTACAGCGCTCTTAGCCGAGGGCTATTTAAATGAGGCAGATCATGCCTTTGATGAGATTGATACGAAACTGATTACATCGCCAAAGGTGCTCCAAAGTTACTATCTCAACCGTGCGCTCTGTGCTTTACAGATAGCTACAAGATCCATTGAACTTGGACCGCAAGGACTTTCTCTGATCGATCTTTACAACGAAGCACAAGGATTTATAAAAAAGGCTGAAAGCTCACTTCCTCAACTTCAATCACCAAATAACGAAGCTCTTGCCCAAGAAATTCAGCGCGTTAAGCTACGTTTTGACAGCGCTCAATTGGAATGGGCCATAGAAGAAAAATCACAAACCTTTCGCCTCAATTGGTTTGCTGGAGAGCTTTCAGTGCGTGTTGAGGAGCTTACTTCCTACCAGCTTTCTAGCGAGGAAATAAAGCTTTATGAAGAGGCCATTATTCAAGATGTGCAAAGAAAATCCACGCTGTTTTTAAGGGGCATTTTTGAAGAAAAACAGGGCCTTGTACCCACCTTCATTGAAGAGAAAAAAAAGGAAATAGCCACGCTTCAAGGCTGGGAGCTGATAGAGGCGCTCGATGCGCTGCGCTTTGCCATTTTGCTCTACAATGCAAAAAATGATGAAGCGCAGATCAAAAAAGCACTTCTTTTGATCATTGAAGCGCACGCCTATGCAGCTATTTTTAAAGAGCAAAATGCAGAGCAGCTGATGTGGCAGAATGTGGAAAAAGAAAGAGCTGATTTTCTTTCAAAGCTCATCGAAGAAAAAAGCGCTCTTGGTAAAAAACAAAACGATAGCAGCATTGATGTTCCACTTGCCTTTCAAAAAGAGCTTCTGAGTAAGTTGAGTGGCTATCTTTTGAAGTTCGGACCAGAAGAGGCTTTGAAGTACTATACAGTGCTTTGCCAGCCTGAAAATCTCTCTTTCTCGTCTCTTGCCTCTGATCAAAAAGAGCCGGAAGCAGTGCGCCTTTTTCAAGCACTTATCGCCAGGATAGGCGCCAAAAGTGAAGCGTTTAAAGAAGGTGGAAACAGGCATGATCTTGACAGGCTCGGATCGACACTCAAGCTATTAGAAGCTGCAGAAAAAAGCTACCCCAAAAAAGAAGCTCTCATTGAAGCGTGGCGTACCTTTGACCAGGAGTATTGTCTTCGGTTTTTACTGGAGCTCGCTTTGAAAAATAAAACTCAAGAGACGAGCGATCTTTTTATTTTTTTATGGAATAAATTGAAAACGGAGTTCCCGGGAAAATATAATGAGGCAAAAGCATCTGTTGATAGGGATCTTGGAGTGCTAGTTGATGCACAAAAACGAAAGAGCGCAGATCAAGAGCGTTCTGTAACAGCCTGCCTGTATTCGATTGTATATGAGCTTTTTTATGTAAATGGTGTATACCCAACAAAGCTCGTCGCACAGGCGGAATTTGCCACCGCCTATGAGAAAAAAGCGATTGATGATTTAGAATTTTTCCAAAAAATGAGACAGGATGAAAAGCCAGATCTCTTTGAAAAAACGATGGATGTGCTGCACATGACAACTCTGAATAGCCTGATGAGCCTAGAAAATGCAAAGCTTGATGAAAAACAAAAAGCAGAGCTGAATCAGCTACAAAGGCTCTTTTGCGCACTCTATCCCTCTTCCATTACTGTGGAAGGCGAAATCCTGGCTCACAAAAAAGCTTTGCAGTTTTTTGAAAAGCTGGCGCAAGAAACCCAAAAAAATGAAGCGAAGCAATCAGAGGCGAATCCTGAGCCTCAAAAGCAAAAGTCAGGGGGAGGAGAGCAGAAGCTGGGGGCGGGGCAATCAAATTTAGAAATCACACCCGATGAGGCCTGGTCTACCCTTTTGCAAATGGAGAAGGAAGATAGGACCTCTGAAAACGCACGCGCGCAAATTCAAACCCAAGTAGGAAAGCCATGGTAGCGCGACTTTTTACGATCCTAGCCTGTTTTGCTTTTGTATCAACTGCTCCCACAGATATTGCGGTTGACGTGCCTGCCAAGGTCTCGCTGAGCGTTGATCAGGGTGGAGTAGTTGAAGATCAACCCATCAAAGTGACTCTCTCCATCATTCGCGAGCTGAAGCAGAAAGTGGAACCTGAAACTTTTTCGCTGGATGACAAGCCCATCAAACTGCAATTCGTCAGCGATGAGTACCCACCGGAGCTAGCAATATTTCCTAAAAACGATCCAGATAGCATTGTGACCTCCACCTATAGCTTTACGCTGCCGGCCAAAAAGAGGGGGCTCTATGTGATGGGAGTGGTGAGTGGGACAGTTGGTGGTATACAGGTACAGTCTGTGCCAATTTCATTTGAAGTGATAGGGGCAGTGAAGACAGGTGGCCTTTTACTTGCAGGCTTAGTCAAGGATAAAAATCCCATTTACCCTGGCCAAAAAATCACTTTTGAATATCGAATCACCTTTTCTGATCCCATTGAGCTAACAAGAGAAGATCTGCCCCTTTTAGATCTTGAGGGATTTCGTGGTATTGGCGCGCCAAAAATTGAGACCTTTTTACAAGGCGCGCAAACGGTGCAGACTATCGATCAGGTAGCGGAGGCGCTGTCAGCAGGTACGTTTCACGCCCCAGAATCTGTCATCGAGGGGTATGTCTATTCTGAGGATCTTTATGGGAATAAAGTGCGCTCCTCGCTCCTTTTGCAAGCCACAAGTCCGGCGCTCGATGTGAAGGTCGATGCCTTCCCTGAAAAGGGTAAGCCGCTATCTTTCACTGGAGCTTTAGGTCAGTTTTATTGGCAAACAAGGCTCCTGACTGCGCATTCTGTAGAGATAGGTGAAAAAATTCAACTGGAAGTGACCGTCACAGGACGTGGTGATTTTGATACGGTAAGCCTTCCAGATTTTAGTAAGATGAGCTGGTTTAAATATGCCTTTCGACTGAGTGATGTTCCGCCGCAAGGTAAAGTTGTAGAAAATACAAAAGTCTTTGTGGTAGATCTCATTCCACTATCGAGTAAAATTAAAGAGATCCCGCAGATGGAATTTTCTTCATTTGACCCAGTGTTAAGCCGTTATTTTGTAATGCAAGCTCCCCCGATTCCGATCACTATTAGGCAGAATTTACAAAATGAATCCACAACTAAAAAAGTTGAAGCAGTTCAAGAAAATCAGCCGCCAGCACAAGATGCGGCAACTCAAGCGCAAAACAGGCCAGAAGAAATTGCTCCAATAGAGATAGAGGGCAATATACCACTTGATCAAACAGCAATCAGACGCAAGCTTTTGGATCCTGTTGTTTTGATTCTTTTAGGAACTTCTCTGTTTGTGCTTTTCCTTCTGCAAATACTGGCTGCAAGATTTATCAGAGCAAGAAAGTTGCGACCTAAAGAGGAGACGAGTAGAGAGATTTTTCTTACGGCCTTAAAAAATAAAAGCTCGCCAAATACCTGTTTTGCACTCATCCGCCGCGCTTTCCTACTCAGATTATATGAAATTGGGGAGACGCCGCAGCTTGCCACAAATCCTCAGCAGCTCACTCAAGAGGGTTTGCAGGGCGAAATCAGGAAATTTCTACTCTCAATCGAAGAGAAGCGCTTTAGCGGCCTTGGTGGGGATGTGGAGGCAAAAGAGGTCATTGAAGAGGCGACATCACTTTACTATCGATTAAAACAGCCTGAAAAACCAGCTGTAAAGGCACAAACGATGCTCAAAATTGTGCCCTTTTTCTTTCTTCTCGTCTCTTTTGGCGGCAATCTATTACATGGTGAAGGGTATCTCGATACTGGATTTAGTAAGTATGTAGAAGGGGAGAGGGCAACAAGTGTTGAGGTGCGAAAAAAGGCCTTCAATGAAGCACTGATCGAATACCTTAAAGTAGAGCCGACACACCCATCTGGGATCTATTTTTATGACGTTGCCAACTGCTACTATCAGCTAGGAGAATATGGGCTTGCTATTTTGTACTACTATCGCGCTTTGAATGAGCTGCCACGCAATAACAAAATAGAGCATAACCTCGAGCAGGCATTGAAGAAAGTAGATCAGACAGAAGAAAATAAGACAGAGCTCTATGACTTTTTACTCTTTTTTCATCACAAGCTTTCGTTTTATGAAAAAGAGATGTTGCTGCTTGCCTTGCTCCTTTTCTCCTTTGTTTTTGGCTCTCTTTTTATCTGGCTGTCCTTTTCTGCCTTTAAAAAGCTTGCCATAGTCTCATTTTTTTGCATGTCATTATTTGTTGTGAGTATCTTGTGGACAGCCTATTTTTCTCCCCCTTCTGCGGTCATTATTCGCCCGGCAGAGCTTCTTTCAGGCCCTGGCAGCCAGTATGCCAAAGCCGAGACCAAGCCCCCGCTTATTGGAACCAAAGTGCAGGTGGTTGAGGTGGTGGAAAAGGGTGCCTATCTCAAAATAAAACTACCTGGTGGCCAGCAGGCGTATGTTTCTAGTGAGCAAGCCAGAATCATATAGTACATCATATAATCTTAGGCGACAAAAGGCAATTATGCTAAAATTGCGTGCACATCATTCACCCACTTTGAGTTTATGGATATAGCACAAAAAGCATTATACAACTCACTCCGCATCAGCTGGCTGCAAGATGGCCAGATTTCTGTTGAGCCATGGAAGGTGGAGGATTATCGCCTGCTTGGCGTGGATGCGCTCTTTTCCAGGTTGCAAGAGAGATCTCTCTTTCTTGACCGCACCTCATTTAAAACCTACGCAGATCAGTTTGATTCACCAGAAGAGCTCACCCAATGGCTGATTGATGATGAAGAGCTTTCACCAGAAGATTACGATCAGATCTATCTTGTCATTTTTGAGCTCTGGAGAAGGCTTGCTGCAGAAAAGCCTAGCATTTCCATTTTGTGTGATGAGCTTGATCTACAGATTTACCACTACGACCAAGGCAATGTTGACCATCTTGAAACCCTTCAAGATGCCATCAACAATTTTCATGTTGTACTGGAAGAAAATGTGGATCAGGGCATGCAGGGGGAAGAGGTTTTTGCAGCCGTTTCTGAGTTTTGTGCTCATGACCTGGAGCACTTTTTTTACGATTATATTGCGGATCAAATTGATGCCCAAGAAAGTGACTATGCCATGGAGCTCATCGATCAGTTTTACCCCTTTGTCAGTGATAAAAAATGGTTTGATCTTCTGAAAGCACGCCTTGTGAATATTCGCGATTTACATGAAGCCAATGCTATGATTGAGCAGGTCTTCTTGGCGAATAAAGAAGAAGAGAGGCCATCACTTGCTTTGAATCTGGATATCCTTTCTCTGATGGTCCAGGGCGGCAATTATGATCTTTTCTTGCAGATCATTGCTCACACGCTTTCATTGATTGAGTGTGAAGAAGAGTTCATTGAGCTTTTAACAGTGACCGCCGATTATTTCCGCTGTCTTGACGAGGATGGCATTCAGGAAAAAATCGAACAGCTGATCGCCAAAAGAGCGCACAGAGAAAAATCAGCTTCTATCGAGCAAGAGGACGCTGACATCGCGGCTTTCAAAGCACTTTTAAAAGAGTAAAATTCAGATAGTCGCAAGAAGTCAGTTGGTAGTGCACGTTATCTTTCGTACCAAATAGATTCAGCCCTTTTTTGACGCTGTGAAGATGACCAAAAAGCACATGCTGAATATGGGCCTCTTCCATCATCTTGGATACACGTGAAGGCTGTAGATTTGCGCCGATTGGCGGGTAGTGAGTCATGACAATTTTTATCTCGGCATCGCGTTTCATTGCCTTGAGGCTCATGTCGAGCCTGAGTAGCTCCCTTTGAAAGATCTTTTCATCGTCTTCCCTTTTTTTTGTCATGGCTTGTTCGTTAAGAGGCGGTTTGGCTTCGCGTGCGTTTTTTTGATAGTCGATATACTGCGCAAAATCATATTCCTGACTATCCCAGAGTCTTGTGCCGCCGATAGCTACATCATTCCATAAAAAGGCATCGTTATAGATGGCATGGATGCTCTTTGGCAGTGCACGGCGCACCTTGCCGATAGCCTGCCACCAGTAGTCATGGTTACCCTTGATCATCACTTTAAAGCCGGGCCGTTTGTCAATCCATTCTAAGTCGGCAATCGCCTCTTCAAGATGCATGGCCCATGAGATATCGCCAGGGATAAGTACCAAATCAGTAGGTTTGACTTGGCTGTCCCAGAGAAGGCGGATTTTCTCATGATGGTCCAGCCAGCCCTCGCCAAAAACATGCATTTCTTTTGATTTGCAGCCAAAAGAAAGATGCAAATCGCCTATCGCCCAAATTGTCATAGAGTGCTCTTTAGTGTATAGTAGGATTACTTTAGCAGAGTACAGGATTGACTGAAAAGATAAAGTCTCCTTATCATCTAGGGCTCTTGTTCTCTAATAATGCTACTCAGGTGATTTCATGCCTACAGCGATTCAGCTCAAAAATTCAGAAAAAGCCACGTTAAGTAACACTCAAAAAACGTTCAAGAAGCTAAAAAAGAAAATCGAAACATTGCAACAAAAATTGAAAAGGGTTCATCGAGATCTCGATCAATGTCTCGAATTTTACCAACAGCGGATTTATCCAGAGAAAAAGGTGTTAATTTCTGCCCTCGTAGAACTGGTAAAGGGGCTTTATCAGCACTATAAAACCTCAAAACAGCTCACCGAGGAAGATCTTGAGCTCTTCAAAGAGCTGATCCTAGATAAAATAAGGGAAATTCTCCATTCGACGAGCTATAAAGAGGTCGATCCAGAGATTGGCGCCATTTTTCAAGATTTAGAGGGTCGAAGTCTTGACGAGGTGGCAGCGATTGAATTGGAGAATTTAAAAGCAGAAATGCAAGAGATGTTTGAAGCAACAGGCGTCGATGTAGATTTTTCTTCGATTGGGATGAAGGATGATGAACAGGGTTTCATGAGAAAGATGTTTGAAGCTATGGCAGCAGCAGAAGAGGCTTTCGAAGCCACTGAAGAAGAGGAAGAGCGTTGCCTGCCAAAAAATAAAAAGCAAAAGCAGTTGGAACAAAGAACAGAGGAGCTTGCGGCACTGCAAAACAAAGAGGTGAAAAGTATCTACAAGCTGTTAGCCAAAGAATTTCATCCCGATCTAGAACAAGACCCAAAAGAAAAAATTGAGAAAGAGGAGTTAATGAAAAAGCTCACCTGCGCCTATGAGAGCAATGATCTGCACGCACTTTTACTTCTTAAAATGGAAAGGATGAATCAGTCGAATAATGAGGAAAAAATAGGGGGAGATGAGCAGCTCAAGGTCTATAATTCAATTCTTAAAAATCAGGTAGAAGAGCTGCAAGATGAGATCGAGGTAGCGGTGCAAAATCCCAAATATTCTGCCATTCAAGTGTATCTGGAGGAGGTTCGCCCCTCTAGCAATACGCTACATGTACTTCGTTCGGTCTATTCCCGTGTACAACAGGACCAGGGTTATCTTATGAAGATAAATCGCGAGTTGAAAGGTCCAAGAGCAAAACAGCTAGTCCAAGAGATTATTCAAGCATACTGGCACAGTAATTACGAGATCATGCGATTTTGAGGTTGCGATTTTGAGTTGCAAATTATTTCCGAAATAGACTAGACTAAGTTTAGTCCAATATAGATTCATAAAGAGGGAAAATTATGCGCATTGTTAACATTCATGAAGCCAAGACACATTTTTCTAAGTTGATAGAGGCGGTTACTCATGGAAAAGAGATCCTTATTGCCATGGCGGGAAAGCCTGTTGCCATACTTGGTCCCATTAGTAAAAAAACGCCTCATCGGTTTGGGGTGTTAAAGGGCAAGATTAAGATTGCAAAAGATTTTGATGCACCTTTGTCGGATGAATTTCTTCATGCATTTGAGAGTTAATCCATGCGCTTATTATTAGATACACATGTCTTTCTTTGGTGTATTAAAGACGACCGACGACTTTCTAAGACGGCACGCTCCAAGATCTTGCAGGCATCCGAGGTCTATGTGAGTAGTGCGTCAATTTGGGAAATGGCGATTAAGATTAAGCTAAAAAAGCTTGGTGCTCGTATAGAAGAGGTAGTGGAAGCAGTAGCTAAAAGTGGTTTTTTAGAACTACCGATTACAGCACAGCATGCAGTTGCTGTTACCACTCTTTTGGACCTCCATCGAGATCCTTTTGACCGAATCCTCATAGCTCAAGCCATCGTTGAACCTCTCACATTCATAACAGCTGATGCAGAACTCAGAAACTATTCTGACTTAGTTGAAGTAATTGAGTAGAAAAAAGGGCTTGTGGGTCAGGGCGTTCTGATGAGAAAGATTTGATAGTAAAATAGCGGCAGTTTGGTGTCAGGCCTGTGATTATGTGATTTGCTTTTCAATGGAGGTGCACCAAAAGTCTGCAAATCGCAAAATCGCAGGCCTGACACCGAACCTGACACCGAACCTGGCATGGTTCAAACGTAGGTCACATATCAATGGTGTCAACTTAAGGTAAATTTAAAAATTTTTCTCTCTCGAGTCTCCCCGTCTCTGCGTTGAATTATATTCAAGGCGTAACCAAACAGGAGTCTCAAATGTAATTCAACGCAGAGACGGGGAGACGGGGAGACTCGAGAGAAAAATTACAAATCATTGATTACCTCTATCCGTCAAAAAACTTATGCGTAATTCTTCAAGTTGTTTGGGTATTACCAATTTTTGGCATCAAGTAAATCGGTACAGGTGATCACTTCATCAAAGTAGGATCGTCGCAATAGGGCGTCATCTGCGCCCTCATTGCAGATTAATACCTTATGTATGGTCCTATTCGATTTATTCGGAAAAAGCGCTAGCTTTTTTTCGAACTCAGCAATAACACTTGTTCCTACTTTGCTCTGTAGATATTTTATTTCACAAATTGTGTAGACATTATCTGCCCGATCAAAAATTAAGTCGATTTGGTACCCAGGATTTTCCTGATCTGTTGTACGATTAAAAAAAGCACCTGCCTGGTAGTGTATCCCAGAAAATTGCAGTATCTTAGCGATGATATAATGATATTTTCTACAGAACCGTTCGAAAGAAAAACCAAGCCATTTGATGTAGCTGTCAACCTTTAGAGCAGATTTTGGATTCTGGTTGTAGGCACCATTCACAATGTGTTTTTCTAGCGGTTTGATAAATTTAAAATAGTATTGGAGATAATTGTCATCAATGCCATGTCTCGTTAAAATTGTTTTCCCTGTTAGATTAAATGGATGGTAGCTGTTAATAAATCCAGATTTTTCTAGGTCTAATAAAACAGATGTAAGCGTTCCCCCAGAAGTAGTCGTACAGATATCTGTAAGTTCTTTCCGTGTTGCAAACTTTCGTCTACTTAAAATGTCGATGAGTTCCTTATAATGCTTATTATTAGACATACTACTTGTAAAAATTCGATCATATTCACGGGCAAAAAAACCACCTGGAATAAAGGAGTTTTTACACAAACTCAAAAATACTGAGGATTCCTTATCAACCCATTTCAGATATTCTGGAACTCCTCCCACAGTTAAGTATGCGTCAAAAACTTCTTTATTACTTCGATTTTTTAAAAACTCTTTTGTTTCAACAGGAGTAAATTCTTTCAAATTGAATTCGTACTGTGATCTGTTGTACAGAGCTTTCGAATGGATCACATGATCGATCATAAATGAAGGAGCTGAGCCACACAAAATAAGTACAAGATTTGGGTTATGGCGAAAATGGTTGTCCCATACATATTTTAGCTCTGCAATAAGCGTGCTCTCATAATTTGCAAGCCACTGTAGCTCCTCCAAATAGATAGTCCAAGTGCCCTTTTTGGTATATTTTGCAAGGAGCAGGAAAAATTCCCGCCAGTTTTCAATCACTATTTTGGCCAAGAGCGGCTCTTTTACATATGTTGCGAGCTGGCTCATCACATTTGCAAATTGTGCTTTTTCAGAAAGTCCCTCAATTCCCTCAAATTTTAAGATATTTCTGTCTTTAAACGCCTGCTCAAGGAGCTCTGTTTTGCCTATTCGCCTTCGTCCATACATGACGATAATGCTTGCCTCCTTTTCTGAGGCTATTTTGTGGAGTCGCTCTAATTCAGAAGTTCGACCAATAAAATTCTTCTTGGTTTTTATGACGAGTGGTTTCATCGTAGCCCCCATTTTTAGCCAACTAGGACTCAATTTAACAGCTACTTGGCTAAATGTCAATAAAATAATTCAGCCAAGTAGGCTATTTTTTATGTGTACTTGGCTGAAAAATATTGGGTTTGGCTTGGGTTGCTTTATTGGGTGATGCTGGTTACTCTGCATCTCCACTATCTGGTCAGGGTAATTATCTGGCACTGGTTGGCGCTTATATTTTTGCCGGAGAACTAAAAAAAGCAGACGGAAATTATACTCGTGCATTTAATCGTTATAATGAATTATTACATCCACTCGTTAAAGCCTGTCACAAGTTGGGAGTCTTAGTTAGCGAATCGTTTCTTGTCCCAGAGGAGGTCTCTAAAGAAGTTGCAGAAGAACGATCTAATAAAATTCTGCAAGAGGTGAAAATCATATCGAATATGATTTCGTTGCCAGAGTATGAATGAGATGGTTTTTTTCGATTTTTCACATTCAAAGACTTCGTCAATGATGTATGAGTTGCATGCTAACAAGCGATCTTATCGGCGTTGAACTCCAACGGAATATCCTCAATAGGCCTTTTAGCAATGTTTGCTGGTTTGAACTCTGAATACACTTTTCTGAACACCTTGTCAGTCACTTTTAGATGATCCAGGACATACAAACGTATGCAGATTTCTGTACCTGGTGCCATTTTCCTTTCTTCGTTCTCCCACTTAAGAACTGCCGTGTGTGTAACTCCGAACAATTTAGCAAATACATGAGTAGACATCTCTAGATAATGGCGAATGAAACGCAATTCTTTTCCGGATAGGGGCGAAGATTTTTTTGCGAGCAAAAGAAGAATGCCAAGATGTAACTGATTAAAGTTGATGTCTAGAGCCCACTTCCCAAAAACTTTTTTCATAGGAACATTGATCAATCGAATCGGAAAGCCCAGCCCCTCGTAGATAAATGTATCCGTTTTTGTTTTACTCATAACTTCCTCATAATACATGCATGACGGTAATGACAATCATGCCTTTCTCATCAAATGCGGCTATAACACGAATATCTAACTCATCCACTGTTTTTCCTCTAATGGCATATTTCCAGGTATTATATACAACGTCAAAATGTGTTTTTCTTTTCTCTTCATACCCATTTTTCAGAACATAAAGAGCTGCTAGCGTATCAATAACTCGCTCATTTTGTCTTTCTAGAGCATGTGCTGTGAAAATATAGTTTCCTGTTTTTATACAGTCTTTGATCCTCTCAAAAAGATTTTGTAATTTCTCAGGGAGTTTTCTTTTTAGCCATGTCTTTCTCTCTAGCCGTCTTGGAGTAGATGGTACCATAGTTTCCAGATTACCTACAGCAAATTCTTTGGGTCCTAAAGCTTGCGCACGGTAGGTCTTTTAGCAATTTTCACATTCAAAGACTTCGTCAATGATGTGTGAGGGTTAACTCATCTTATATTCTTTTTAGTTTGAAGTAGATCTTTGTTTGATCAGATGAAACAATCATGTTGTACTTTTTTCCGTAAAAAGGATTGGAGCCAATCTTGGTAGACGCTTTAACAATACACTCGGTCACCATCGAATTAACGATGCTGTCTAATTCTAAGTTAATGAGCGTGGTGGGAGTGAACCAGGAGATGATAAGCCCATTGTCAATCGATAAATAATTGGAGATATCTGTAAATATACCATTTGCATTTTGCATGCATAAAAATGAAGCGGAGCAGGTTCCCACTTGTTTGTTTTTTTTGTTGTATGCCTGTGCTCTTCCAGCTAAATAGGTAGAAGATATGGTTGAGCTGCTACCTGAGACATTAGATGAGGGTATTTGAATAAAGCTGTTTACAAAATCCTGTATGTATATGTAATAGGTCATTTTTTTAGCTGTTTTCTTCGCTTTACTAATGAAATCGGTTTTTCTCAGGATGTTCTGATTGGTCGCTCCCTTCTCAACTGCATTACTACGGGTACCAAAAGATTGGGGTGGATATGGGGCGCTATAGGCAGAGGACGATGTACACAGGAGCAAAAACAGAAAAATAGATCTACAGCCATTTTTTACAATCAGCATCACTCTCTCCCTACATTTTTGATTTGGACTTATAAAATCAGGTGGTAGCATAGTTTTCAGATTGCCTACAACCAATTTTTTTACGGCCCCTTAGAGGATAAATCCATTGGGGATCACAGCTCCGCGGGGAACGACGATGACGCCGTCGCGGATGAAGACGTTTTTCGAATCGTAGTGGGTCAGGTGGCCTTTATTGATGAGCTGCACACCCTTGCCGATGACTGCGTTTTTATCGATGATGGCATGGCGGATAATGCAGTTTTCATCGATGAAGGGACGTTCTGGGCCATTATGCGAAGAGCGGGGCAGCGCATGGTAAAATTCATTACCCATCACGTAAGTATCGCGAATAATTGAGCCCTTTTTAATGATGCTCCTTGGTCCTAGAAGCGAGTTTGAAATCTCATCAGCTTCGATAATTGAGCCTTCACAGATGATCGAGTTTGTCACTTCCGTATCATAAATTTTTGGCCCTGGAAGATGGTAGCGGTGCGTATAGATCGGGTGCTCTTCATTGTAGCAGTCAAAGAGTGGGTCTTTCGCGCAAAGCGCGATATTTGCTTTGTGAAACGATTCAATCGTGCCAATATCTTCCCAGTAGCCATTGTGTGGGTAGGCTGCAATGCTGCCCTGCTTGACTTTGTTTGGGATCAGATGTTTGCCAAAATCTTCACGCGGGTCATTTTTCAGAAGATCAAAGAGCGCTTCACGCTTAAAAAGATAGATGCCCATCGAAGCTAAATAGGGCTTATTGTCTTTGACATCAAGACCCATTTTTTCAAGGGTTGCAGGCGCGGTTTTCAACCGTTCAAGGAGCTCTGCATCATCAGGCTTTTCATGAAAATCGACGATGTGATGATCTTCATTCACCTTCATGATGCCCATGCGGCTGGTCTCTTTTTCTGAGACCGGAAGGGTAGCTACAAGTACATCGACATCTTTTTGCATGGCATAGCGGACCATCTTTTGAAAATTCATGTGATAAAGCTGGTCACCTGACAAGATGAGGAAGTAGTCAGCTGGTGTTTCAATGAGATATTCAAGGTTTTGACGCACAGCATCAGCAGTTCCTTGATACCAGGAATTTTTATCAGGCTTTTGCTCAGCCCCAAGAATTTCAATGAAGCCAGCAGAAAAGGTATCCAGTCTGTAGGTCTGCAAAATATGGCGATGAAGAGTGGAGGAGAGAAATTGCGTGACGATGAACATTTTTTGGATATGCGAGTTAATGGAATTGGAGACCGGTACATCAATCAAACGGTATCTGCCACCAAAGCTAATCGCTGGCTTACAGCGCGTGAGCGTCAGTGGATGCAGACGCGCACCCTGGCCGCCGCCTAAAATCAGGCAGGCCACATTGTGCATGTCAACCGGCTGCTCCTTCTTCATGGCTGGAGCCCCATTTCCCTCTTTATCAGTGGTCGCATTGAGTGCATTGCGAATGGTGTGCATAGCTTACATTCCCTATTTTTACAGTTCTACCGCTCTAGGCTCTTTATACAATGTTAAGTAAAATATTTACTATATATATTTCTTAGATTGTTGTTTTAAGAGAGAAAACCTATTATTTTCGTTAATTATTAGCGGTAACTATCCTTATGCCAGAACTTCCTGAAGTAGAAACGGTTGTACAGAGCCTTTTAGAGGGCGATATCATTGGGAAAAAGATCGCCACTATTTCTATCACCTACCCCAAGCTTGTAGAGCGGCCGGACAAGTTTATAAAAGAGGTTGAAGGCACTGTTATTCAGCGCTGCTACCGCCGAGGAAAATTCATTCTTTTTGATTTAAGCTGCGGCAAAACACTGCTTGTTCATTTGCGGATGACTGGCAAGCTGTTACTGAGTGAAAAAAGCAAACAGTCAATGGCCCATATACATGCAGTTTTCATCTTCAGCGATGGCTCAAGCATGCTCTACAGCGATGTCCGAAAATTTGGACGTTTTACGCTTGTAGAAAATGCTATCGAATACCTGTCACATCTTGGTTTAGAAATGGTTGCAGAGGACTTTTCTTTGCCTGAGTTTTGTAAAAGGATTACTCAGTCAAACCGTTCCCTGAAAACGCTTTTGTTAGATCAAACAGTGATTGCTGGTCTTGGCAATATCTATGCTGACGAGGCTCTTTATCAAGCCGAGCTACACCCTAAAAAAAGGGCCTCTACGCTGACAAAAAAAGAGCTTACAACACTTGCGACGGCCATTCAGAGTATACTGAAAGAGGCGATCAAGCGCGGTGGAAGCTCGCTTGGAAAGGGGCTTGGCAACTTTTTAAACTCCTACGGAAAATCAGGCAAAAACCAGCAAGAATTTCAGGCTTATCAAAGGACTGGATTGCCTTGTAGGGCATGTTCAACGCCGATTAAACGCATTGTCATGGGGCAGCGGTCGACCCACTTTTGTCCCTCCTGCCAAACGCTAAAAATCCTGTAAATCTTGTGAGGTGCTTATCCTGTTTTTATCTGTTAATGGTGAGTTGGGCGGCGAAGCCGCCTTCGGCGCCCTCTTCGTTTGGGAGTTGCAAGAAGCTTGCCTCCATTTTTAGGCCAAGCTCTTGGCAGGCCTGTGTGCAGAATTCCTCATTTTCTTCTGGCAAAATACTGCAGGTGAGATACCAGATTTTGCCCCCCTTTTTAAGCAGCTTTTTGCCGTTTGTAAGAAGAGCCGCTGCCTGTTTTTGAAGCTCTGCAAGTGTCTCCTTGGATATTCTAAAGCGTGCTTCAGGGCATTTGTAAAGCACTCCACTATTTGTACAGGGCGCATCGACAACAATCAAATCAAAGTGTGTATTAAGTGAAAGCTCTTCGCCCTTTTCACAAGTGACTTGAGCTGTGATCCCATATTTTGTGAGGTTCTCTTTTAAGCGCATAATCTTGGCTTGTGAGATATCGTTAGCATGAATTTTGGCGTTTGGAAAATAATCGTGGAGAAGTACTGTCTTGCCTCCAGGGGCTGCACAAAGGTCGAGAATTGTTTTAGGGATCTGAGGGAGCTGTTTTTCTAGTTGTCTAATGAGTGCCGGCTGCGTGCTGTTTTGAATGTAGAATTGGGACGATTTGTGAAGATCTGCAGGGATTTCTCCCTTTTCAAAGAGGCGCATCTCGTGACTTGCTCGGTTTCTAGCCATCGGTTTTGTAGCTCTATTTTGCAGATCTAAAATGGAGATCGCTTTTTCCTTGCCGTAATGGGCAATAAGCCTTTCTACAAAGAAACTTGGGTAGGAATAGGCGATGTCGAGCTCTTGGCTTACGGGTGGCTTTTCTCGGTCTACTTTGCGGATGAGGGCATTAAGGAAATTACAAAACTGCGGTTGGGTGTATTTTTTTGCAGCGTCTATCGTTTCCTTTCCAATGGCATAAAGTGGCATCCGGGAAAGAAAGTAGCACTGGTAGAGCATGAGACGCAAAAAGAGCCGCTCTTTTTTCTTGGCCGGCAGCTTTTGTTTCTCAGAGAGTGTTTTGGCGGCAAAATCTAAATAGCGCTGCAGGCGCATGGTGCCGCAGGAAAGCTCATAGGCAAGCGCCAGGTCAAGAGGTGAAAGTTGAGTCTTATACTCTTCGAGGAAGTCGTAGAGAAAAAGCCCTTTTTCTTCGTAAGTCATTAAGGCTAAATAGGCAACTGTGCGAGCGTTCATTATAGGTAAAAATTTAAAATATAAAATAATTTCCAATTATTATATTACAAAATTTGTATTTCCTGTATACTGTTTTTATTTAATTTGAGACAAACATATGGAAGCCAATACTAAAACCTCAGTAGTCTCCCCAGTTTTGCGCCTCGTTTTTTTAGTGGCGCTTGGCCATTTTACCATCGATTTTATGCTGAGCATCTGGCCAGTCTATAAGACGATGGCTCATCTGGACCTAGCTAAAGCAGGCCTTGTTGCCGCAGCCTCTATCTTTGTAGGCGAGCTGACGCAGCTTTATTTTGGCAAACTGATTGACAAAGGCTATCAAAAAAAGCTTCTGATATTAGGCCCACTCTTGGGCTCCGCCGCTGTCTTTTTTCCCTATTTCAGCTCCTTTTCCATTTTTTTTGTTTTGATACTTCTCACCTGCCTTGGTTCAGCTGCCTTCCATCCCACCGCTGCAAGCTTACTTGGCGCGCTTGACACGCCTCGAAAGGCGCTCTTTTTTGGCTTTTTCCAGACAGCAGGCAATTTTGGCATGGGCGTGGGACAATTTTTCTTTGCGCAAACCTATGAGCTATTAGATGGCCATACCGCAGTGCTCCTCGTGCCGGTGATTGCACTGACGTTATTGGTGATCTTTGTCAAAGCTCCGCTTTCTCAGGTGCCATCCACAGAGAAGATATCTTTAAAAATCATCGGTAAATTCTTTCAGTCAAAACCACTTCGCAGCCTCTATTTTGTACAGGTAGCCAATCAAACGATTCTCTGGTCGACTGTCTTTTTACTTCCCGACTTTTTGGTTTCAAGAGGCTATGAGCACTGGATCTGCTATGGTGGTGGCCACTTTGTACTGCTTCTTGGGGCGACGCTCATCTGTATTCCTGTCAGCTACATCAGCGATAAGATCACCCCCGCAAAAACCCAGATGGTAAGCTTTATAGCAACCATCATTTTGTACTACCTTTTCATTTTCACAACGGACATGCCGACAGCGCAGCTTTTTACGCTGCTTTTTGTCATAGGCGGCCTACTTGGCTCTATGACACCGCTTTCACTTGCGCTTGCTAATGAAGTAGCAGGAAGTAACCGCGGCATGGTCTCTGCCTTTCTCATGGGCCTTGTCTGGATAGTCTCGGAGGGTATTGGCATCGGTTTGAGCGGAACTATTGCCGATCTTTTTGAAAGCGATGGCCCTGCAAAGGCACTCGCCTGTATAGGTGTGTTTCTTTTTGTAGGCACCTATTTTTCTTACAGTCTGCTTTCTTCTGAAAAAGAAAAGCTGACCATTTCATAAATAAAGAGAGGCGCTATGTCAGTTGTAGGACCAAGAGGGCAAATAGAGATTACTAGAAGTGGATCTCCAGAGCTCGACTTACTTTCAGCCGATGTAGGGCAATTGATGCTTTCTCGAGAGACACAAGTCATTTCGCCTGTTCTAGTAAAAAAAAGAGTGGAGGCCATCTTTCAGGCTGGCATTGGCATGCCGCGTGAGATTGCAGCACTCATCGCAGCCTATGCAGAAAAGAGCGTGCGTGACTATTTTAACAGGATAAGAGAGATCATAATTACCCAAAATACCACTGTAAGTGACTGCATGGGACTGGACGAGAGCTTGCAGCCACAAATCAATAGATACATTCAAAGGCTGCAAGAATCTATTGATGACGAGCGAGGCCTACTTTCACTTACTACGGAAGATATAGTTGCTCCCATTCCGCAATTGGACCTTAGGACGTTTGGACATATACTTGCCAATTGTCGTTTTACAACGCTTGAAATCAGACATGAGTGTACTGAAAACAGCTCTCTTAGCTCAGTGGCAGCTCAGATAGAGACTTTTTTGTCCGCTCTTTTTAATCGATCCTCGGCTCTGAATGAAGATCCGCAGTCCTCTGAGCATGTGTCAAAGTGGGTGACGAGGGTCACATTGACGAGCTGTCCGCTTTCTCTTGCAGAGGTAGTGGAGTGGGCTGAAAAGCATGTTCCTTTAGCCTCTCAGAACCAAAGCCGAGAATATACCCAAAGCGCTCCCCAGCCAAATGGAACCCATGACTTTGTCATTACAGTCAAACGCTCAAATTCGTAATTTCCTGTAGAAAGCCTCACAAAGCTTTGAAATCACATCTTCTGTAAGTGGTTTACGTTGCAACATATGCTTTGGGGCAGCTGAAAAACTAAAACCTATGCCTGAAAGCCCATGGATGAAATTTGAACTGAATTCCGGTACATTGGAAATGGCTGTTTTTCTTGTGCAGGTTCCAGCAGAAAGTAGTTTCCAGGTACCTATATAGAAGCGCTCTAAGTTTTCTGCCATGTTAACAAGATCATTTTTATCGGCAACAAGTGAATTAAAATTGGCCCCCTGTGTGATACGGGTAATGATGACGATGTTGCCCTCCTTGGCAGAACAGTTCACAACGGTGACATGCAGGTTTGTAAGGTTGGCAGAGGCCACATAGTCTTTGAGCCTCGCTTCTATTTGATGATCTTGCAGATCAGGCTCTTTGATGCGCTCTAAAAATTCGGCTCTTGAAAATGTGCAAAGCCAGAGGGTGCTGACTCCTGAGACGGGAACCTCCTGCCAGGCTTGGAGCTCTTTTCTCGTAAGGCTGTCCACTTCAAAAACTTGATTATGTCCGGGTGAGCCTAAAAACGATGAGACTTTAAAAAGTGTTCCATCTTCGCGCACAGCTATCGGCTGGTCCGTCCTTTCATCAAAATAGACTTCTGAGACAACTGCGGTTCTTGTCTGAAATGTTTGAGGATATTTTTTGTTCAGAAATTCAATCACAAGCTCATGAATTTGTGGTGAAAATTTACCATCTCCAAAAACCTTCAGGGCATGGATGGGTGCGTTTATTTTAAAAAGAGTTTGTCGTCTTTTCTCTTCATCCGTTAGCAATGCTGTTTGGATGCCCACCTCATTCCACAGTGTCTTTTTCTTTAAAATAGCCTCACGGTTAGGAGACCAATAAAGACGCCAGCCCCTTTGAAAAGTTGGTACATTGAGCATCTGCACAATGTGATCACTCAACTTTTGATGATAAGTAAGAGATTGCCGCACGGCAGCGCAAAGCCATCGATCATCATCAGAGGCTCCGTTCACAGAGAGTGCGCTGTGCAGAAGGCGATGAGCAAAAAACTTCCCATAAAACTGGAACTGTTCAACTGGATTTTTTGCAACCGCCCTTATAGATACTGGAAAGTGCAGATAGGAGTACTGTTCAACTGCCTGAGGAGGGTGAGGTTTCAGTACGTTTAAGCCAACCAAAAGTGTTTTCATAAGATTTAAGGCAGAGCAGTCAGGTGTTGTCCATTCACTTGGGTGTACATGTCCCTGGTGGCCCGATTGTGTGGATTTTTTTATCAACCCATCGTTTACATAAGTTACTGGCGCTGTTGGTTCCTTTTCTAGCTGTTGTACAGCCTGCATCAAGGCAGGAAGCCCTCCCGCAAAATAATGCCCTCCCTCTACTTTTGAATGGATAACAGGAGTTTTGTGAAACAGACGAATAGGATTTGGTCTATCCCAGTTAGCTTCTAGAGGAAGAGCTGGCAACTTATTGCGTACAGCTGTTGAAAGCTCTTCGTTAGGCACAAGTTGGATAATTTTTTGAGTTGAAAAGTTGACTCGCTCGATGGCCTTACTTACAGATTCACTTAAAAAACGCCTTTGAGTGTCCACTATTGGTCGTTTTGTACAGAGCAGCAGCAGTGGATTTAACGATGGTTTTAATATTCTTAATCCTAAAGACATGGCTTACCTTTTTATGTAGAGGTTATGAGTTTTATTTTTTTGGTTTTATAAAGTCCCAGAAATACTCCAGAAAGCATAAATATAATTCCAAGGACTTCGATGAAAGTGGGAATTTTTTGCTGTGCTACAAATATAAAAAGAAGTCCAAAGATGGTTTCAAAGATTGTGAGAGTACCTGCGATATGGATCGCAACGAACTTGCTAGCATGATTCCAAAAATAGGAGCCAGCAAAAGAAGAAATAAGCCCTAAAGCGAGGCTTCCAAGTATGAAATGGTTGATCTTTTCATTTGAAAAAATGAGTGGTGAAAGTGAAAAAAAGGAGCCATAAAGGAGAGCAAAAAAGAGCCCTAAAATAAGCGTTGCTACGCCTACACAGCTCACCCAGTCAAGGCTTGATAGCTGAGGATGCTCTTGCAGTATGCGGTCATTTGCGATCATGTAGTATGTCCAGGTTGCAAGGCCAAGCAGTGCAAAAATCAATCCCCACAAATAACGTAGGGTGGGTTCAAAGCAAAGTTCTGTCTGCAGTGCGTGAAGGTGTACAAAAAAAAGGCCGCAAGCAATGAAAATGGAGGGAAAAATGTAGGAGCTCTTTTGCGAAGGCTTGCCAAAAAAGGTGATGGTAAGTGGGCTGAGGCCTAAAATAAGCGTTGTAATTGCCGGATTTGCCAGCCGTAAACCTAATACCACAGAGCTGTAGTGAAACAGATTTGCAACGAACGCAAAAAGAAAGGCATGCCCGACAAGTCTTCTTGAGAGTATTTTTTGAAGGCGTTTAATTTTAAAGATGAAGAAGAGTGCGGCAAAAAAGCCAAAGCTTAAATAACGACCAAGAGCTACTTCAAAAGGGGAAAACTGTTGAAGAAATTCGGGGATGACAAAGATGAGTCCCCAAGAGGCACAAGCGGCCAAAATAAGCATGACACCAAAAAACATAACTCATTTCCTTACAATCCCTAACTAAGGACTACTAGGATATCTTGAATGGAACTAAAAAATAAGCTGATTTTCGAAATTCTTACCGCAAAAGTAGTTATACCAAAAAATTCATGCAATACCTTTTCTTCATTCACGATATGTGTACAAATAAAATTTGGTAGACAAAGTAAATTTTAGGCTTGAATTGCTTCATTCTTTTGTCCTCAATCTGTTATTATGGTCCTTTTTACAACTCTAAGGTGGAAATTATGACTAGAGTCGTTGCTTATATTTTAACTTTCTGTTTGTGCGGCCTGTTGCAGGCGCAAAGCGCTCTTCCAAGCAAATTGGTGCCTGAATTAAGTCTGGAGCTGAAACCGCGCCAGCCTGAATGGAGCCATCAGGTGATTTCCACCTACAGCAATGCCAGCGCGCATAAAGTGCTTCTGACAGAGAGTAAAACAGGCAAAGCCCTTCCTGTGAAGATGATTGAGTACTATCCTAGCGGCAGCTTGATGCAGGAACAGGATCTTGATAGTAATTCGCTGGCTCATGGAGCCCAGATCAGCTTTTTTGAGAATGGACAGGTGCGCTCTATCTCTTCATATATTCATGGAAAACGGGTTGGCCTTTATCAGGAGTTTTTTTTCTCCGGGAAATTTCATATTCTTGAAGAGTATAAAGATGGCCTGAGAGATGGCTCAAGGAAAGTATTTAGTGAAGATGAAAAACTGATTCAGGAATACTCTTTTGTCAAAGGCTTCAAACATGGGGAATGTAAGGATTTTTATTCGAATGGGAAAATGAAAAAAAGCACCTTTTATGTACAGGGTCAGATCTCAGGTAAACTGTGCGAGTGGCAAGAATCGGGCTCACTTATCTCTGTTCGAGAATACTCCCAAGGCATGCTCCACAACCCTAAAAATGGCTGCGCTCTGATCCGCTACTATGAAGATGGTAAAATCCAAGAAAAGCAGAACTTCTCTTATGGCCTCCCTCATGGCGAACAGCTGCGTTCATACCCTAGTGGCGTAAGAGAGTACAAAGTGCTCTTTGTCCATGGGAAAAAAGAGGGCTTAGAACAGCACTACTCAGAAGAAGGAGAGGGGCAGCTCATCGGTGAGGGGAAATGGTCTCAAGGAGTGCCTCTGGGGCATCATTTTTTAAAGTCTGCAACGGGAATTTTACGTTATGAGGCGCACTACTCAGATCAAGGTAAACTTGAGGGCATGATTCGGGAGTATGACTTGCAAGGAAACTTACTTGCAGAGCACTCAAAGGAAAAGGGAGTGCATCGTGAGTGGTACAAAGATGGCACACTGAAACGTGATTTGTGCTATGCCGATAGCGAGTTTGATGGAGTTGAAAAGGAATACCATGCGAATAAAAAGCCATTCATTCAGGCAGCCTTTTCGAAAGGGAAAAGAGATGGAGAGCATAAAGAGTGGGATTCAAATGGCACTTTACTTGTTTCTTACAACTATAAAAATGGTCTGAAAGTGGGCAAATGCTCTAGTTTTTATGCCAATGGAAAACCAGCTGAAGAGGCAACGTACGTAGGGGGAGTTGTCGATGGCGTGCATTTAAAGTGGTTTGAGAATGGACAAAAACAGGAAGAGACTAGCTGGAAAGAGCAAAAAGTAGTTGGCAGACATGCTGTATGGAATAAAGAGGGAAAGTTATTAGCTGAGCAATTCTTTGTCAAAGGTGTGCCGGATAATCAATGGAAAGAGTGGTATTCCAATGGCAAGCTAAAAAATGAGTGCTCATTTTTAGAGGGCAAAAAGGAGGGCAAAGAGCTTTACTATTTCGAAGATGGCAGTGTAGAGCTTTCGGCACACTTTCACAAAGGGTTACTGGTAGGTGAGTATCTGAGCTATTTTGACGATAAAAGGCCGCATGAGATCTGCCACTACATTGATGGCAAGCCCGATGGTGAATGGTTTGAATATTTTCCCATAGTAGCTTCTAAATCTGGAAAGGAAAAAGAGCGGCAGGTACTTCTCACCTTGCAGCATTTTAAAAATGGAAAACTTCATGGCGAGCAGAGAAGATTTTGGGAAGATGGCCAGCTGCAAGTACTTGTGAACTATGATGAGGGTGTGCTGCATGGGCGTAAGGCCCTTTTTAGCCGCGAAGGCGCACGGCTTTTTGATGCCACCTACGTCAAGGCAAGCCTTCAGGGCAAGGTGTATGACAGGCGCCATGATGGCATGGAGATCACTCAGCACTACAAAGATAATCTGGCGCATGGGGAGTGCATTGTCTTTTATCCCCAAGATAAAACATTTGGCAAGATCAAAGCTTATGAGGCCAAGTATGTGGATGGCAAGCTAGAGGGCGAAGTTGTAGAGTACAATAAGGAGGGTCGCAAGCAGGTCAGCGGCTACTATAAAGAGGGCAAAAGAGAGGGTGTTGCCAGTTACTACACGCCTGAAGGGCAGGTGACCATGACGGCGGAGTTTAAAGAGGGCAAGCAGCATGGGCTGATGACCCACTACTTTCCAAATGGCAATGTCGCAAAAAAGTTACACTTTGTTCAGGATGTACAAGATGGCGAAGAGACCAGCTTTTTTGAAAATGGTGTGGTCGCTACGAAGAGCTTGTATAAGAAAGGCAAATTATCTGGGGTAACAAAAGAGTGGAATCCGCAAGGCGTTTTGGTCTTTGAAGCGGAGTATAGGGATGGACTACGTCATGGCAAGTTCAATAAATACTACGATTCAGGAAAGCTGCATGTTGAACAAACTTTTGTCAACGACAC
>Ga0364909_10152_pt1 | contig 26494 bp, 24 predicted proteins | sample SorcelJu500001C3_3_FD_206966 | JGI IMG/M metagenome (GOLD analysis project Ga0364909, IMG submission 206966) | Enriched cells from Trout Bog Lake Hypolimnion, Wisconsin, USA - BchlTB.June25.5000.01.C3 | ecosystem: Environmental > Aquatic > Freshwater > Lake > Hypolimnion/Profundal zone | place... | reverse complement strand
AGCCAGACGGTTGGATAAATTAAAATCGCTCGCAGCGTCGCTGAAAGAAAAACATAACGTGGCGATTTTGCCGATGGCGTTGGATGTAACGGATGAAAAAAGCTGCGAAACGTTTATCCACACCGCGTTAGAAAAATTTTCGCAGATTGATGTTCTCGTCAATAACGCCGGACTTGCCCGCGGCACAAGCCCCGTCGCTACGCAAGCCGAAGGAGATATTCGTGAGATGTTCGAGACGAATGTGTTTGCGTTGATGCGGCTGACGCGGCTGGCGTTGGTGCCGATGCTTGAAAAAGAATCCGGCCACATCATCAACTTGGGATCAGTGGCCGGACACGGCGTTTACGAAGGCGGCTCGGCGTATTGCTCGACCAAGCACGCCGTTCGTGTAATTTCGGAAGGCTTGCGATTGGAACTCTTGGGCAAAAAAATCCGCGTAAGTTCGGTTGATCCCGGCCTTGTGGAGACGGAGTTCAGCCTCGTGCGGTTTTCGGGCGATGCGGAGAAAGCATCAAAAGTATATCAAGGCTACACGCCGCTTTCGCCGCGTGACGTTGCCGATTGCATTGTCTTTGCCGCGTCACGTCCGTTGCACGTCAATGTGGATGAAATCATCGTGCGGCCACTTGACCAAGCGGGCTTTAAAATTCATCGCAAGGCTTAAACATCAACCGTTAGAGTTGCTTGATGACTTCTTTCATAATGAGCGTCATCTTCGGCTCGGCCATGTTTGCGGCGGCAATGACTTCGGCGATGCTTACGGGTTTTAACGCATCGGGAAAACATTCATCGGTAACGATGGAAAGTCCCAGCACTTCCATGGCCTGATGCACGGCAACAATCACTTCCGGCACGGTTGACATTCCCACCACGTCGGCTCCAAGTGTGCGACACATGCGATACTCGGCTTTGGTTTCGAGATTCGGGCCGGTGAAGGCCACATAAACGCCCTTCTGCACTTTGATTTTATTTTCCAACGCAATTTTTTCCGCAAGTGCTAAAAGCCGCTCGGTGTAAGGCTCGCTCATATCGGGAAAGCGAGGCCCCATGTCGTCGTCGTTCGGGCCGATGAGCGGGTTTGAGCCGAGAAAGTTGATGTGGTCGGCAATCAGCATCACGTCGCCTTTGCGGTAGAGCGGATTGAGGCCGCCGCAAGCGTTGCTGACGAGCAGCGTTTTCACGCCGAGATGTTTCATCACGCGAACGGGAAATGTGATTTCCTTCATTGAGTAGCCTTCGTAATAATGAAAGCGGCCTTGCATCGCAACGACGGACTTATTGCCCAACGTTCCGAAAAGCAATTTGCCGTGATGCGACTCGACGGTCGAGACGGGGAAATTCGGAATCGTGGCGTAATCGATTTCAAGTTCAACTTTGATTTCCTTGACGAGGCCGCCAAGCCCCGTGCCTAAAACAATTCCGATGGGATAATTATTGGTGGTTTTCGTGCGGATAAAGTCAGTTGCAGCTTTAATTTTTTCTCGCTGCTGGGCAATAGTTTCGGTCATATCTGAAAAATGTTATTGATAAAAGATTTGAGTTATTCTAACTCGTTTAAAAAATCGTCGATGTTCATGGACTTCTTCGGCTTGGGTGGCGTGGCCTGCGGAAGCGGTTGTGGCTGCAATGGTTCAGGTCGCGGTGCGGCAGGCTGCACGGCTTGCTGCGGCACAGGAGCGGCGGCATCCGTCGTTCGCTTCGGAACAAAACTGTCTAAGTTTAACCCGCTTTGGCCATCGTGTTGCAACGTCGGCATCGGAAGGACGGCGGCGGGTTGGCTGGCGGCGGCTTGTTGCACTTGTGCTTCGGCGGCATCGCGGGCTGACTCGGCCTCTTCCGCCTTCTGGCGGCGGCGGCTGGCAATGCGGCTCATAATCATTTCATCGTCTTTGGTGTCGTAAGCTCCGAGAATTTCCAATTGCGAACTGAGCAATACTTTAAGTTTGCTGACGATTTCGTGCTTCTGCATTTGAAGCCGCTGAATGTCATCGGCAACGGTGTACATTTCGTTTTTCGCCCCATCGATCATCTGCGTTGCCCGCACTTGGGCTTCCTTCAACATCAACTCGGCTTCGCGTTTGGCATTTTCCAAAAGTTGCTTCGATGATTCCTCGGCCAAGATGAGCGTTTTGCGTTGCATCTCTTCGACTTGCTTGACGCTTCGAAGCTCGGCTTCGGCATCCTGCACTTTGCGGTTGAGCGTGCTGATGTCCTGCAAAAGCTCCGTCCATTGTGCGGCCACCGTGTCCATGAACGATTGCACCTCATCAGGGTCAAAGCCCCGCATGACTTTTTTGAAGGAATGTTTTTTAATGTCTAACGGTGTAAGTTTCATTTGATGTTGGATTGCTCTTAGTTTTTCGTGTAGTCCCGCTCGCCGAAAATCGCCGTGCCGATACGCACCATCGTTGAGCCTTCTTCGATAGCGATATGAAAATCGCTCGTCATGCCCATTGAGAGTTCGGTGACGGCCAGCCGTTCGTCGCCCAAGGCTTGCAAATCGTTGAACAGCGATTTCATCAGTCGGAATTCGCCGCGAACTTGACGGGCATCGTCGGTGGGTGATGCCAGCGTCATCAGGCCGCGAACGGCAAGATGAGGCAAGGTACAAATTTTTTTAGCTTCTTGGATAACCTCGTCGGGATGAAGGCCGTGCTTGGTCGCCTCGCCCGACGCATTGACTTCTAGCAGCACGGGAATCGTTCGCTCGATTTTCGCCGCCCGTTTCGAAATTTCCATCGCAAGCGAAAGGCTGTCGACGGAATGAATCATCGCAACTTTTTCAACAAGGTATTTCACTTTGTTCGATTGTAGATGGCCGATGAAGTGCCACTCAATCGGCAGGTCTTTTAAACGGGGGTCGCTCCACTTATCCGTAAGTTCCTTCACGAAACTTTCGCCGAAGGTCATCACGCCGAGTTCGGCGACTTCGGCCAGCATCGGCACGGGCTTCATTTTTGAGACGGCAATGAGCTTAACGCTTTCAGGGTCGCGTCCGGCGGCGGTGCAGGCGGCGGCAATTTCGGCATGAACTGCCAGCAGATTGGTTTGTAACATATTCATGAGGCTCAAATATAGCAAACGCCGCTCAAAACCACGCAACCTTCGTTTCGGGGGATGCTTGCTTTTGCAATGCCGACATTAGGATTTTGTGTTCAGAACGAATTTATTACATTGATGGAAAGTCCGTTTTTATCAATCAGACTAATGGAAATACTCGTCGTTAAGCAAACATGAATAAGTTTTTAGGTTGCATGATGGTTTTGGCCTTGTTTCATGAAACGAGTCTGGCTCAAAAAAATATTGACACGTTGAAGATATCCGACTTGGAAAGCCTGTGGAAACTTGCGATTGAAAACAATTCGACTCGGAAAGTTTATACGCTTAAAAAAGAACAAGCCACTTATGATTTTCACGCCTCAACGGGTTTTATCTTTCCGCAAGCTACTGCCAGTTTTGCCGGACAAGACAATATCAATTTGCAGACAACCCCCGTACCGGGCGAATTGTTAGGCCATCCGGGTAAAACCATTTATTTGCAATTCGGGAAAAAGTACACCTACAATGCCGGTCTGACGCTGACCAAAAACTTATTCGACTGGCAACTCCTGTTAGAGGCCAAAATCGCCAATGAGAACATTGCATTGGCTATGGTTCAACAGGATGCCTTTATCCAAACTTTAAAAACGCAGGTCGGCCAATATTATTATGCGTTGCTCATTGCAAAGACCGCGTTGGAGATTTCAAAAAAAGATTTGCTGTTGGCCGATAGTACGGTTCAAATTGCCAATGACCGATTTAAGCAAGGGCTGATTGATGCCGCATCGCTCAATCAGGCTTCTATTAATTACCATACGGTCAGGCAAACCATTTTTCAAAGCGAAGAGTTATACCAACAAGCGGTTGCAAATCTTAAGCTCCTTGTCGGACTAACCAACGAGACGGTGCTTGATGATGAGGCCACGCCTGCCGTTGATTTGTTAAGTGAAATTAAATCCGTTGAACTTGGCCCTGACAAAAACCTGTTAGTCTATCCGCATAACATCGCCATCGCCGAGCTTCAGCGAAAAACACATATCGCCGCATTTCTCCCCAAATTTTCTTTAACGGGATACATCGGATACCAACAATTTCGGGATGATTTTAAGATGACGTTCGGCAACGGAGCGTGGCAAGATTACACCTATATCGGCTTAAATATCAGTTGGCCTTTGTTTACCGGATTTAGCAACTACAACAAATTACGAAGTGCTGCTGTCCAAAAGGCGATTTCGGAAGAGCAGTATCAAGCGTCAGTCGAACAAGGCAGGATTAACGATGCCCTCTTACGGGACACTTACACGAATAACAAGAGCATTGCCTTAGCCTCTCAGAATACATACCACCTCTACGCTCAAAATCTTGACTTATCCCTACAGAAATACAAAGAAGGCCTGATTAGTATTGATACTTATTTTAAAAGTTTTGAGGATTACTTAAGTGCGGAAAATACGTACCTGAATAATTTGTCAAACCTGCTTTCGGTCTATGCCTCCATATTGGCAAGGAACTAAACGTTGCAATCCGTGAGAAACAATCTTTTATATATCTTGGTCGTTTCGGTACTGCTCTGCTCTTGTAGTTCAAGGCCGGACATTAAGTTACAGAGACGTGATTTGATTGATGCTGTTTTTGCAAGCGGGAAGGCGGTATCTGAAAACCAATATAATATTACCGCGTTCGCCGAGGGTTATCTGAATGCGTCGTTAGTGTCGGAAGGCGATTCTGTAAAAAAAGGACAGGCGTTGTTTAAACTCGTCAATGACGTCCAGCAAACGCAAGTTCAAAATGCGTTAATTAATTATCAGTTTGCCCAAAGCAACGTGTCTGAAAATTCGCCGCAAATTTTACAGTTGCAGGAACAGATTAATCAGGCCATTCGCAAGAAAGAGGTTGATTCCGTCAATTATGTCCGCTATCAAAACCTGCTCAAAACCAATGCGGTTGCCAAATCGGATTACGACAAAGTGTTTTTGGATTATCAATCCGACCTCTCCAATGTTACGGTGCTGCAAAAATCATTGGCGGATTTAAAACATAATCTCTCGTTAAACGAGGCCAACACCAAAGCCCAATATCTGATTCAAAAGCAGAACAACGGATTTTATACCTTAATCAGCGATAAGGATGGTGTGATATTAAATGTGTATAAAAAAGACGGAGATTTGCTCAAGAAAGGTGAAGCCCTTGCCTATATGGGGTCGGGCAAAATCATCGCCAAACTCTTTGTGGCCGAAGATGATATCCAACGCATTCAACTCCGTCAGCCCGTTCTAATCACACTGAACACGGATAAGAATAAAATTTACAAAGCTGTCGTCTCGAAAATATATCCGTCGTTTGATGAGAGCAGCCAGTCGTTTTTTGTAGAAGCAACGTTTTTGGAAATCCCGACCGTGCTGAAAGACGGCACGCAGTTGCAAGCCAATGTTATTGTCGCCGAAAAGAAAAACGTCATGGTTATTCCGGCGGCTTTGCTTTTGGAAGGCGATTCCGTGATGACCCGCATCGACCATAAGAAAAAAGCAATCCAAGTCGGAATCAAAACATTGGAATGGGTAGAAGTTATCAGCGGGCTTTCCGATGAAGATGTTTTAGAATCACCCAAACCGCAATAACGATGTCAGCCTCCGTCAATTTTTATATCGCAACGGTTCATCTGGCCTCAAGTATCAAGCAAACCATTGTGGCGATGCTGGGCGTGACCTTTGGCATCAGCATGTATGTGTTTATGACCGGATTTATGACGGGCGTAAATAATATCCAGACCGAACTGGCGTTCAGTGCGTTAGCCCATATCCGCGTTTATAACGACGGGCCTGCGGACAAAACCAATATCGCCAAGCGGGTTTATCCCAATGATGTGATTAACCTCCGAAATGCAAAAGTCATCCGCTATACCGATGGTATTAAAAATTCGGCAGCCATTTTGTCCCTGTTACAATCGCAACCGAATGTTTCAGGCGTTACGACGCAAGTCAATATTAATGTGTTTTTCAAGAATGCCGGAAATAAAATCAACGGGACGATATCCGGCGTGGATGTCATCAATGAAAACAAGGTCTTTAATATTTCAAAATACGTGGTACAAGGAAATTGGAATGAATTGAAGCAACGCTCGGATGGCATTTTTGTGGGATACGAACTTGCCAAAAACCTGAGCCTGAAAATCAATGACAACCTGAATGTCCTCACGTCCGATGGCATCAGCAGGAACTATAAAGTCATCGGCATTTATCAGACGGGCATTTTAGGAGCCGATAAATCAAAAGCCTACATCACGATTAATGCCGCACGACAGTTGCTGGCGTTCAATCAGGACTACGTGACCGACATTCAAATCAACGTTCGGGATTTTAATCAAACCCAACCTTTGGTTGACAAACTGGCTCCGGTTATTTCCTATAGAGTGGAATCTTGGCAAATGTCTAACCATCAGTTAGAAGCCGCGTCGGGTCTTCGGGACATCATTGCGATTGCCGTTTCGTTTACCATTTTAATCGTAGCGGGATTTGGCATTTATAATATCATGAGCATGACGATCAACCAAAAGATTAAAGAGATTGCCATCTTAAAAGCAATGGGATTTTCAGGGCAAGATGTGACGGTGATATTCCTGACCCAATCCATTGTGATTGGCATTATCGGCGGGTTTGTGGGAATGGGGCTGGGGTTCGTGATTTCCAAATTAGTCAGCCGCGTTCCGTTTGAAGTGGCGGGTCTTCATACGTTGCCGATGGCCTTCACTCCGACCGATTATGTGTTGGCGTTTATCTTTAGTCTTATGACCACATTTATCGCCGGATACTTGCCCGCCCGCAAAGCCTCGCAAGTAGATCCGGTCATCATCATCAGGGGATAACGATGGCCGCAGACATTATTTTAAAATCGGAACATATCGTCAAGTATTTCTACGAACCGGAAAAGTTTCAGGTCTTGAAAGACTTGAGCTTTGACGTCAAGCGGGGCGAGTTTTTAGCTTTGATTGGCAAATCAGGAAGCGGCAAATCCACCTTGCTGTATGTGTTATCAACGATGGACACGGATTACGAGGGAACGCTCGTCATCAACAACACACTGCTCACCAACCGAAACCAAAACGACTTGGCCGCGTTCCGCAACGAGCATATTGGTTTTGTGTTTCAATTTCATTACTTACTGCCTGAGTTTTCGGCTTTGGAAAATATTATGTTGCCCGCGTTGAAGTTAAATAAGAAATCCAAAGCAGAAATTGAAGAAAAGGCTTATCAAAATCTGACCTTGCTGGGATTAAAAGACCAAGCTCTCAAAAAAGTCAATAAATTATCGGGAGGCCAGCAACAACGGGTTGCCATTGCACGGGCGTTAATCAATGACCCGTCCATTATCATGGGAGATGAGCCGACCGGAAATCTTGACACCCAAAACAGCCAGATTGTTTTTGACATTTTCAAAGAACTGTCAAAGGAACGCCACCAAACCATTATCGCCGTGACGCACGATGTCGACTTTGCAAATAGTTGCGACCGAATCATTGAATTAAGAGACGGGCAGATTGTTTCTACCGCCAGCCATTCATAGCATAGGCAACACGCTAAACGATAAAAAACAACTCGCCGAAGATGACTTCTACGAGTTGTTTTTTGCTTTTATTGCATCAGCACCACGCCCGTGCAAGGCGGCAGAACGAGATTGCCTGAAATGCCATGCTCTGCGGCGGATGGCGAGATGGGCTTTCCTGATACGAGAACCCGCCACGCTCCGGCAGGCAACTTTACCATGACGGGCGTTTCCGCATTGCCGTTCATCGCCACGATGAAGTCGCTGGTTTCGTGCGTAACATTTTTATCGATTTTGTAAGCAAGAGAGAAATTATCTCGCGTATCAAAATACGTCAAGCCTGCTTTGTCCGCACTGCCAAAGGCTTTCGGATAAGTTCTGCGGATTTCGATAAGGCGTTTGTAGTAATTGTAAAGATCGATGTTCAGATTTTTGTGCGAGTAGTTGAGCCAGTTGGTGGCATCATCTTTCTCGTAACTGTTATGGTCAATCTGTCCCGTTTTGGCGTCCTTGGCGGCTGTTGGGGCGATAACTTTGCTGCGGGCGAATTCCTGACCTTCGTGAATCATCACCGGCCCTTGTGCGGTGAGCAAATACATCGAGGCAAGTTTGTTGAGTTCCAACTGACGCGGCGTCAGCACGGCCATTTCGTCAGCCGTGTGCGGGCCGTTTTCCCGCACGCCTGTTGCGAGACGGATGAAGTCGCCAAGCGTGTTGTCGTCATGCGATTCCAAATAATTGATGGCGTGTTCTTTGCGTTGAAACAACCCGCCGTCAACTTTGAGTGTGCCTGCGGTATAGTTCATCAAGGATTTTTTCGTGTTGCCGCCTTGATTTTTTCCGAAGATGAATCCTTGTCCGTCGTAAGGATTCTGGCCTTTGACGCCGTTGCGGAATTGGTCGTTCCACGCAGACCAGCCGATGACTGAAAATCCGTCGGGCGAATACTTGCCGCCACCCCACGGCTCGGCGATTAAAATCACGTTCGGATTTATTTTTTTCGCTTCGGCTAAAATTTCCTTGCCCGTCACCGAGTCAATCATCGCCGCAAGGTCGAAGCGAAACCCGTCGATGTGATAATTGATCATCCAATACTTTATCGATTCAACAATCATGCGACGGCTCATCAGGCGGTCGGTTTTGAAATCGTTGCCGCAGCCGGATTCACCTTTGAAGTTGCCGTTGTCGTCAATCTGGAAATAATATTTCTTGTCGATGTATTTGTACGGATTGTAATCGTACTGCGAAACGTGATTATAAACGACGTCCATGATGACGGCGATTTTTTCTTTGTGAAAGGCTTTCACGAGGTCTTTGAACTCGGTAACGGCATGAGCATCTTTGCCGTTGAATTGGCCGCGAATCATGCTGCCATTAGTGGCATAGTATGTTTCGGGGGCAAAGAAAAAGCTCGTCATATATCCCCAATGGTTGCGTTCGTAGGGATTCCATGTATTGTAAGGCATACCTTGTTTGGTGATGCTGCTGTCCTTGTAAGGCAATTCAATCGTTCCGAATTTTTGCAAGGGCAGAAATTCAACGGCGGTGATGCCGAGGTCTTTCAGGTACGAAAGGCCGCCCGCTTTGCCTTGCTCGGTAAGACCTTTGTACGTGCCTTTGGCCGAAACGCCGCTGGTGGCGTGAGCCGTGAGGTCGCGGATGTGTGCTTCGTAAATGATAAGCTCGTTGTGATTTTCAGGAATAACCCACGTGTCGCCCTGCCAATCATAGGCGTCGTCTATGATAAGCGTTCTGGCCGGATGACGAAAATTATTTTGTGTAACGACGGCCTTCGAGTAAGGATCGGCAATGAGCAAATCACCGTCGAACATTTCAGATGAATCTTCCGTGATAGCTTTCGGGGCGGCCACTTTATAGCCGTAATACTTGCCCGTGAGAATCTGGTTAAGCGTGTATTCCCAAACGCCGTCATTGTCACGCTTCATGAAATATTCCCTGCCGTCGCCGAAGGCCGTTTCATACGTGCTGAACACCACCAGCGTCACCGACGACGCCCGCGGAGCAAATACTCGAAAGGTGGTATGTTTATTTTCAACCGTGCAACCGAGCGGCTTGGCGGAGTACAGATTTTCAAAATCGGTTAGCGGCTTCATTTCGGGCAAAGGCCGCTGCTGACGTGCAAACACAAAGCCAACTGCAATAAGGAGCAACACGAGCGAGACTATAATGAAATACATATATTTCTTCATTGGATTAACTGACGGTTTATTTTGATTCACAAAGGTAAGTGAAAGCAAAGTTGCGGGCAAGTTTGATGCACGGAATCCTTCAAGTCATGCCAAACGGAAAAACCGATCTGTGGAGAATTACCGATTTGGAGTGAACGTTGTTTCTACAATGTGAGTTAGCTGTAGTGCAGGTTGCAATTGTAAATATTGGGAGTGTCGCTTGCAAGAAAAGGTTTTTCATCACAAATTCACTTCGACGTCTAATCATTTAAAACAAGGAGTAACAATTATGCTTAGGTATAGAATTATAAGCGTTAAACGAGCCGATAAAAACAACAAGGCGTCCTTAATTACGGGCGTTGAGGTTATTGAACCCGGCAAGAACATCAAGCGTCACGTTCATTCTTTGAGGAAGGTCATTGATAATATCAAAAAAGGCGAATACTGCTATTATGTTAGCGAAAAGGGAATTGAGGCAGATGTCAAGATTATACAAACTGCCGGACATGATAGCATTAATACATCTATCAGTGAGCACGATAAAATCAATTTAGGCAGTTTGCCGAATTATCCGCAATAAGGCAAATCCAGATTTATTGTGCCATCGGTTAAGCCGCCTCGGAAAAATCTCCCCAAATATAAAAGGCCGCAAGACGATGATGTTTGGCGGCCTTTTACTGTAATATGTATAACCCGTTCGGATAATCTCAATAGTTCAAGAGACCTTATCTGCTTTTCCTGTTTCATTAAACTATATTATATTCGCTATGTTGAACACTACGTTACGTGCATTGAAATAACAGGAGACCTCAAATGAAATCGAAAATATTTTTCATCACGATGGTAATCGTTTTAGCCACGTTTAATACGATTACCCATGCCCAACAGCCCCCCACCAATCACAAGCTCATGTCAAAGGAGGATTCTGCGGCCTTGAACGCTTTGGTCATGTATCCTGATACGACACGGCTTGCTATTTTTGAAGCGGCTGAATATCCGGCCATCATCGTGAATCTTGCCACATTGCAAAAAATTTCAAGCGAGGATTTCTCTGCCCTCATCTCAAGTTATTCTAAAGATGAACAGGAAGACCTTTATAATTTGACCAGATACCCCGGTCTCATTTCAAACTTGGTACGCGGCGGAAAAAAATCGAACAATCAGATAAATGCTATTCTTGCAAATTATCCCAGTGAAATCCATGATGCGGCTTTAAAATATGCCAGCGACCCGACAACGTTTGAGACGCTTCAAAAGATTGATAATTTTCAATCCCAGATTAATGCAAAGTTTGAAGAAATTATTTCCGGTTATCAGCCCGTCACGCAGAATGCGTTCAGACAACTCATTCAACTTCCCGACGTCATCAATCTTTTAAACGATCATTTGGAACTGACCGTGCGTGTGGGAGATCATTACAGGCGTGATCCGCAATGGGTCATTCATCGGGCGGACTCTGCATACGCCGCCGAAACCAAACAACATTCTGAAGACGTGGCATCATGGCAACAATCGATTCAGCAAAACCCCGATGATGCTGCCGACTTGCAAAATGCGGCTGCGGACTATGCTCAAGAAAACGGATATTCCCAAGCAGATATCACCACCGCCCCTAACCCGGAGGAGGTTGCCAATTATACATGCTACCCTTACTCATATTGGACGGGTTATCCAAGTTGGTATCCTTATTCGTATTGGTATCCTTATCCGTTTTGGTTTGATTGCGGATTTTATCGGGATCGCGGCGGGCATATTGTCATTTTAGGGCCGCCTTCTCCGTATTTTACCAGTTGGTATTTTTACTCACCGGAACACTGGAACAGATATCCGCATCTTGCCGATCATTACATCGGTTATTATCGCACACGGCCTACCGTCACACGGAATGCGATAATTGTGCGGGGCTGGGTACATGAGAACAAGAGGTTGTTGCCGCCGAATTTTCTGACGGATAAAACACAGCGGGTGCGGGCGATTCAGGATGTCGGGCGGATGCATGTGGAAATGCGAAAACAACTCGGAACGAAACCGATTACGGATGATGTGCGGGAGCAATTCATTCAGAAAAATATTTCCAAGTATCCGACACTGCGTTATACCAAACCGGAAGCCCCGAAGACTGGAGATCGGACACCCTACACTCCGGTTTTTCATATTGACCCGCCAGTCAAACAGCCGCCCGTCAGAATCAACATACCTGAGCGGCAACCAACTCCATTGCCGCAGCAGCCTGTGAGAATGCAACCGGAAAGACCCATCATTCAGGGACAGCCCGCACCTCGGTTCAATAATATTCAGCGGGCACAGCAGTATCACACCAATACATGGGAGCAAGCTCAACCAGTTCAACGGCCACAAGTTCAACAGGCTCCGAGGCCGCAGCCGCAACCTGCAAGACAATCGCCGCCGCCGAATAATCGGGAAGGTTCAAGGAAATAAGAATAAGAAAAGCCGAGTTCGCCGCTCGGCTTTTCAATTTCACGAAACCATTTGTTAGAGACATACGGTCATTTACTTTTTTCGTTGTTTGCTGACTTTACTTGGGTGCTTGTTAAATAGGCAACGAATGAATAAACCGCTCCGATTATCAACAGGCTAAACACGAAGTTCATCAGCGTGTCGCTGACCGAATGAGACCTGCTGTCAATGTCCATAAAAACGTATATGGCATAAACCATCGCACATGCAAAAATCATCCATCCCGCAACAGATGTGGGGATAAAGAATATTCCTTCCCGTTTAAACCAGTTTAGTTTCATTTTTCTGCTTTAAGTGAATAAGAAAATAATTATGATGATTACGGATAAAACAATGAGAGAAACATTACCGGATATGGTTTTAAAAAAACGAATTGTTCTTGGGCTGCCCGATAAAAAATATATTTCTTTGATGCTAAACACATTCACCACGATAAGGACAAGCGGCACGGTCAGAAAAAATAAAAACGCGGCGTATTTGTCTTTACTTGCCAACGCTTTAAGGTTTGAGGCTAATGTGGCGTGAGGCATATAAAGACTCTTCATCACAAAGGCACAAATGACGTAGAGCGGAACGCTAATCCACCACCAACTTACGGCGGATTTGCTTTTAGTTCTGATAATGGCGTTTGCCAATATGTTTTTGTGCTTTAATTCAGGCACTTCGGGTTTCGTCATTTGAGTTAATGTGTCTTCAAAGTTTGCCATCTTTTGCTCTTCATCTCCTGTTCAATAATGCTGAGGGTTAAATTTGGTTGCATTTTATGCGAAGTTTTTCCAGACCTCGTGATAAACGTGACTTTAATGTTCCTTCATTCATGTTTAAGATTTCGGCAATCTCTTTGTTTTCCTTTTCTTCAAAGTATTTCAGCGAGATTACTTCCTGATATTTCAGCGGCAGTGTCTTTAAATGCTCAAGGACTTTGATGAATTGCTCGTGCTTTTCATATTCGGCTTCCAATTCTTGTTTGTCTTCAAGTAAATAACGGTTGAACGGCTCTTCATTTTCAATACCCGTTTTCGCAAATAGGGTGTTGTGCTTTTGTTTGTGCCTGAAGTATAGGTTTACTTCGTTGGTCGCAATGCGGTAAAGCCATACTTTGATGGAAACGCTTCGGTAAGAAAAATCTTTGATGTGTGCGAATGCTTTAAAGAAGGTTTCCGCAGCCAAATCTGCCGTGTCATCGAAGTTACCCGTTCTGCGAAAAATATATCCGAAAATCGGCTTGTGGTACAAGTGAAACAATTCCGAGAATTCGGAAGGATTGTTTTTGATTCTATCCAGAAGTTCAATCTCTGACACTTTCAAACCTGCTGTTTTACTACTCAATAATACAAGAATGTCATTTCGGTTGCATCTTTTATCATCCAATGATAATCAATCGGCAGAAACCTGCAATTAACCTTTACCGTTTGCTGCGAAGTTGCGTGTATTGCGGGGGTTGCTGTTTCTAAACTTTATTTGCAAATGAACTAATAATTATTTAATTTTTCCCACCTTTTGGTGAGTGCTAATCAATCAACAAGTATCAAGTGTTCTTAAACATTTTAGGTTTCAGGCAAATTTGCCTATGAACATTTAACCGAGGTATAGTATGAATCCGTCCTTTCCTGCCGTCGATCCTATTCCGCTTCCGGCACCTGTTTGGCTCTTTAAACTTCTCAATATTGTAACACTATCCCTACACTTCGCGGCTATGCAAATGATGGTCGGGGGGCTGTTGCTTTTTATTGTGTTTAATTTTCTGGGGCAACGCTCCGGTGCGGCGGCGTCGCTTCGCTTGCAAGTAAGCGATGCACTTGCTCATCGGCTGCCCGTTGTAATGACCTACGTCATTAATCTTGGTGTTCCGCCGCTTCTTTTTACGCAGGTGTTGTACGGACGGGCGTTATACACGAGTAGCGTTCTGATAGGCGTCTGGTGGTTTGCGGTCATTGTGATTCTAACGTTTGCTTACTGGTTGCTTTACCGCCAGATTACCATGTTAAATGCAGGAAAACCGGCGTGGCATCTTGCAATTGTGTCATATATACTGGTGGTTTTCATCGGACGCATTTATGCGGTGAATATGACTCTGATGCTTCGTCCCGAGGTGTGGAAGGGACTTTATGAATCGTCGGCATTTGGAATGCAATTGCCTGCTGATGACCCGACAACGACGCCCAGATGGTTGTTTTTAATGACGGGCGGTATCGGAGTCGCGGGACTTTGGCTGATGTGGCTTGCTCCTTTAACGAAACACTATACCGATGATGTAAAAGTGTATATGAATCAAATCGGAGGACGCATTGCATTGGTCGGGCTTGTGCTTCATGCGGTTTTTGCGGGGCTGGTTTTTTATGCTCTGCCGGATACGGTGAAAGTTGGCTTAACGACTGAAACCGTTTATGTGGTGACTGCGTGCGTTTGGGTTGCAATGGCCGCCGTGCTGGTTGGGCTTGCGGCTGCGAGTGCATTTGCCGTCAAGCCTTCGAAGGTGATTACGTGGGGGGTGACGGGTGCGGCTCTGGTTGTTACGATTGCGATGGTGACATACCGAGACGGCATTCGGGATTTAACCCTGCTCGGCAAAGGATTTGATGTTTGGGATAGAGTCATTGTAACGAACTGGTCTGTGGTCGGTCTGTTCTTGGTGTTATTTGTCGTCGGACTTGGCGTTATCGGCTGGTTGGCTTCCGTGGTCTATAAAGCACGTCCCGTTCCAAATACGTTCAGCCTTAAGTCGAACTCTCCTGCTCAAGAATCAAAACCATAAATCTAAGGAGCCATTCCATGAGTACACCATCCAACAGTTCGCAACCCGCGAAGGATGCTACAGAGAATCTTGCTGAAAACGTCATGTCCCGCCGTGGCTTTGCCCAAATCCTTTTTACGGGTGTGGGGCTGTGCTATGCGGGCGTTATCGGCTATCCTATATATCGCTATCTCGCATCTCCGATTGAAGCCGAAGGGGAAGCTGAATCAACGGCGGTTTCTCAAGTCCAACTTAAGGATGCTGACCAACTTTCGCCCAGCACTGCCTTGATGTTCAAGTTTGGTGCAAAGCCAGCGGTGTTGATTCATCATAAAGACGGAACATGGTCTGCTATGGAGGCCGTTTGCCAACACCTTGGTTGTACGGTTCAATATCAAGGAGACCGAGACATCATCACTTGTGCCTGTCACGGCGGCGTGTATGACTCACACACGGGCAAAAACATTTCAGGCCCGCCACCAAGAGGACTTGTTCCGTTCACGGTGTCCGTTCAGAAAGGCGTTGTAGTCGTATCTAAAACTTAAACCGAAGGCAACCGATGAAAACCATAATGACTTCCGTTTATACATGGGTCGACGAGCGGCTTGGCTTGGAAGACCTGATGCAATTTGCAAGCAAGAAACAAGTCCCGCTGCACAAACACTCCTTCTGGTATTACTGGGGAGGCATATCGCTCTTCTGCTTTATCGTGCAGGTGTTCACAGGGATATTACTGATGGTTTATTACCGTCCGGGGCCTGACGCATTTGAATCGGTCAGGCAAATTACTTATGTGGTACATTTCGGATGGCTCATTCGCTCGGCACATTCGTGGTCGGCGAACCTGATGGTGGCGTCCGTGTTCGTGCATATGTTCTCGGTGTATTTTATGAAGGCTTATCGCAAGCCGCGAGAGTTTGGGTGGTGGAGCGGCATGGTGCTGCTGTTGCTGCTTTTGACATTCGGATTCAGCGGATACCTTTTGCCGATGGATGAACTCTCTTACTTTGCTACGAAAGTGGGATTGGGAATTCCCGAAGCGTTTCCGGGTATCGGACCAGTGGTGGCAAATCTGTTGCGAGGCGGCATGGATGTCGGCGAAAATACGGTTCAACGTTTTTTTGCTCTGCATATTGTAGTTCTGCCTGTGTTTTTTATTCCCATTCTGGTTTTTCATTTGTGGTTGGTGCAGAAACATGGCAATGCTTCGCCACCATCTGAATTGGAAAAGCCGCAATCCCAACGCCGCTCGATTCCTTTCTTCCCGAACTTTCTTATGAAAGACCTTGCGATGTGGCTGATTGCCCTGAATGTGATTGCTCTTTTCGCGTCACTGTTTCCGTGGGATTTGGGGACGGCTGCGGATTCGCTGAAACCCGCTCCGGCAGGGATTCATCCTGAATGGTATTATATGAGTTCGTTTCAGATGCTGAAAATTATGGGAAGTGTTTTCCCCGGAGCTGTAGGGGAAGGCATCGGAATCATCATATTTACATTGGGACTGGTGCTGTGGTTTCTGATTCCGTTCTATGACGGGAAGAATGAAGGCGGTCAGCGTGCCAGATATGCAACGTACTTCGGGTTGCTGGCAATGGCTGTGCTGGTTATTACAACGTTTTGGGGATATTGGGGACTTTAAAGGAATAAAATCTTATTCAAATTAGAACTTCAACTATTGGAGTAAAGTATGAATTATCCGGTTTGGGTTGTACCCTATATAGGAAGCGGTTGGGTGATAGGTATCATTGCGATATACCATACGCTTATCTCGCAATTTGCGGTTGGTGGCGGATTGTATTTAGTCATGGCCGAGCGGAAGGCTTTGGCACTTGGTCGAGAGGATTTGCTTGAGAAAGTAAAGCTGCATTCCCGATTCTTTTTAATCCTGACGGGTGTGTTTGGGGCGGTGTCGGGCGTGGGAATATGGTTTGCGATAGGACTTGTGAACCCTGAAACGACGAGTACGCTGATTCATAACTTCGTATTCGGATGGGCGATGGAGTGGGTGTTCTTCATTATAGAATTATCGGCTGCAGCGGTCTATTATTATACATGGGAGAGGATTCCAAGGGAACTGCATGTTAAAGTAGGCTGGCTGTATGCGATTGCATCGGTATGTACATTGGTGATTATTAATGGCATTCTGACGTTTATGCTGACGCCGGGGGAATCTTGGTTGGCAGTTGCTGGTACAGGGAATGAGGCGAGCCGTTTTTGGCAGGCGTTTTTCAATCCGACTTACTTTCCGAGCTTGTTTCTTCGGGTGCTGGTTTGTATTTCGCTTGCGGGGGTTTGGGCATTAGTATCGTATAGCCGTATAGACGGATATGCAGAGCCGAAGGTTAAGGCGGAACTCATTGTTTGGAGTTCGCAATGGCTGATTCCTTCATTTGTTTTGATGCCGGTGTTTTTCATTTGGTATTTATTTAGTATTCCAGAGGAAAGTCGGGGGCTGTTGCAGTTGGGAATCTCGACGATTGGGTCGGGGGCGTTTACGCAGGTGACGCGAATTGCATTGGTGATGGTGATGACGACGGCTACGATTGTCGGAGTGGTGTTCTTCTTTACGCGGAAGTCACCGCAGGACTTTTCATTGGGACATGGGACGGCGGTGCTGATGCTGGCGTTGATTGCAACGGGAACGGCGGAGTATGCACGCGAGATGCTTAGGAAACCTTATAGCATCGGACAGCATATGTATTCTAATGGCGTGAGGAGAAAGGATGTGCCGAAGATGAATGAGCAGGGCTATCTGACGCAATCGATATGGACAAGGCGTGCGGACGCACGTGATACGGTTCATGTGGTACTGGCAAAGGGTGAAGCGATGTTCAGAGGACAGTGTCTTTCGTGCCATACGATGAATGGGTATCGTGCAATGCGTAAATATCTGGCGGGACGGGATAATGTCTCAATAGCGATGATAGTGGGGACGCTGCATGAGTATCGGGCGGAATCGCCGTACAGGGCTTATATGCCGCAACTGGCCGGAAAGCCGGATGAGGTCGCTGCACTGGTGGACTATCTGGATTATAAGGTGAATGGAACGACAAGTCATATTGCTCAACTCATGCAAACGCATGAGGCGGACAAAGTGGCTGAATTGAAATAGGCCAAGACTAACCAAACGTCCCGCAATTGCGGGACGTTTTGCTTTAGACCCTTCCCGCACACGAGCAAGTGGCTCTCCCCTGCTCTCAACTCTATCCTTTCTTGTAACAACTGCTTCTCTATGACCGACAACTTGGCCTGATTTGCGAACAAACGGCATTAACACGCAAACAACTGATTCTGGCACGCGAGCAACTGGCACTTACAGGCTAGGGGACGACACTCTAACCTTAGGGGACGACACTCTAACCTTAGGGGACGACACTCTAACCTTAGGGGACGACACTCTAACCTTAGGGGACGACACTCTAACCTTAGGGGACGGCATTCTTGAGCAAACAATCGAGACTTTAGGTTAAGCAACCGAGACTTTGGGGTGAGCAAACGGGTCTGGGGAGAGAGCAAGTGGCATTGGGGAGTTAGGGGGTTGCTAAAGGGAAAGAGCAAATTGGGGCTGGGATGCGGGAGGTTGGGATGGATACGGGGAAACGTTCAGTGAAGTGTGTCAAAAAACAATTTTCTAATGTTGCGTCAGGCGGTCACCAAAAATTATTGCCAGTTGCGATAGCGTCGTGTTCCAACTGAATACCGACATCGTCCATTTCTTGGACAGATTTGTAATCGTCAGATACCGCAGTTTCAGCAACGCCGTTTCACTCACAAACCCGCCTTTCGTTTTCGTCACTTTCCGCAGTTGCCGATTCAAGTTCTCTATTGCATTCGTCGTATATATCACTTTTCGGCTCTCCGCCGGATACTTGAAAAACGGACTTATTGCCATCCAGTTCTACCGCCACGATTTGATCACCATCGGATATTTCTTGCCCCACTTGGCTTCCAATTCATCTAACGCCCCTTCGCCTTCGGCCTGAGTCATCGCTCGGTACACCCGCTTTAAATCCGACATAAACGCCTTGACTTCTTTACTGGCTATATACCTCAATGAATTCCGAATCTGATGCACCACACAGAGTTGTACTTTGGTTTCCTTATACATCGTGCCTATCGCGTCCTCAAATCCGGTCAGGTTATCTATGCACGCAATCAGAATATCCTTGACCCCTCGCTGTTTTACCATAGATCTCATGAGATCTATGGTTTCGCTTAACACGCACAGCCAGAACTTCGCACTCTCGCTTTCCGACACATACATTCCCAGCACGTCTTACGAGCGTCTGCTCGTTGCCTCGCGGCCCTCTGGTATTGACCCCAAGCACGATATAGACGGCTTTGCTAATGACTTTATCATCTTGTCTGACCTTGTAATAAATCGCATCCATCCAGACCATCGGATACACACTGTCCAAGGCTCTGGTCTGCCAGTCCCTGAGCCGGGGAATGATTTTATCGGTGATGGCACTCATCGTAGCAGGTGAAAGCTCAACGCCGTACATCTCGGCCAAGTGCGACGTGATGTCATCATAGCTCATGCCGATGCCGTATAATCCAATGACCTTTTGCTCTGGGGCTTTCGCCCAAAGTCGTTTGGCGTTTCTTGACCAATTGCGGTTCAAAGGAAGCGTCACGGTCACGGGGCGTATCGAGTTCAAAACTGCCCGAGACGGTTTTGAGGGTTTTAGAAATCTTACCGTTTTTACGGTTGCCTGCGGCTCGGGTCTGGTCGGACAGATGAGCGTCGAGTTCGCCGATCAAAGCCGCCTCAACGATTTGTTTGATGAGCGGCGTGAAGATGCCGTCTTTGCGACGTATGGAGCTTCCGTTCGTCAGGGGGCTTGCCAGCCTTTAAAGCCTCAATGGCTTCGGCTTGGAATTTCTTGAAATCAAAGTCTGGGTTCATAAGCGTTCAGGTTTTTAGTGGTTGTCGGAAATTTAATACCTGACACACTTTATTGAACCCTCTCGGGCAAATCATCAGGATGAATGCCTTTACCAAAAGTTTTACCGAGTTCCTGTTCGAGACTTTGTCCGGTAAAATCCAACCATACTTTGTTCAAGTAGGTACATTCTCTATTCAAGTCCACTTCCCAAATCATAACGGGAGCGGAATCAGCCAATGCCCTGAACCGTATCTCGTTTTCCATGAGAGCCTGTTCAGCCTTCTTACGGTCGGTGACGTCTCGCTTGACGACGATGCAGTTCGTGAATGTCCCGTGTGCATTCACGATGGGAACAATGCTCATCTCGCTCCAGAATTCTGTGCCGTCTTTGCGATAATCAAGAAGTTCCACTCGTATGGGCTGATTAGCCCTCACGGATGCCATTATTTTAGCGATGGTGTTTAAATCTGTTTTCGGCCCGTTCAAGAGTTTGGGGCATTTGCCGATGAGTTCCTCTTGCAAATAGCCCGTCATTCGAGTAAAGGCGGGATTGACATATTGAATGAGCGGACTGCTGTCTTGGCCTGCAACGGCAGTGGTTATCATGACGGCATCATCTACGTTGCTAATGGCTTGAGCAATTTGTTGCTGGGTATCGGTGTCGTCAGTGGCTTTGGCGAGATCGTTTTCAAATGTTGTCAAGAGCATCTTGAGTTGTTCAGCGGCAGATTCATCTTTGCAGGTTTTGCAAAGCGTCCGAAGTTCGTCAAGTAGCGTTCGGTCGGCATGATTTTGCGTAGGCATATCCATCCTCCATTCGAATTGTACGACTAAAAGGTCTGACTTCTTACCATAGTGCTTATGGGGTTAGCGATGGTTAGGATACGCTAAGGTGGGAATACTTGTGGCAGGCATTTTTTAATATAAGCGGATAAACGTTATGAACAAAAAACGGCGACGGGCGTCACATCCGTTGATTAAACCTTTTTATTTCGAAAGCCGTAATAAGTCAGTAGACCCTCAAATTTTATTAATGTTTATCAAGGAGTGATTATATGAGAAGCAAACAATTGTTGAAGGCAGTTGTAACGCTTATTTTGATGCTGGCTGCTATTCCGGCGTTTTCACAGGTTCATGATGGGCTTGGAATTCGTATCGGCCCGCCACCGCCGCCACAAGAAGTCGTGGTTGTGCGGCCATATCCCGATGCGGTGTGGATTGCAGGTTATTACGAATGGCTTCCGGCTCGAGGTGTGTACGTCTGGACACCGGGCAGATGGGTTCGCCCGCCGCGTCGGGGTGCAATATGGGTTGCCCCGCGTTGGCAACGACATCGGGGGGAATATGTGTATTATCCGGGGCGATGGCGATAAACGGTCAGAAATGTGAAACGCAAAAGGCAGTCTGTACCGACGGCCTTTTGCATTTTGAATGAAGATGAAATCAGATTTTAATATTGTCCCGTTATTACTTTTTGCATTGAAATAAAAAAAGTTGTACCTTTGTCCGGTTTTAATGTTCTTTGGTATTACTTATAACTCATCACGAAAGGCGGAGGGACAGACCCGATGAAGCCTTGGCAACCGCCACTATCTGGGGAAAGGTGCCAATTTCTGATGCGAAGCCTGATGTCGGCTAAGGACAACGGCTTTGAGAAGATGAGCAACAAACAGGATTTTCAAGCCTCTTGATTGCTCACGCCGTCAAGAGGCTTTTTATTTTTTCTCATACACAACCAAATACTATATCAATGTCTAAATACTTTTTCACATCCGAGTCCGTCTCGGAAGGGCATCCCGACAAGGTTGCCGACCAGATTTCCGATACCATCCTTGATGCGATTCTCGCTCAGGACGAAAACTCCCGCGTCGCTTGCGAATCGTTTGTCACGACGGGACAAGTTGTGGTCGGCGGCGAAATCACCACGAAGGCTTATATCGAAGTGCCTGATCTCGTGCGGAAAATCGTAACGCAAATCGGCTACACGAAAGGCGAGTATATGTTTGAAGCCAAGTCGTGCGGCATTCTCTCGGCTATCCACTCGCAATCGCCCGACATCAAACGCGGCGTGGACAACGGCCTCGACCAAGGTGCCGGCGACCAAGGCATGATGTTCGGCTATGCCTGCACGGAAACGCCGGAACTCATGCCCGCCGCCATCACGTATGCCCATCAACTCGTTAAGCAATTGGCCGACATCCGCAAAGCAGGCAAAACCATGACGTACCTGCGTCCCGATGCCAAAAGCCAAGTCACACTTGAATATGATGACGGTAAGATTGCCCGCGTGGATGCCATCGTCGTCAGCACGCAGCACGATCCCGAAGCCAAAGGCTTCAGCGAAAAACAATGGCAGAACAAAATCAAAGAAGATGTTTTGGATAACGTCATTGGCAAAGTCATCCCGAAGAAACTACTTGATAGCAAAACCAAATATTTCGTGAACCCGACTGGCCGCTTCGAAATCGGCGGGCCGCACGGTGATACGGGTCTTACGGGACGCAAGATTATCGTTGATACTTACGGCGGTGCTGCCCCGCACGGCGGCGGTGCATTCAGCGGCAAAGACCCCTCGAAGGTCGACCGCAGTGCCGCTTATGCCGCTCGCCACATCGCCAAGAACGTCGTGGCCGCAGGGCTTGCCCACAAATGCACGGTGCAGGTGTCTTATGCCATCGGTGTTGCACATCCCACGTCGATTCGCGTTGAGACGCACGGCACAGGCATCACGGGCATCAGCGAAGGTGAAGTCGAAGAGAAAGTGAAAAAGATTTTCGATATGCGTCCACGTGCCATCATCGAACGGTTCAAACTCACCACGCCGAAGGGCTGGAGCTACGCCGATAGTGCCGCTTACGGACACTTTGGCCGCAGCATCTTCCCGTGGGAAAAACTTGACCACGTTGCTGAATTGAAAAAAGCGTTCAAATAATCATTAACAACTAAAACGAAAAGGTGCAATTATGGTAGATACAAAGAAACTTCCTTACAAAGTCAAAGACATGACTTTGGCCGAATGGGGACGCAAAGAAATCAGACTGGCCGAAGCTGAAATGCCCGGCCTCATGGAACTCCGCAAAGAGTTCGGTAAAGAACAGCCGCTCAAAGGTGCAAGAATCGCCGGATGTTTACACATGACGATTCAGACCGCCGTTCTCATCGAGACGCTCAAAGCGTTGGGTGCGGACGTGCAGTGGTCGTCCTGTAACATCTTCTCGACGCAAGACCACGCCGCCGCAGCCGTTGCCGCCGCAGGTACGCCCGTCTATGCGTGGAAAGGCATGAACGCCGAAGAATTCGATTGGTGCATCGAACAAACCTTGTTCTTCCCCGACGGCCAACCGCTCAACATGATTTTGGATGACGGCGGCGACCTCACCAATATGGTTCTCGATAAATTTCCCGAACTCGTCAAAGGCATTCGAGGCCTCTCTGAAGAAACCACGACGGGTGTGCATCGCCTCTACGAGCGTGTGAAGAAAGGCACTTTGCCCATGCCCGCAATCAACATCAACGATTCCGTAACGAAGTCGAAGTTCGATAACAAATACGGCTGCCGCGAATCGCTCGTGGATGCCATTCGTCGGGCGACGGATTTGATGCTCGCCGGAAAAGTTGCAGTCGTTGCCGGTTACGGCGATGTTGGCAAAGGTTCGGCAGAGTCGCTTTCGTCAGCTGGCGTTCGCGTTATCGTAACGGAAATCGATCCAATTTGTGCGTTGCAGGCCGCGATGGAAGGTTATGAAGTCAAGAAGATGGTAGATGCCGTTAAGGAAGCCGACATCGTGGTTACGGCTACAGGCAACATGGGCATCGTGACGGAAAAACATTTCCGCTCGCTCAAAGACAAAGCCGTCGTGTGCAACATCGGCCACTTCGATACCGAAATCGACATGGCTTGGCTCAATGCCAACTATGGCAAAACGAAAGTTGAAGTCAAACCGCAGGTTGATATTTACAACATCGAAGGCAAGGAAGTTATCGTGTTGGCCGAAGGCCGCTTGGTCAATCTCGGCTGTGCGACCGGCCATCCATCGTTCGTGATGAGCAACTCATTCACCAACCAAGTCTTGGCACAGTTGGAACTTTGGAAACATGCTGAAAAGTATGAACACAAAGTTTATATGCTGCCCAAACACTTGGACGAAAAAGTCGCCCGCCTGCACCTTGCCAAAATCGGTGTCGAGTTGGATACGCTCACAACCGAACAGGCCGAATACATCGGCGTCCCAACCGCCGGCCCGTTCAAGCCCGATTACTACCGCTACTAAATCCGGCAAAACATCAGCAGTTTCTAAAAACAAAAAGGCGTTCAGTGATGAACGCCTTTTTGCTTTTCCTTCAAAGTTTTTTCTCAATCCACAAAAACCCGCAGCCCGCAATGAACAACAGGAAAAACCAGACGGACGAAATCGGCTCATGCCGAAACACAACGGCTTGTTTTGAGTTGCTGAACTCAAGGCTGTTCTGTGCGACTTGTTTCGTCTCTTCAATTTTTTTCTCGGCCTGCCACGTTTGCCACGCCGTGCGGTCATTCACATAAAACCACGTCTCGCCGCCCGATGCGGTGCGAACGCTGTGCCAGCCTGCATTTCGCGGCCATACCGTTCCGCTCCATTGCTGCGGATTCGCTTCGTCCTGACGCAATGCGATTGGTGTTTGCGTTTGTCCCGATTGCACGGTTGCCGTTGGGCGTTCATCAGTAGTGGTTAAATTCAACGTGACGGGTTCGTCGGTGAAACTCAAGGGTTGCATCTGCCATGATTCCTCTTCATCCGTGCGGGCGACGCTTTCCAAAACAAAAGACCAATACGCAGCATAAATTTCTTTTTTTCCTTCGAGTAGCCACTGATACGATTCATCCATCGCACTCACGGCCACGCGGCCTAAGCCTTTTTGATACAGCATCACGAGTGCTTTTTTTTTCTCATCCGTCACAATCGTCTGCGATGAAAACCGCACAGGCAACGTCACGGATAAAACTTGAAGCGGCTGCGATGCCCGAAGCCCCGCCCACAGCGGCGTTGCAGGCTCATCGGTCGTTTCGCTTTTGGTGATGGAAACATTTGCAAAGAAAAACTCGCGGTCGGCGGCGGACATTGTGGTTTGATTCAGTGCCGCATTGGTGAGGCGGATATAAACGCCAAGTCCGTTTTGCTCAATGGCCTCGCGGAGTCGCCGCCGTTCATCCTCACGCAACGCGGCAATTGATGCATCATCTGTAACCAACACGCCGATATTTTTCAAATCTTTTTCCAATGTGCGGGCAAACGTTTCGCCGAAAGCGTTGAGCGTTTCGGAACGGTAACGCTCTTTTGAAATGCGGGTTCGTGCCATGATTTTGCTTTGTCCGCTCGCAGCCCAGTTCTTCAAATACTTGAATTCAAAATTCGGCGATTCATTCAGTATGAAAAGTTGTTGCGGCTTTGGTGGCTGAACCCACACGCCAAGCGTGTCGCGGGTTTTGAGATGCCCCGCGTCGTTTTTCATGGTGAGAAAACATTCAAACCGCCCCGATGCTTGCGGCGTTGTTTTAAAATCAAAAGGCTGTGTTGCAGTTGCGAGGCGAACTGAATCCATCGCACCCGTCGTGCCGGAAAACACAAGCCAGCCGTTTCCCGACGCAACACCTGTTACCCGCAAAGCCTTGCCCAGTGAGAGAAAACGCGGGTATGACAAAAATTGAACGCCGCCATTTGATGCAACCGTGTGCGGCTGAATGAAAACGGAATCCATACCTTGCCACCCGGCTTTCGAAAGTCCGTCACCCACAACGTGCAGCGTTTTCACATCGGGATAATGCCGACGGATGAACGCCGCGTCAGGAACAGAAATAGCCGTCGGGTCAATCGCCGCAACGCCGTCACGATTGATTTCAAAACGGTAAGCGGGATGAAGTTCATCGGTGAGTTTTTGAGCGTCGGTTTTTGTAACGCCTGAGGTTAGCAAAACGCTCATTGCGACCTGATGTGAAACAAGCATCTGCGGTTTCAAAAACGCCGCCGTTGCCGACGCAACCACCACCGCCGTCGCCACAAGCCGAAGCACAAGCCGACGCTTGTTTTCACGCCGCCACGCGAACACGGCAAGCCATGCGAACAACGCAACACTGACCGCAATCGCAAGACTAGCGTTATCGGATGCAAACCGCAAGCCGCTCATGGTTTGGCCTCCAGTGCTTTGAAGTATTGCCCCGACACGGGAGAGCGTCCGCCCGAAACCCGTTCCGGCATTGATTCCGCAGGCGGCAGCAGATTTAGAAACGCCCGTTCAATGATTTCAATCTCGGCATCACTCACGGATTTTTGTGATGCAAATTGCGTAATGACGTTTCGCAAGGCTTGCAACGCATCCAAGTAAGCCGCCGGATTTTGCAAGGCTTCTTGGGCAAGTTCGCCGCCGGATTTTTCAAGTCGCTCACGGCCATCGGCGGTTGGCACGGTGCGGGTTGCTTTGTAGTATTGAATGACGCGAAGGGCTTCACGAATAGCAGCATGATGTTCCGACGCGGCGATTTCATTTTGGTCGCTGACGTTTTGAATCGCTGTCAGGTCGCCTTTCAATCGGCGTTCATCGGGCTTCAACGGCGGCAACTCGAACGCGACACGCTGAACATACAGCCGCGA
>Ga0364909_10149_pt1 | contig 26578 bp, 16 predicted proteins | sample SorcelJu500001C3_3_FD_206966 | JGI IMG/M metagenome (GOLD analysis project Ga0364909, IMG submission 206966) | Enriched cells from Trout Bog Lake Hypolimnion, Wisconsin, USA - BchlTB.June25.5000.01.C3 | ecosystem: Environmental > Aquatic > Freshwater > Lake > Hypolimnion/Profundal zone | place... | reverse complement strand
AGATGGCAATTTCCCACTTTTTTTCTTTTTGGTTTTGGCAAAAAAGAAAAGCGGCTTCAAGCTGGATGGGCAAGTTTCTTCGGATCTCACCAGGACGGCTTCCTGGAAAAATGGAGATGAGCTCTCTTTTTTCAGAGCTACTTGTCAGGAGTTTTTCTTCAAGCTCCTCTACGAGTGGATGGCCTGCCCAGATGGTTTTCAGCTTGGTATGTGAAAAATGAGCTGGCTCAAAAGAAAAAAGAGTGAGTAGCAGATCGAAGTACTTGGCAAATTGGAGAGCCCTTTTCTTTTTGTAGGCCCACACAGTGGGAGCTACAAACTGGACGATTTTTCCTGAGAAATTTTTTTGTCGTAGCAGTTTTGCAAGGCGCAAAGAAAAGTCAGGCGAGTCAATAAAAAGAGTGAGTAGAGGTGCTCTTTTTACAATGAGCTTTCTAAGAGAGAAAAGACTTTTAATAAGCCGTGGAAGTGCTTTGAGCACATCGGAAAAGCCCATCACAGAAAAATGGTCAAGGGGATAGATGATCTCAAGGCCCGCTTTTTGAAGCATCAGGCCGCCCACCCCAAAAAAGGAGGCTGTAGGATAGATTTTTTTCAGCTGTTCAACAAGTTTTGCTCCATACAGATCAGCGCTTGCCTCTCCTGCGAAGATAAAGATACAGCTAGCCACGTAAAGCCTGCCTCCACTCGAGATAGAGCTCTTTTAGTTCTGGGTTTATTTTTGCGCGGATGGCAAGAAATTGCAGCGCCAGATCAAACTCTTCATTATGCGTGATGCGCGCATGAAACTTTGGACGGCCTTTTAAAGGTGTCAGACGAAATTGATTGGTGGTGATGAAGTGCGTGGCAGACAAAATCTTCTTGGGGAAATGGGCAAATGATGAGGTGTCGATGCCCTGTAGGAGCGTTTGAGAAAGATAGAGGATGTCGCCAAAAGAAAGCGGCGTTTGTCTGTCTTGTGAAAGTGTCATCAGCTCCTGCTCTAAGATAGGAAAGACGAGAGTGCAGAGTAAAAGCGCGCGATTTAATGGGGCATCATGTTTTAGGTGAAACTCGTCAATTGTTTGCAGGTAGGTGTGGGCGATCTCTTTTGCCTCCCCACAGAAAAAATGGTGGAAGCAGGGGAAGAGGATTTCTAAGAAGGCATGCTCTCTCATGAGTTCGAAAAACTGGCAGGAAGCGCCAGACTCTAGCATTTTAAACATCTCTTCAAGGAGCCTTGCAGGGGCGCTTTTCAAGATCTCTTCTTTACAGCTGTTCATGGCCTTTTCAGCTTTGGGATCAATATCAAAGCCAAAGCGAGCGCGAAATTTAATCAGGCGGATCATACGCACAGGATCTTGTTTGAAGCGAATAACGGGGTCGCCGATACTGCGCAAAATTCTGTTGTGCACATCTTGGAAGCCGCCTACATAGTCATATAAACTTCTTGTCGTCGGGTCATAAAAAAGGGCGTTGATGGTAAAGTCACGGCGCAGCACATCATCTTCTGCCGAGCCCCAGCGGTTATCACGAACAATGAGCGCTGCATTTTCAATGTCGCCACCACGGAAGGTGGATACTTCAAAAACAGTGCGCGAGGCTCTGATATGGGCTAAACGAAACCGTTTGCCGATAAGAAGACACCTTCTTTGAAAGATTTTCTTTATTTCTTCTGGGGATGCCGAGGTAGAAATATCAAAATCTTTAGGCTGTTTTTTTAAAAGCAGGTCGCGGACGCCGCCGCCTACAAGAAAAGCTTCATGCCCATGTTCTTGGAGTTGAAAAATAATGTCGAGTGCATCGGGATCAATGTTAGCTTGATCTATGAGATGCTCCTCTTCGGGATAAATTTTAAGATGCACGTGATTTCAAATTTAGGTTGTAAAGGTGTCTATTTTACCGCTATTTGCTTTCAAAAGTCAATGTTGAGAATTTATGCCGTTGCATCCTATACTCCCGAATTTACATGAACGACGGGGTATTGATGAGACAGCAAGAAAGGGAAGCGAAGGAAATTGTGCCGAAACTCTTTGGTACAGATGGTGTACGTGGAAGAGCCAACGCCTTTCCCATGACTGTAGAGATGGCAGTGGCACTTGGGCGTGCTGTCGGAAAAATTTTTCGCACCCATAATGGCAAACATCGCGTGGTTATCGGTAAAGACACCCGTCTCTCTTGCTACATGTATGAAAATGCCCTCATCGCCGGTCTCTGTTCCATGGGTGTCGATACACTCATGCTTGGCCCTTTACCAACACCTGCCGTTGCTTTTATCACCCGTGCCTATCGCGCTGATGCTGGCATTGTCATTTCCGCTTCACATAACGCCTACTACGATAATGGTATTAAATTCTTTTCAGCAGAGGGCTTTAAGCTGCCCGATTCTTGGGAAAAAGAGATGGAAGAGCTTGTAGCTCAGGGGCCACATGTGTTTGACCCCTACCTGCCAAAAGATCATGAGATCGGCAAAAATGCTCGTATCAACGATGCCGATGGTCGTTACATCGAATTTGTCAAAGCTACATTTCCGCGAAAGCTCTCTTTAAAAAATCTGAAAGTGGCGCTTGATTGTGCTCATGGGGCAGGCTATCGCGTTGCGCCTTTAGTCTTTCGTGAGCTCGATGCCGAAGTATTTGTCTGCGGTAATGCCCCCAATGGCTTGAATATCAACGAAGGGTGTGGAGCATTACATCCAGAGCTTGTGCAAAAGCAGGTGATCGATCACAAAGCGGACGTAGGCATAGCGCTCGATGGTGATGCTGACCGCGTGATTATGGTGGATGAAAATGCGCAGATAGTCGATGGCGATGCGATTTTAGCGATTTGTGCTAAAGACATGATGCAGCGCGGCCTTTTAAAGAATAACAAGCTTATAACGACGATCCTCAGTAATGTGGGCTTCATCAACGCCATGGAAGGCTTAGGGATTGAGGTGATTAAATCTCAGGTGGGGGATCGCTATGTCATTCAGGAGATGCTTAAAGCGGATGCCAACCTGGGCGGCGAGCCAAGTGGCCATGTGATCTTCTTAGATCATAATACGACGGGCGATGGCCTTGTTTCGGCACTTCAAGTGCTGCGCATCATGATTGAGACAGGCAGCAAGCTGTCGGAGCTCGCCTCCAATTTCAAACGCTACCCACAGATCTCTGTCAACGTCAAGGTAACGGCCAAGCCGCCACTTGAAACGATCGACGGTCTAAAAGTGATGATGGATGAGGTGGAGCTTTCGCTTGCGGGAACTGGAAGAGTGCTGATACGTTATTCAGGAACGGAAAAGATCTGCCGTGTGATGGTGGAGGGGCCGAAGCGCAGTGTGATCCAGCAGTATGCAACCCAGCTGGCAGCTGTGATCAAGAAACAAATCGGAGCGTAAAACTATGTGCGGTATTTTTGGATATCTTGGTCAGCGTAATGGGGTGAAGATCGCACTCGAAGGGTTGAAGAAGCTTGAGTATCGTGGCTATGATTCGGCGGGACTTGCCGCTGTCAAAGAGGGGAAGCTGGAGATTTTTAAAGAGGTAGGTAAGATTCCGATCCTTGAAAAAGTGGTCGATGGCTTTTCAGCTCCTCTTGTCATTGCACATACCCGGTGGGCAACCCACGGTAAGCTTACTCGCGAAAATGCTCATCCACAGACAGATGAAAAAAAGACATGTGCTGTTGTGCATAATGGCATCATTGAAAACTATCAGGCTTTACGAGAGGGGCTGCAGCGCGAAGGGGTGAAGTTCAGCTCAGACACAGACACCGAGGTCATTCCGCATCTTATTTCCAAAACCTATGAGGGCGATTTTTTACGTGCTGTCCAGCAGACGCTCCTCTTAGTCCAGGGCTCTTTTGCCATTGTAGCGATCCATCAAAATCATCCCAACCAGATGATTGTCGCGGCCAATAGCAGCCCCTTAGTCATCGGTTTAGGGGCTCAAGAGACCTTTGTCTCCTCCGATGCTAATGCACTCATCCACCACACGCGCGAGGTGATCTATCTTTCAGATGGCGAAATTGCTTTGATCACGCCTGATGGCGTGGAGATTTTCGATGAGGCGATGACGCAGATCACGAAAAAGACAGAACAGCTCCTCCATGCAGTAGAGGAGATGTCGAAAGGAAGCTTTGACCACTACACGCTTAAAGAGATCTTCGAACAGCCCCAGACAATACGTAACGCCATGCTTTCGCGCTTTTTAGATGACTATGGCACGATTACTTTTGATGATCTGAAGCTTTCGACAGCCGAACTTGGCGATGTAAAACGGATCCTGATTATCGCCTGCGGAACTTCTTGGCATGCAGGGCTTGTGGCAGCCTACTTTTTAGAGGATCTGGCGCGCATTCCTTGCCAGGTGGAGATATCATCCGAATTTCGCTATAAAAACCCAATCATTCAAGAAGATACTCTGGTCATCGCCATCAGCCAATCAGGTGAGACGGCTGACACCATGGCTGCCGTGCGCGAGGTGAAGGCCAAGGGTGCCTATGTTCTGGGCATCTGTAATGTGCATGGCTCAACGCTCACGCGTGAAGCTAATAGCTGCATCTTTTTGCGCGCGGGTCCTGAAGTGGGGGTCTGTTCTACCAAAGCATTTACAAGTCAGCTTGTCGTCCTGACGCTTTTTTCTTTGCATATTGCCCGCTCCAAGTACATGAGTAAGACGGAGGGGCAGCGATTTTTACAAGCCCTTCAGAAGCTCCCTGATCAGGTCCAGATTGTGCTGGAAAGGGCACCGCTGATTGAAGAGATCGCGAAAAAATATAGCAAATACAATGACTTCTTCTTTTTAGGACGTCGTTATATGTTCCCGACAAGCCTTGAGGGTGCATTGAAGTTGAAAGAGATCGCCTACGTCAATGCCAACGGCTATGCGGCAGGTGAGATGAAGCATGGTCCGATTGCGTTGATTAATGAGGAGTGCCCGACGGTGGCGCTTTGTGCTGATAAGGTGACCTACGACAAGCTTTTGAGTAACCTGATGGAGGTCAAATCACGCCATGGCAAGGTGATAGCCATAGCGCAGGAGGGCGCACATGCCAAAGGGCTTGAGAAGATAGCCGATGAGCTGATTATGATCCCCGAAACGCTGGATGAGCTGGCTCCTATCGTCGTGACAGTAGCCTGTCAGCTTTTTGCCTACTACGTTGCCAAAACACGCGGAGCAGAAATAGATAAGCCAAGAAACTTGGCAAAATCCGTCACCGTTGAATAATTATAAGGTATACTATGAGTTCACTTGCGAGAGTTGGCAGACAGCTGCAACAGGTAGCTACAGAGCTTGAAAAGGTAAGCCAGATGCATGAAGTGACGGTGCATGACGAAGGCGAAAAAGTGACCATTGCCACACAGCTTGTGCCGCTACTTTTTGTGAAAGAGGCTGTGAATTACTGGAGCGGCCTCTTTGGCTTTACTGTTCCCAAGCTACCAGAAGATGCTGGCACGATCGCCTACTTTACAAAAGTATTTGGACAGAAAAGGCTGGAGCGAATCACGAAGGAGATCCACTGTGATGGCGCCTATACTAAAAAAGAGATCAGTCGCCTGTTCGCCCGCCTAGGTGAAGTGTTCTCATCGGATCTACAGGAACTTTTCGATGAGATCAAAAAAGAGCTGCCCCTTATTCGCTTTCTTTCCAAAAGTGAAACCCTTGAGTTACGCCTGGCTTTTGCTCATGTAGCCACTCTGGACGACTGTTCAAATGCTGAGCTTGATCTCTTAATGAACTTGCTGATTCCTTTCCAAGAAATAAAGCATCTCTTTTTAAACCAGCCTCCTTCATTACAAGAGGGCTGTTTTTCTGCACCCAAAGATTTTGTAAGTCTGAAAAAAAGGGTCTACACCTACGAGAGCATAAGGCGTGAGCCTATAAATGAGCGTGAGTGGATGATGCATCTTGCAAAAACACTTGCTGACCGTGAGATTCCTACGGGGACTCTTTTCAAAAATGCCTATGGCGGCTTTTGCAAAGTGCATCAGGTAGTGCATGCAGGTGGTGCCTACAAGTACTTTTTACGAACTATTGGCAAAGAGGCAGGGCAGGCGGGCAATTTTATTTTATATCGCGGTACGAACCCCCACCCTCTGGCAATTGATGGCTGGCAGACGCTTGTTGACGATTTCAGGCTTAAACTAGGCTCTGAAGGGGCCGCTGCTACTCGCACAGAAACAGTAGCTCTGCTGACTGATCGAGGGCAAGGTTTTATGAAGGAAGGCAACGAAAAGGTTACAGCTATTGCGATGAGCTTAGGCGGAGCGCATGCGATGCGTGATTTTGCAGATCTTAAAATCGATCGTTTGGTTACTGTGGCAAGCCCTGGTATTGATAGCAAAACATGTGCGCTTTTTGCACAAAGGGTGAATGCAAATAAATACACCTATGAGCGTAGCATTGTACACTTCATAGAGGGAGAGGATGTGATTGACCAGTTTGGTGAAGAGCATCTTGGAGCGGGCTGCAACCCTGCGGGTATCAAAATTGAGCTTTTGGTAGTTGAGCCCCAAAGAAATGAGCAGGTGCATCTGTCACTACAAGAAGAGATGCAAAGAATTGGAAAATTACGGAAGATATTTACAGAGGATACCTGGCATAGCATCATGCCAAGGCATGTAAGCGAGTTTTTAATGAACAGCGGCATTCCAAACTGGATAAGCTCAATTCCATTTGCTGCCTATGAACTCTTAAAAGCCATTTTCACGGTGCACATCCGAAATACGCTTTTAAATCCCCACCGCTTCATTGAGATCTCAAACCAAGTCAATAATGCACTTTTGCAACAGCTCCTCAGTCATAAGTCAGAGCTGTGTGATGCGCGCTGGGAGCAGCTGCGCAAAATACTACCGCTTACACTCGCCAGAGCCAGATTATAGTTTTTACTCTGCAAAAAAGAGGGAGTGGACGAAAGCTTCAGGATCAAAGAGCGAAAGATCTTCCACGCCCTCTCCTGTGCCTAGGAATTTAATTGGGATGCCAAGCTCTTTCTGAATGGCAATCGCTGTGCCGCCTTTGGCGGTGCCATCAAGCTTTGTCAGCACAAGCCCCGAAAGAGGGGTAAACTCGCGAAATGTTTTGGCATACTGCAGTCCATTTTGACCAATGGTCGCATCGAGTACCAGAAGCGTTTCATGGGGTGCGCTTGGCACAAACTTTTGAATGGAGCGCTTGATTTTCTCAAGCTCTTTCATGAGGTGGGTTTTATTTTCTAGTCTGCCAGCAGTATCGATGAGTACATAATCAAAGCCCCGTGCTTTGGCAGCTTGTAGGGCATCAAAGACAACAGCTGCAGGGTCGGCGCTATAGCTTGCGCTAATAATTTCAATGCCCAATTTTTTGGCCCAGAGGCCGAGCTGCTCTTGCGCGCCTGCCCGGAAGGTGTCGCCTGCTGCCAGGAGCACCCTTTTGCCATCGTTTAGTAACAGGTGTGCAAGCTTAGCAATGAAAGTAGTCTTCCCATTGCCATTGGTGCCAACGACAAGGATGACCGTAGGCTCGCCTGCAACTTGTGTGCTCTTGAGGCTGTAGTCGTGTGGTTCAAGCTTTAAAAGGGCGACAAGTTCACGCTCTAAAAAGGCGAGTATTTCAGGCGCTTTAGCTTCGGGGTTTTTACGCGCGAACTCTTTGGTCTTTTTGGTGAGTTCTTGAGCCGTTTTTACGCCAAGATCGGCCTCATAAAAAATCAGCTCCAGCTCTTCTAACAGCTCCTCATCGATCTTTCGAGAAAAAAGGGAGTGCAGCCTATCGGCAAGGCGATCTCTTGTTTTTTTAAGCGCTGACTTGATGGCTTGATAGCCACTTTTCAAAAATTGCAGTACCATAGTGGGCAATACTATAGCAGGGTGGTCAAAAATCTGCGATATCAATCATAACGAGCATCTACTTAAAGTCAATTCATTATGCTCAAGATCGACATTTGTCAGTTTTGAGCATATCTTGATTAACGTATGGTAGGAGCGTAGTCAAGCTGCAAAGGCTTGCTGTTTACAGCGGGAGGTTTTTTTTGGTTTGATCTCTCAAAGATATTCCAGGTGCGTAGTGTCTCATCAGGCGAGGCAGTGACAAGTACTGATTGATCGGCTGTTAACTGTGAGAAAAGTGCATTCGTTGTATGAGCTTGAAACTCTTCGCAAGGGGTGAGCTGGTAATTGAGCTGTTTTGTAGCGCACTGCCATAAAATGCAGTTATTTTTAGTAGGCTCGAGCGTGATTGGTTCTCTTCCATGTGTGGAGACAAGTTCTCGATAGTACTCGGAAGCTTGTAATGTGCACACCTGGCTGCCAGTATCAACCTGATCTAAAAGCTCGCCTCTAGCTATATCAAAAAGGCGTATACAGCGGTCGTCGACTCCACCACCTGTAAAAAGGTGCTGTGGATTCCATGGAGCCCAAACCATAGCTTTTACAGCCCCATTATGTGGAAACTCAGCCACAGCTTTTTTAAAGTTACGAGTATCATAAATATGCAGTCCCTTCATTGTACCGAGAGCGAGCGTTGGAGTTGAAGGAGAAAGAGAGAAACCACCCAGCGGCTCATTTAAGTTGAAGACGAGCACTGTTTTTTTTCGCAGGTCAACAAAGTTGATCGCCTGTTTTAGATCACTTACAACAAGAGAGGCTGTATCTGCTTTTGCACAGTCAAAGGCCTGTCTTTGACCTGATGCACTACCCTTTTTTTCCACAAGGGTGCGTAGCGACTTCTTTGTTTCGTAATCTACAAGTTCAGAGTGGCCATTACTGAGTCCGAGTGCCAATTTTGTGCCACATGATAGCCATGAAAGTGCTGGAATTGTTTCAGTATCATGTTCGTAGACTGTTTCAACGGCTTTTTTAGAGGGAAAAAGAGTTTTCGTATATACTTTTTGGCCCAGTGCGACAGCCAGCATATTTTTCGAAGAGCAGGAGAAGGGCTGTCCATAAAAATCAGCCGTGATTCCTGGAAGATCTAATATTACTTTTACTGAGATATCCACGGGACGTCTTTTACTACAGGGGGCGGCAGTGACTTTCGGTTGAATAGTAGGCCTATAGTCGTGAAGTTGTGGTTTTGGTGGATACAAGGAATGGCACAAAGTCGATGATTTTGAAACAGCCTCAAAACTCATGTTAAAAAGCGCCTGACAAAGAGCCTCTTCGTAAGGGCGCTGACTTTTGTGTCGCTCTACTTTACTCCTTCGTGCTGCTATGGTGTCTGTTTTTAGTGTGCTCTGTGTTGAGGGTGCTAGGTCAAGGTCTACGAGCCCTTGCGCTGAAGCTGCCTGACCGAGTACCGCTACCTTTCGAGCATGAAGAGTAGCGATAGGGGTGGCCGCTCTCGTTGGAAGATGGCGATCGGCTTGAGCCATTGCGCTGCATGAAGAAAGAGACATTATTATCACCGTTAATTATGGTTGCCTCAATTGTATCAAATTATTTGAACTAAAACAAGCTTAATTATACTTATTTACTCTGCAGTTGTTTCTTTTTCTTTTGCAGCTCAGCCATTTCAACTTTTATCTCCTTGAGGCGCGCGCCAGTATCTTCTTGCGTGGAAATATCACCCTCATAGGTCATCCAGTTATGATTGAACTCTTGGCGCATCGACTCATCATTTTCTTCGTAGATTTCAGCTTTCAAAAACTCCTCTTCCTCTTTGAGCTTTTTGATTTGCGCATCAACTTTTGCAATCGCCTTTTGCGCGGGAGTGAGTTTTGTGCCTTTTGGTAGTGTAGTACTGGTTGAATTTGTTGACCCGCATCCAGTGCAAGTCATAAGGGCGATTCCTAGGGAAAAAAGCACAGTTTTGGAATACATAAAATCTCCACTTTAAAAATTGTGTTATAGATTGCGATACTATAGCATAAGGATAAAATAAATGATAAGGGCTTATGGAACTCCATGAATTTCAGGCAAAAGAGCTGTTGCAAAAGTTTGGCATCCCCATGCCTCCCTTTTTTGTGGCAGGCTCAGTTGCCGAGGTAGAAAAAATTATTCGTGATCAGCATCTTGACAAAGCGGTGGTAAAGGTGCAGGTGCATGCAGGTGGCCGTGGTAAGGCAGGTGGCGTAAAAATTGTGCATAGCCCTGACGAGATTATAGAGGCTGCTAAGGCACTTTTAGGGATGAAGATCGTCAATGAACAAACAGGTCCTGATGGACTTGTAGCGAATAAAATTCTGCTCTCACCACTTGTGAGTTTTGCAAAAGAGTACTATGTGGGCATCACCATTGATCGCAAAAAAGCTGAAGTTTCGCTGATCGTATCAAAGGCTGGCGGTGTGGAGATTGAACAGGTGGCTAAAGAGAGACCCAGCCACATACATGTGGAGCCTCTTTTTAAGGAGAGTCCTTTTTCTGAAGAACAATTTGAGCGAGTGGCCCATTTTCTTGGCTGGCAGGGACTCATTCGAGAAGAGGGAAAGGGAAAAAAGCTTATTGAAGGGCTTATTCAGGCCTTTTTTGATTATGATGCCACTCTTTTAGAAATCAACCCGCTTGTAGAAACGAAGGAGGGTCATCTTACAGCAGTCGACATGAAACTCAGCGTGGATGACAATGCTCTTTTTCGGCAGCCGAAGATAGCTGCGCTATATGACCCCACTCAAATCAGCCCACAAGAGGCCAGTGCCAAGGAATTTGATCTTGCTTTTGTCAATTTAAAGGGTGATATCGGCTGCATGGTCAATGGTGCAGGGCTTGCCATGGCGACGATGGATCTGATCTATTTTAAAGGCGGTAAGCCGGCAAACTTTTTGGATGTGGGTGGCGGAGCGACGCAAGAAAAGGTCTCTTCTGGCTTCAAAATTATCCTTTCAGACCCGCAGGTAAAGGCTATTTTAATCAACATCTTTGGTGGCATTATGAACTGTGCCACCATTGCGTTGGCGCTAAAAGAGCTGTTGCAAGATAAAAAAACCAAGCTGCCCATCGTCTGTCGTATGGAGGGCACCAATGTAGATGAAGCCAAAAAGATTTTGCACGATTTTTGTCCGGGCGTGATCGCCTGTGATACGTTTGATGGAGCTGCAGAACTTGTTGTCACACTAGCCAAAGGTTAAAACTGGTACTCATATGTCAATTTTTGTGAATAAAAAAAGTAAAGTTATTTGCCAAGGCATTACCGGCAAGTCGGGAAGCTTTCACACAAAACAGTGCCTCGACTATGGCACAAACATTGTTGGGGGTGTGACGCCAAAAAAGGGCGGGCAGCAGATTTTTGATCTTCCCATTTTTAATAGCTGCCAGGAAGCAAAAGAGAAGACAGGCTGTGATGTATCGATGATATTTGTGCCAGCCCCTTTTGCCAAAGAGGCCATGCTAGAGGCAGAGCAAGCTGGTATTGAGCTGATTATCTGCATCACAGAGGGCATCCCTGTACAGGATATGCTGGAAGTAAAAAGTATCTTCAAAAAAAGTGCCAAGAGCCGTTTGATTGGTCCAAACTGCCCTGGTATCATCACACCAGGCGAGTGTAAGGTGGGCATTATGCCAGGCTATATCCATCAGCCAGGCAGCATCGGCGTGGTGTCGCGCTCAGGTACGCTTACCTATGAAGCGGTCTACCAAATCACTTCCCAGGGTCTTGGTCAAAGTAGCTGCGTAGGCATCGGTGGGGATCCATTAAATGGCACCAATTTTATTGATGTGCTCTCCCTTTTTGAAAAAGATAGTCAGACTGAAGCTGTGGTGCTTCTTGGAGAGATTGGCGGCTTTGCTGAAGAGGAGGCCGCAGAGTGGATCAAGAACCACTTTTCGAAGCCCGTTGTGGCCTTCATTGCAGGAACGACAGCGCCGCCTGGAAAAAGGATGGGCCATGCTGGCGCTATCATTTCGCAAGGTTCAGGGACCGCGCAAAGTAAAATCGAGGCGCTGAAAAGTGCGCGTGTAAATGTTGTTGAAAACCCGGCACACATAGGCCAGAGGGTTGCTGAAATTTTGGGGAGAAAAAAATGATCACACTGTTTAAAAAGATACCTCTGTCCATTCATCCCTCCTTTTGGATCATCTCTTTTTTTGTTGGCTATAACACGACAGCAGCTCCTTTATGGATCCTCTTTTGGATGGGCGCTGTGCTGCTTTCAGTGGTTGTCCATGAACTTGGCCATGCGTTGATTGCGCTTTATTGGGGCCAGCGCGTGCGGATAGAACTCACTATTTTTGGCGGTGTCACTGTTTTTGAAAAGGGGGCAGTAAAAGAGCTATCAACGCTGAAAATGGCTCTTTGCACTCTCATGGGACCAGTTGCCGGTTTTTTACTTGCAGGCATCTTTTATTGTATATCGGTGTATTCACCGATAGGTGTCCAAGCCTTTAGATGGATTGCCCTGTGCAACATCATTTGGAGCCTTTTGAACCTTCTGCCTGTATATCCACTCGATGGTGGCAAACTGATGTCAATGCTCTTTGAAGTTTTATTTGGCCATGCTGGCAGGCGATTTTCCTATTTTTTGAGCGGGCTTTTTGCAATTATTTTTGGCTATGCATTTATGACTGGAGAGCGTTCCATTTTAGCAGGCGCGCTTTTTTTACTTTTTGCGTTTGATAGTTTCCGCGCTTGGAAGCAGTCCAAGTTCACAGGGCGAACAGATGTGGAAAATCAGACGAGCGAAGAGCTTGACAAAGCCATAGGTGAGTGGCTTTCAGAAAAGCCAAATGAGGCGATCAGCCGTTTGGAGAAGCTCTGTGACGAAAGCCAGGGAAAAAGCGATGCTTATATGGAAGCGCTTGAAAAGCTTGCCCACTATTTGATCATGACAAAGGAGCCCAAAAAGGCCTTTCAAAGGCTGATGAGCGCAAAAGCGCGCCTTTCAATTCAGGGTCTCGCACTTTTGCAGCTGGCAGGCTTTGAGTCAGAAGAGTATCAAGAGGCCTTAAGCGCAGGTGAGAAGCTCTATGTTGAAGGGGCTGGAGGCAGCGACTGCGCGCTTTTGAACGCCTTTTCAGCGGCCCATTTACAAAGGGCCGATGTGGCCCTCAACTGGTTGAGATCCGTGCAAAAAGAGGGGGAGAAAGAGGCCTCATTTGACATGGCAGCGATCTTGAAATCAGAGGAGTTAGATCCCATCCGCTCAACGCAGGAGTTCAAAGACTTTACGGCAGCGAGCAGTACTTGATTATTATCACCACAGAGATCACAGAACACACAGAGTAGCAGCAGAGAAAAAGGAGACAAGATTTACAGGATTTTTAGCGGCAGAACAGCCGATCATTCATATCCTGTTCTGCCGCTAAAATCCTGTATTTCTCTCTTCTCTGCAGCTCTCTCTGATCTCTGTGGTGTTACTGCATTTTTAGGATGACAAAGCGTGTGGATGTGCCATCTTTGACTAACAAGAGTATTTGTGAGTCGGCTGAACGCTCGCGGATCAGTTTGTAAAACTCTTCCGGTGTTGTGCATGGCTTACGGTTGACCGAGACGATAAGCTGGTCACGGGCTAAGCCTGCCTGGTGCGCTGTGCTGTTAGGCGTTACATACTTGATCACAACACCTCTTTCATCAATGTAACCCAACCGCTTAGCAAGATCAGGAGTGAGCTCCTGAACAAGCATGCCAAGGTTGTTTTGTACTTCTGATGCCTGCGCTTCATACTCCGGATGGGAGCCGATAGCCGCTGTTAGAGTGATTTGACTGTCGCCTCGTTTGATCGTTAAGATTGCCTTTTCACCCGGTTGTAAAAGGGAGATGATATTTCTTAAGCCAGAGGGTGAGTCAACGGCATGTCCATTGATCTTCAAGATCAAATCTTCAGATTGAACCCCAGCCTTGTAGGCAGGGCCATTTTTGATGACATCGGTGACAAGGGCACCTTCTGCTTTGGAAAGGCCAAACAGCTTGGCAAGGTCATTATCAACTTTTTGTAGAGTGACACCCAAAAAGCCGCGCACCACTTTACCATGCTTTTGCAGCTCATCAATAACGCGCTGTAGTATTTTGGAGGGGATAGTTAAACCAATGCCTACAGAGCCACCACTTGTCGTTGCAATGGCCGCATTCATACCCACCACCTGGCCTTCCATGTTCACGAGTGGGCCACCAGAATTACCAACGTTTATCGGTGCATCTGTCTGGATGAACTCTTCAATAGGGATGATATCAAGGTCTGTACGCGCTTTCGCGCTGACAATGCCATGTGTGAATGAGCCTTGGAAGCCAAGTGGACTGCCAATAGCACACACCCAGGCCCCAATTTTCAATGTGTCAGAATTGCCAAAGGTAAGGTAGGGAATATCTTTAGCGTCGATTTTCAAAAGGGCTACATCAGTATTCGGGTCGCCACCTACAAGTGAAGCTACATATTCTCTGCCATCAGTGAAGGTAACCGTAATTTGTGAGGAGTCTTCAATTACATGATTATTAGTAAGTATGAAGCCATCGGATGAAATGGCAAAGCCTGAGCCCATGGCAATCTGCGGCGCTCTCTTTTCTGGCTTTTGTGATTGTGATTGGGGAGGCAGTCCAAAAAATCGACGCAAGATATCTTCTTGAAAGGGGTCAAAGGGAGCTTCATCACCCGATTCATTTTGTGAAAAGTTATCTTTTTTACCACTACGTTGTGCCCTGACAGAGACAACTGCCGGCATGGTCTTTTCTGCTACTTGTGAAAAATCGGGAAGCACCACAGTCGTTTTGGTTTCGGAGCCGACCAGCTGATCTACCCCTGTAGTAAGGGTGCAGGCTGCAAGTAGAAGCGCACAAAAGGCGCGTGTGGCAATAGTTTTCATAAAGTGTTCCTTTAAAGTAACTTCGCACGAAGTCACTATCTTACTAGTTTTGGCATCTAAGTTGCAAGTGCATCTATTAGTTTTGAAATGGTAAGAAAGCCTAATTCCATTCTATCCCAGCCAAAACATTCATTCGGAGCGTGGATATTATCGGACGGCAAGCCAACTCCAAACATGCCAATTTCTCCTTTTAAATGTTCTTTAAAGTCAGAAACTACAGGAATCGACGCTCCTTCCAAAATGTACTCGGGATGCTTTCTCCATACGGCTATGCAGGCAGCTTCTAGGGCTTTAATAATGCCAGAGTCAAGGCTTGTGCGCACAGGCTTACCCATGCCCTCATGGATGGTAACGGCTACTTCTACTCCCTCCGGTGCTTGTGCTTCAATGTAGTTCTTAACCAGGCTGGCAATGTGTTTTGGTTCTTGGTTTGGGACAAGTCTACAAGAGAGTTTGGCATGTGCAAGCGCTGGGATTACCGTCTTGCCGCCAGGTCCCTGATAGCCTCCTCCAATGCCGTTAATTTCAAGAGTGGGCCTCAGCCAGTTGCGCTCAAGTGGTGAAAAGCCTTTTTCGCCTCCTGTAGGAAGGGCGCCAAACTGATCTTTATAGTCTTCAGCGCTGAAGGCAAAGTTGATTTTGGCAAGCTCTTCAGCTTTTGGGGTAGTGACATCATCATAAAATCCTGGCACCTGAATGACTCCGCGCTTATCGCGTAAAGAGGAGAGAATTTCAGACAGGGCGTGAAGTGGGTTATAGGCCAGCCCGCCATGAGAGCCAGAATGCAGATCGCCTTTTGTTGCTTTGACATCCACTTCCATTGTGGTAATTCCGCGCGTGCCTAAGGTGATGGCAGGGTGATTTTGATCGCGCATGGCTAAATCAACAATAAGGAGATAATCGCATTCAAGTTTCTGCGCTTTTTCTTTTACGAGTCGCGAGAGTGCTTGGCTGCCAAACTCCTCTTCACCTTCGATGATCCATTTGATATTTATCGGCAGCATTTTTCGATGTCTGAGATAGAGTTTAAGAGCTGAAAGGACATAAAAACATTGGCCTTTATTATCCTGTGCGCCTCGTGCGTAGATGAGGTTACCCACCTTTGTAGGCTTGAAAGGGTCGTTGTGCCATAAATCAATCGGATCAACTGGCTGCACATCATAGTGGTTATAGATCAGAAGAGTGGGCTGTTTTGGCCCTGCTTCCATATAGGAGGCAAAGATAATGGGTGCGTCATCTTGATTCCAGACTTCAACTTCCATGGGGCTGTCAGAGATCTCTTTGACTAGCCAGTCAGCGCAGAGGCGAAGATCTTCACGTCTGGCAGGATCGGCGCTGATCGAAGGGAAGCGTAAAAAGGTGAGGTACTCTTCAAGTAACTTACGCTCTTGCGATCTAAAGTTTGACTTGTAATAATCGAGACTTTGTTCTGAACCGTGATGATGCATGACATTCTCCTTGTGGTACCGAACATAGCATAAATCCAGCAATTCTTGCTACCGAGGTATATATGATCTACGATCTTCATTCAGATCTTCTTTCTTATCTGGCTAGCCATCCTTTACGCCTGGCGTATGACGCCGAAGCGCGCTGTTCTATTCCCCAGCTTCTTGCAGGTGGTGTAAAGCTGCAAACATTTGCCATTTTTACAACGACCAATCCGCGCTCGGTAAAAAATGGAAGTGCACAAGCTAAGGCCTATAAAAGCCTTTCAAAAAGATATGCAGGCTACTTTGAGCCCTATTTGCAAGGTACAAAAGCGCCTATTGCCACACTCCTTGCCATCGAAAATGCTTCCTCATTTTGCAGTGAGGAGGAACCTCTGGAACAGGGAATTGCCAGATTAAAAAACATTGTAAATGAGGTCGATAAGCCCTTGTACATAAGCCTTACCTGGAATACAGAAAATCGTTTTGGTGGTGGAAGTGCAACAAAGATTGGTCTGAAAGAGGATGGAAAAAGGCTGCTTGAAAAAATGCAAGGCCAAAGCTTCGCGATCGATTTGAGTCACACATCTGACAAGTTGGCCCATGACATCCTGACCTTTATTGATAGAAAAAAACTGTCCTACAAAGTAATGGCGAGCCATTCGAATTTAAGAAAAGTGCAAAATGTACCTAGAAATCTACCGGATGAAATTGCTGATGAGATTGTCAAACGGGGTGGTATTATCGGCCTGAATTTCATTCGCAATTTTTTAGGGGATTCCATGCACTCATTTTTAAAACATGTAGAATATGCCTTGAAAAGAGGCTATGGAGAGAATCTTGCCTTGGGAGCGGATTTTTTTTATGAAAGAAATATACCCAAGATATTCTACAAACCTGGTGAGAAACACTATTTTGAGGGCTTTGACACAGCAGCAAGCTACCCCAAGCTTGTCGCACTTTTAACGCGTGCATTCACACAACAGCAAGCCGAAAAAATCGCCCACGGCAATCTGCAGAAGCTTCTTCACAAGATGAGCAAGATGAGCAAGACACAAGATTTACAGGATTTTTAGCGGCAGAGCAGGCTATGCAGGATATGCTCACAAGCCACTTTTGTACATCTTGAATACAATTTAAACGCAGAGACGCAGAGGCGGGGAGACGCAGAGAGAAGAAAGAACAATAAATAATTAATAAAATATGCATGCAAGTATATGCATCCGTTCATTTTTTGATTTTTTTACTGTTTGATCTTTACTTCTTCTCTGCGCCCATACTTTTACGCATAAGTTTTTTGACGGATATGAGGTAATCAATGATTTGTAATTTTTCTCTCCCCGCCTCCCCGTCTCTGCGTTGAATTACATTTGAGACTCCTGTTTGGTTACGCCTTGAATATAATTCAACGCAGAGACGAGGAGACGCAGAGAGAACTTGAAATTTGTTGTCTGAATAATTTCTTGATACAGGATATAATTTTTCTGTCAAAAAAACTTATGCGTAAAAGTATGTCTGCTTCTCTGCGTTGAATCATATTCAAGAGGTGCAAAAGTGGCTTGTGAGCCTATCCTGCATAGCCTGTTCTGCCGCTAAAAATCTTGTGAATCTTGTTGCCTATTCGATGTGGAGTGGTGTTGCCAGCTTTTTGTTTTCTTGTTCGGCGATCTTCTGGCCGCAGAAACTTACGAATGAGCCCTCTTTATAGCTTGGAAGCGTGAAGTTTTCTGTTACCTTTTGGATGTCCTGACAGTTTGTTGCAAATAACTTGTCACGAAAGGCTTGGCGCATGGTGGTGGTTCTCTCTTCACAAAGAAGACCGTAGGCGAGAGCTCCCCTACTTCCAGGGGAAATCGGAGCGTCAACGCTTTGCAAAAGTTCAAGCTTTGCCTCTTCTAAGTCGCTTTCATCAAATCGCCCTGCTATAACCTCTTGAATGGCATCATCAAATGCCAAAAGAGTGCTGGCGATATTTGGGTCGCGATAAGAAAAAAAGTAAAAATTTGCACTTATCGGGTTATAGCGAGCCCCTCCGCCATAGGCTCCTCCCTGCTCACGAATACGCGTGTGTAGAGTTGAGTTTTTAAAGATATAGGCTGAAAGTGCCATCGGTGCACTGTCTGGGTGTGTGTATGACAAGGCTTTGAATGATTTGGCATTGAAGGCCACAGGGGCTGCGATGATATAGGCTGTGGGCACTATTTTTTGCAGTGCAAAATCCTGTTTCAGAGCTTCAGGCTTCTTTACAGCGGCTGAAGTTATTTGCGCATTGAGGCCATAAAACTTGGCAGCAAAAAATTTATCAGAGCTCTCTTTGGAACAGGTGAGCACAAGGTCTTTCTGATTAGACAAAAGAAGTGCTTTGTAAAAAGAGAGAAGTTTTTGGCTCACCTCATCAATCTCTTCATCCAGATGAGCAGCCAGCTGCTTAATTTTACAATAGTACTCATAGCCGCCTAACCTGTTTGCAAAGGCATTGGGCGTGCTTTCTTGACTTAACGATGAGCTGATAGCATACTGCATCGCATTTTGTCTTCGCTTGATACTTCAATGCTGTCTCACTAAAATAAAAAAGCAACTATCTCTTGTATCAAATATCCGTTTGTTATAGCGTTGGCCCTATTTTTTTTATGAAGGGGGCCAGTTTATGTATTTGCTTTTTTCTCTCTTTTTCTCCTTTGTTTTCCTGCTGCAACCAATTAATGCTGAAGAGCACCTTTCACCTTTTGAAGGCGATCCCACAGGCTTTGTTTTTGACTCTGTTGATGTGATATCAGGCGCTTACATTGAAACGGCAATAGATGCTGTCATTAGCTCTCCTGTACCACTTGTTTTGAAACGAACCTACAGCTCTACAATGGGCACCTGGCAACATTTTCCAGAATGTTGCCTCTACATCGGAAAAGAAAAAGGAATAACTTATGCCATAGCTTCCGAAGCCTCTGGTACACCTCTCGTCTACGTACAAACAGATGCTACAGCTACTTCATTTTGCGTTGATTTCACCCACCATAATAGTGGTATTGTAAACACTGCTAGGGGGCCCATCAATGCTTCTACAAACCTAAAAAATAACCAGTTAAAAAAAGTTGAGAATGGCTATAAGCTCACGCTCTCTTCTGGATCTGTGCGCCTCTATAAACGATGTTCCAAAATAGATTTAGGGCCACTTTGTCAAAATGGTCACCGCAAGCTTCAAGATGCACTTACTTTTCGCCTTGTTTCAGAAACCCTGCCTTCTGGTAACAGAATTTTATATCGATATGACAAAGAGGGCCGACTGGAAGAACTTGTTGCTACCAATAACTCCATGAAAAAGGAGTTTTGCTCTATTGCATTTCGCTACAAAGATGATGCTATTGTTGCCAAAGCAAGCGATGGCCAGTCTGTCACCTATAAGTTTTCTCACGACCTTTTGACAGACGTGAAAAGCTCGACAAGGCCAGAAATTGAATATCGCTATGGAACCGTTGGAAACAAAAAAATACTCAGAAAAAAGAAATTACCTAATGGTCGCTTTCTTGCTGTTGACTATCACAGTAATGCAAAAGTAAAAGCACTGGTTCTTGCAAACTCTAAAACAGCTCTTTTTACCTTTGACTATCATAGCAAAAAAACTAATGTGTTTGATAGTAAAGGCAATCGAACACGTTATGGCCACGATGGCAGCTCACTTCTTTCTATTTCTCACTATGCTAAAGAAACCCTTTACTCCCAAGAAAAATTTATCTGGGATGTACAAAAGGGCATAACGCAGCTTGCCTGCAAAACTAGAGAAGATGCGCATGCAAAAATTTTCCTTGCAACACGTTATCAATATGACTCACAAGGCAATGTCACAGAAGAAAAACAGATCAATAATCCTCTAGAATCAGATCTTGTACTTGCAAAATCGATGCGTTTTGGTCAACAAGATCCCTTTCATAACCCAGTTGAGGTAAAGGATTCATCGGGTAATACAGTGGCATATAGCTACAAACAAGGTACAAACCTTGTCACAAAAAAATTAATACAAGACAAATCTTTATCCATCAAAAAACGTGTTTTCTACTTTTACAATGAGGATGCTGTTTTAATACGTGAAGTCACTGATGATGGCACATCCAGCGACTACAATAGCCTTATAGGAGCTACTGAAAGGCATATTATAGAAATAGATCCACGCACTTCTTCCAAATATCAAAAAGAAGTCATCGAAGAAAAGTATCTGGATTTAGCTACAAAAACTGAGTGTATAAAGCGTAAAATCTGCCTTGAGCTTGACAAGCAAGGGCACATTATAAGACGGCATATTTATGATACAGCTGGCAATTGCGCTAAAACAGAAGAGCTTGACTACGATGCTCATGGCAATCTGACACGCCATGTCAATCCTCTTGGACAGGTTGTGACCTATAACTACGATAACAACGACAATTGCATTGTGTACCACGAGCAGGCTACTGGGCTAAAAATTACCTCTGAATATGATCTACAAAATCAACTTATCCTCACCAAAACAGACTACCCTCATGCGACACCATACCTTTGCTCATTTAAATACGATCTGAATGGAAACAAAATTGCCTCCATAGATCGCTACGGCAATCAAACAAGCTATTCTTACGACTTTCTTTCACGTCTTCTCTCAATCACCTACCCTACTGTCTACAATGAAAAAAAAGAGCCCATTCAGCCTCAGATTACTTTTACATACGATATTCTTGGTAATAGGACGTCACAAAAAGATCCCAAAGGCTATGTAGAAGAAAGGTCCTATGCTGGTCCACAAAAGCTTCAAGCCATCAAATTCCAAGATGGTACAAATGCTCGCTTTTGCTGGAATAAAGAGGGTGCTTTGGTAGAGCATCAGGAACCTAATGGCATCCTAAACAGCTATGGTTACGATTATGCGGGTCGTGTGATATCAGACAAGCGCACGGTTTCCGATGGCACGAATTCTACATTACTGCAGACGCGCAACAGATACTATTCAACGTTTCATTGTCTTACCACTCTTAACGAAGAAAACTATGCCACCATCTATAAGTACAATAGCAAAGGTGAGCTCATTTCACAGATCCAACCTTCACGCCCAACATCCTATGAAGAAGATGAACAGTCAAAACGGTCTGACTTTGAATATGATGCACTTGGAAGACTTACTCGAACGAAGCGCTGGATTACAAACAGTGAATATTGTACTGAAGTGACCTGTTATGACCTTCTAGATAGAGTGCTTGAAAGTTGGTACGAACAGCCTGATGGCAGTCGCCTTCATCATACAAGCTATTTCTATGACACTTTCGGTAACCTCAGTAGAAAACAGGCAGGCGGCTTTTTTGAAGAGGTAAATTATCTTGAACCTGGCCGTCCAAATCTATTCAAAAATAGCTCTGGTGAGCTAACCCGAATCGAATACCTCGAAAATCAAAAAAATGCGCTTAACCAGTTTTATTTAGAAAAAAAGATCACTGATTTTCGAGGGACTGTTACGAGCATGCAATATGATGCACTCGGAAGAGAAGTGCTGATCACTATAAAAGACCCTTATGGAAAAGAGCTCTCCAAAAAAGAGCTTTTGTATGATGCAGCAGGCAACCTCGCTGTAGCCATAGACAATAATACCCGCACAGAATGGAACTATGGCCCACAAAATAGACTGGAGTCAATTAAAGAAGCTGTAGGCACAGAAAATGAACGTGCAACAACATACACTTTTGGTCGCTTGGGATATATTGCCTCCTCTCATCGTTCAAATGAACCCGTCTCTTATCGATACCACTATAGTCGCGATGGAAAGCTACGTAAAATCTATCAAAAAGAGCCCAACAAAAGTGCAGTCATTTTTTCTGAGTACACCTACGATCGACGAGGTCAAATTACAGAAGCTAAATCCTCTGATGCAATCACCGTAAAACGAAGCTACACCGCCTTTGGAGATATCAAGTCTGAAATTATTGATGATGGTCAAGGTTACATCCTACACTATGCCTATGATCGGCTTGGGCGTGTGACTTCACTTACTCATCACGAAGCTCTTATTGAATATCAATACAAAGGTCTTCTACCCAAGAGCATAAGTAGAAAAGATGCTTCAAATACCCTACTTTATCAACACCTGTTTACAGCGCATGATACAAGCTCAAGTCCTATTACAGAGGAGCTTATTTTCAATAGCGGCACACAAAATACTGGCTATGATCAAGGTCTTCTTACTGCCATCAAAACACCCTATTCACAAGAAAACATCACTTCACGTGACCAAGAAGGCAATCCATTACAAATTGAGCGTTCAGGAACACCACAAACGTTTGCCTATAACCCTCTTGGTATGCTTTCAAAAGAAGAGAGTACCTCATATCGATATGATCCATTTGGTAACCTGCTTCAAAAAGATGACCAGAATCTATCCTACAACAGCTTGAACCAACTGACAAGTGATGGTGAGGCTCACTATCACTATGATAGTTATGGCAGCTTGAAAGAAATGATCTCACCTGCTGGCGCAACTACATTTTCTTATAACCCACTCCATCAACTCTCTTCCGTGCAAAAAAATGGTAAGGAACAGATACAGTATCGCTTTGATGCCTTTGGAAGATGCCAAAGTAGCTATGATGTTGATTCAAAAACAGTCAAGCGGTCTCTTTTTGTTGGCCAGACTGAAATCGGAGCACTCGATAAAAAGAACCAGTTAATCGAGTTCAAAGTTCCAAAGTATGTCACTTCAGGATCTGCAGAAGGTGTCATTGCCATTGAACTTAACAAGAAGACCTACACACCCATCACAGACCTTATGGGAAACATTATCTCTCTTGTCGATTCTCAAACAAAACAGGTCAGCGAGTCTTATAGCTACTCTGCTTTTGGCAAAGAGACAATTTTCGATGGGCAGGGAACCATTTTTCCATCTTCGCACCTGCATAACCCTTGGCGCTACCGTGGTCTGTGCAAAGATGAGCGCACAGGCTTTATTCATATGGGCTGCCGTTTTTACTCGCCTGAGCAACAGCGATTCATTTCTGAGGACCCCCTTGGCTCTATCGCTGGCAACAATCGTTATCGATATGCTGAAAATAACCCATTACGTTATGCCGATCCGACAGGCCTCCTCTCAGAACCATTACCCTGTAGCTGCCACGAAGGCTGTGCCTGGTTTTCAACGGGGGCATGTGCACATGGCGGTGATGTCATTCCAAGCTATGACTCTCTACCAAAGCGCACAGAACTATTTCCCTTCCAAAATGACCTGACAGACTACTGTGTTCCTCGCTTTCATGGTGTGGCACATGGCACAACTGACTACATTGTCAATTCACTCCACGACATAGAACGCATGTTTTTTTTCTTTGGTGCCAATGAAATGGATTTTGCCCTTCATGAAAAAGAGGCCATGTTCGAAACAATAGAAGATGCCCAGAGAGCCCAGGTAGCCACTATTAGTAGTATGATGCACCGTGCACTTTCCATAGATCCACAAAATGGGGTCTACCAGACTTACCGCTCCAATACAACGACAGGCCTAGAAGTTGCATCACTAGTTACAGCGGGCTACGGAGTTGTTAAAGGGGTGGTGGCTTTTCGTAGGATTGCAAAATTGCCTACACAATTTAACAGAATTGGCGTAAATTGCCTTCCAAGTGAGTCAAAGATTACACGTATTGAAAAACAACTTAATTCTTGGCTTGGTGAAGGCACGCGACTCACGAAAAATAAGGCTGGTGATAGCATCTTCTTTTCGAATAATGGAGCAAAACAAGTAAGATTTGATATTAATAACTCGCATGGAGACTTACCTCACATGCATATTCAGGAAATGCGAAACAATAAATGGAGAGATGCTACAGCAGGGCATCGAATTTATCCACTTAAGGATTAATTATGACTGATTTAAAGTATATCTATGAGACCGCGGCAATAAAACTTGTTATAGAAGAAGACATCGTTGGTTTTTACCTAATTATTTATAGAGATCCAAAATCTACAAAGTCTGATGAAGACTACCTTGTAAATTCATTGGAAGATGCTTTTAAGCAAGCTGAAGAGGATTTTGGTGTTTCGAGTGATCAATGGAAATTGCAAGCCTAATCAAATCACAAAACAGCAAGCGGAAAAAATCGCCCACGGCAATCTGCAGAAGCTTCTTCACAAGATGAGCAAGACACAAGATTTACAGGATTTTAGCGGCAGAACAGGATATGAATGATCGGCTTTGCCGGCATGATACGCAGGATATACCCAAATAACTTGAAGAAAATATGTGGTTACTAGCCCACAGGGCTAGAAGTGGAACAGCCCTGGGCAACGCCCAGGGTAACAAGACAAAAACAAATCGCAGCCTGAAAGGCTGCCAGAAGCCAATACGCGGAGTCTTTCTTGCAGCCCTACAGGCTGCGATATGCCTCTACACATATTACCCAGGGCGTTGCTCCTCGAGCTGTTCCACTTTTGAGCCTTTCAGGCTCAAGGAAATCCTGTGAATCTTGTTGCTTATTCGATGAGGAGTGGTGTTGCCAGCTTTTTGTTTTCTTGTTCGGCGATCTTCTGGCCGCAGAAACTTACGAATGAGCCCTCTTTATAGCTTGGAAGCGTGAAGTTTTCTGTTACCTTTTGGATGTCCTGACAGTTTGTTGCAAATAACTTGTCACGAAAGGCTTGGCGCATGGTGGTGGTTCTCTCTTCACAAAGAAGACCGTAGGCGAGAGCTCCCCTACTTCCAGGGGAAATCGGAGCGTCAACGCTTTGCAAAAGTTCAAGCTTTGCCTCTTCTAAGTCGCTTTCATCAAATCGCCCTGCTATAACCTCTTGAATGGCATCATCAAATGCCAAAAGAGTGCTGGCGATATTTGGGTCGCGATAAGAAAAAAAGTAAAAATTTGCACTTATCGGGTTATAGCGAGCCCCTCCGCCATAGGCTCCTCCCTGCTCACGAATACGCGTGTGTAGAGTTGAGTTTTTAAAGATATAGGCTGAAAGTGCCATCGGTGCACTGTCTGGGTGTGTGTATGACAAGGCTTTGAATGATTTGGCATTGAAGGCCACAGGGGCTGCGATGATATAGGCTGTGGGCACTATTTTTTGCAGTGCAAAATCCTGTTTCAGAGCTTCAGGCTTCTTTACAGCGGCTGAAGTTATTTGCGCATTGAGGCCATAAAACTTGGCAGCAAAAAATTTATCAGAGCTCTCTTTGGAACAGGTGAGCACAAGGTCTTTCTGATTAGACAAAAGAAGTGCTTTGTAAAAAGAGAGAAGTTTTTGGCTCACCTCATCAATCTCTTCATCCAGATGAGCAGCCAGCTGCTTAATTTTACAATAGTACTCATAGCCGCCTAACCTGTTTGCAAAGGCATTGGGCGTGCTTTCTTGACTTAACGATGAGCTGATAGCGTACTGCATCGCATTTTGGCTGAGTGAGTTTTCAAGCTGCACATAGTGCTGGCCGATCAGCTCTTTTAACCGCTCTTGATCAGTAAAATCAAGACTTGTGGCCATATCATTGATGAGTGAGAAAAACTTATCTGCATTGCGTTCAAGTGCTATGCCACCGATATGCAATTGAGGAGTAAAATGGTTGGGGTTTGTAGCTTTTTGATACAACGCTACAGCACAGCTTACGCCACCTGTATTTTCTTCGATATATTCCAAATTCTCAAGATAGCTTCGACCACCTACACCTATCTGTGGGGCAAGATTCGAAAAAAGAGTTACTAGCCAGAGATCATCTGCTTTTACTTGTGGCAAATCCTGCACAAGGCTTGCATAGACAAGGCCATTTGTGAAAGTATTATGAGAGTAGATAGTAAGGCTGCCAAATGACTCTTTTTTAAGATCAAAGGTGCGTACTTTTTTAGGGACAGAAGCCAGTGAAATCTTTGGCAGTACATCTACTTGTTCCATCTCTTGATACTCTTTAAGCGCCTTGGCATTGGCAAGGATCATTTCTATATCCTCTGATGTCAGCTCTTTTTGTAGGCTGTCTAGCTGCTCTCGCTCCTCTCTTGTTTCAACTTCTGCGAGCTCTAAGCTTGGCTTCATCACAAGGCGTACAAGGTGTGCATTCGTCACAAGATGTTTTTGGACAAGATCTTGAAAAAGAGTTGGATTTTTTTGCAGCGCCTCGCGAAATTTTTTAAAGTGCGAGTGAATCCGGATGCCATCTTCTGCCTCGCCTCCATGCTGCTTTGCAAGCGCACATCGTGAATAAAGCTCCAGTCCAAAAGGGCTTGAATCGCCGCTTGTCAGCTCTGAGCGGGCAAGCTCGATCTGATGCAGCGCTCGCTCGATTTGCTGTGTAGTAGGGCCTGTTTGGCAAAATTCTTGGAGCGCTGTCTGGATAAGCGCTTCAAGTGCATCGGCATCATCTCCATTGCAACCTTCAAAATAGAGAATGTAGGGTATGTCTGTTTTCGTGGCATCTAAAGAAGAGCCTGCCTGTTTGCAAAGACCCGATTTTATAAGCTTCGATTTTAGTGGGGAGGCATCGCTATTCATCAAAATGCAA